>Ga0233360_1000009_pt1 | contig 103387 bp, 71 predicted proteins | sample ElkDunMinimDraft_20_FD_180671 | JGI IMG/M metagenome (GOLD analysis project Ga0233360, IMG submission 180671) | Fecal eukaryotic communites from dung pellets of Tule Elk in California, USA - Elk Dung A0 | ecosystem: Host-associated > Mammals > Digestive system > Large intestine > Fecal | place...
ACTGTTTCTGCGTATAGCTCATGAAGCTGGACGACGCACTAGTTCACCTCTCTCCTTTGGTTAACTTTTACAAAGGTAGGGATTTTTCTCTACCTTTGTTTTTACTCTGCAAATCTAAAGGATGACGAAGATGTTTTCGGCCACCACTTTGTCCCATATCTTCTGTTCGTCCTCTATGCTCGATACGGAGAAGAGCAAGGAGGCTACTCGGGTGCGGTAGATGCTGTAGGCCATATAGAGCGGATACAGGCCCGACTTGGAGTTGATTTCGAGGATGCGTGAATCTTCGGCAAACACCTCCTCGGTCACCTTGCCGTGGTCGATGAAGCGCGGCTCGGCGAGTATGGTTTCATTGTCCTCTGCCAAGAAGCTGTACCCTCCCAAGCAGTCGCCAAGGTGCATGTTCACCACGCGCCACGGAGTAAGCACGGTCTCCTTGTCGGGATTGCGGAAGGTGCTGAAGATATCGGTGATGCGCTCGATGCGCTCCTCCACGCTCAGCTTGTCGGCCGCACGAGCCATGGCACGGATGCGCTTGCCCGCCGCACTGAAGATGTCGGGGTCGTAGTACTTCTTGATGCTGTCAAACTTCTCCTTGGTGACGCCCTTGGGCATGAACTCCTCCCACGACTGGTCGTCGATGAGCGATGCGAAGTTGTCGATGGTGATCTCCTCGTCCTCGTTGCTCACCTCAGCGCCATAGATGAGCAGGGGCATGCGGATGGAGATGCCGCGCAAGATAGAGATGGCGGCCTCGCGGTTCTCGCGCTTCTTCTTCAGCTCTTCGAGCCGCCGCCTCTCCTCCTCGGTGAGCGGTTGCTTGTCCTTGCCCTTCTTCTTGTTTTTCTTCTCCAGACTCTCCAGTTCCTCGTATTGCTCATCGGTCAAGCCTTGGTTGTTGATGTCCACCTGATTGGTCTTGGGCATGGCCTTGGTCTGGCCGATAATCTTCTTCAGGTCGTCAAACTCCTGCAGTTCGAGGTCGTTGAGCTTCATCAGCTCGTCGTTGTAGAGGCTCTTGTCCTCGAATCCGTTGCGCACGACACGCTCCACGTATACCTTCTTCAGCTGTTCGAGCATACGGGGTACATCGAACTGGCTCATCTGTGAACCCTCGACCGATATGATGGGGCAGAAGTTGAGAAACTCGCCCATAATCTTGCGGTCGTTGCCGCTGGTCTTGCCTGCCTTGGCCGATATCTTGGCCGTTTCGGCAATGACCTTCAAGGTGCGGTCGGGGGCAAAGTCGAACACGTAGCACTGCTCCTTCACACGGCCGTTGATGGTGGCGGGTGTCTGCACACGGAAGATGGTTTGCATATAGCTCGATGCTGCCGTATTGTACGAGCCCGACAGCATGAAGACGGCCGTCCAAGCCTTGACGCTGACACCCGTCGTGAGTCGTCCACACGAGAGGGTGATGGTGCGTGTGGCATCGGGGTCGGGACCGATGGCCTCCTCCACGGCCACGAGTGCATCGCGGCTCTCCTCGTCCTGGTCGCCATCGCCAGCCACATTGACAATCCTGAAGTGCTGAAACACGGGATGGCTCTGTAGCATCGTGCTCAGTGCCCGCGCCTCCTTCACGCCCGGCACCATCCACAGCGTGTGGCGGAAGATGTTGCGGTACTCCTCATTGGCAAAGGGATAGTAGCTCTCCTTGTCCTCCTTGGTGAGGAGGTTGAGGAATGCCCGCACATCCTTCTCGTGGGTGAAGGTGCCCTCCTCATTGACGCGGAAGAACTCGCGGAAGTTGAATGCCACATCCTCGTCGATAAACTCATGGAGCAGTCGCCCGAGGTCGTAGGTGTAGATGTTCATCGTAGGCAATGAGGCATAGGGGTTGGGGTCGCCAAAGTGGAGGTCGTCCCACGAGGCCTTGGCCTGCTGCTCCATCACGTAGTCCCAGGTGTATATCTCGCCCTCCTTGAACTCGTCGAGCAGATTGAACGGCGTGCCCGACAGGCGCAACACCTTGGTGTCGCTCTTCACCAGTTCGGTCATCACTGCCTTGCCCAGCTCGGTCTGTGTGCCCTCGTGTGCCTCGTCCACGATGATGAAGTCCCACTTGGTGGCAAACACCTCGTCGTTCTTGTCGAAGTGGCCGCCTACGAGTTCCGAGCCGCGGAGGTCTTGCATGGAGGCAAAGTATACATACTGGCACTTGCCCTGCCGTGCCCGTGTCTCCAGTGAGCTGTGGCTGTCGCCATTGTTCTTCGAGCCGTAGGCAAAGTGGGGGCGGTCGTAGAATATCTTGCCGAAGTCCTCGAACCATCCGCTGTCCACCACAGGTCGGTGGGTAAGGATGAGCGTACGCCCGAAGTCCATGTCCTTGACCACCTGCAGAGCCGAGAGGGTCTTGCCGAAGCGCATCTTGGCATTCCACAGCATCTGGTTTCCCTTCCTGAACTGGCGCTTGGTCTTCTCTATGGCATCGCGCTGCTCGGGACGGAAGACGATGGGTGTGCGGTCGTGCGATATCTCTGCCGTGGAGAGCGACTCGCGCCCCTCCTTGACGGCGGCGATGGCACGCTTCACGGTCTCAAGGTCGGTGATGAACCACTCGTTGGCCTTGTTGGCCGTGTCGAACACCTTCTTCTTGATACCCGAGCGCTCCAGCACGTTGTGCACCTCCTTGTCGTTGAACGAGCAGAGGCCCCGTTTCTTACTATTATATATGGTAAGCTCCGTATACAGGAGGTCGTAGGCGATGCCTGCCGTCTGGGTGTACTGGTTGATGCGCTTCTTCGCCGAGTCGTTGAGTGCCTTGCTGTTGGGCGCGAGGCCGAAGACGTTGTCGCTGTCGCACGTGGCTTCGCCCACTTTGAGGCAACCCTGGTGTGCTGCATCATTGATGCGGAACACATAGATGAGTTTCAGTTTCAGTGAGGAGGTGAATTTCATAGTCGCACTATTTGATGAGGTCGATAAATCGGATTTTCTTGTGGTCGCGAGTTCCCCAGTCGCGGATGAGGCAGTAGGTGCCGTTGTGGCGGTGGATGTCGTCCTTCGTGCATCCTTCGCACGGGGTTACCCTCTCGATGGGGCCGTCGAAGAGGGTCTGCTCTATCTCTACCCTGCCGGCACACGAGTCGGGCACTACGCCTTTGAGACCGTCCATCTGCCACACGTTCCACGAGATGATGTAGGCAATGTAGTTGAGCGATTTGAGCATGGGCTGCTTGCCGAACTTGGCTTCGTAGTACTCGATGAAGGAGATGAGCATGGCCTCGCGGGCGATCAAGAGATTGTCGCCCTGCCACTCGTAGCCGTAGGTGCTCTTGTAGGCGGCCTGTGCCCATTCGAGCCATTCGCCCGAGGACGTGGTGTTCTCGCTCACCACGCGCAGCTTGCGGTCGAGCAGCCCGATGCGCTCTGCCAAGGGGATGGCTTCGCCCGTAGTCGTGTCGTAGCGGCTCACGATGTAGGGAGCCTCGCCACAGGTAATCTCCAGTCGGGTGTCGCGCACGTAGTCGCGCCATGTCTTGCCTTCGGGGAAGACGATTTTCTCCGTGGTGGCTGTCCAGCGGTGCTGTCCATGCTCGTCGGTGTACTCTACGTTGAACACCTCCTTGCGGCCAAACCACGCTTCGTCGATGAGGTTGTTCTGCGCATTGCATATCCACGAAGGGGTGAACACCTCGGCCATGTCGCGTGAGCGGGCGGTCTGTGTGTCGCGACTCTTCAGCACGCGCGGCATGATGACGTGGCCGTTCGTGCCCGTGACAAGATGGGGAAGTATGGGGGAATGGTAGCCGTAGTCCTCGCCCAGATGTTCGTAGTCCGAGGTGGCCCAAAAGATGTTGCGCTGCGGTTCTCCCTCCCGGCTCGTGGTGTGGTCCTTGAGCAGGGTGGTGAGCAGCTCGGGGGATATGTTGTAGATATAGTCCTCCAGTATGTCTACTTCGATGGCCATAGGCTATCTGTTTAGGGAAGAGGACGATATGGGATTATTCCTATGCCAACTCCTCCTCTGTTTATAGAGGGGGTGCCCGTAGGGCGGGGGCGTTATAAGCGAAGCGCGTAGGGAAACAAAGACTCCGCGCTACGCTTGGAACTCCCTCCGCTTCACTTCGTTTCGCTCGTCCCTCTATGAACAGAGGGACAGTTGGTGTGCGTAAACCCTAATATCGCCTTAACTCTTTCCTCTACGGTCGAGGACTACAGCAACCGAATATTATCAAACAAGGTAATATGAAGACACAAAAAAAGACGTGAAGCCCTGCACTGTCGCTCGCTCCACGGTTAGAGGCTCCTGGAATTGCCCTGCAAGTCGGAACGAGCAACGTCAAAGCCCCACGCTGTATGTATACTAACAACCCTGCTGTGCCCAAAGTTGCCATTGGCGTACGAGTACACCAATGGCCTTGACACAATGAGGGCTGTGTATATCACAACCAAGGGGCATTCACCGTTGCTTTGTTTTTGACTTGCGATTCGAAATTTTTCCAGGATTTCTAACCGTCAAAACCAAAGCGTAGTAAACGCCTTTCAATATGTCTATCGCGCACCCACGAACATGTTCGGCGTGAGCGATGCGCAAAGATAGAGATTAATTCTGAATTATGAATGGTGAATGGTGAATTATTTTAAGCAACCAAAGGAATGTCTTGCGGGTACCTTTCTATATCCCAAGACTGGCAATATTCATTCCAAGACTAGCAATATATATTCCAAGACTTGGAATAATCCTTTTATCGAGGTATTAATTAACGTTACATCGGCCGGACGACACAGCCCTCTACAGGTATTGTTTCGAAAGACCTACAGGTGATAAAAATAAAGACCTATAGATGATAAAATTTATGACCTATAGGTGCCTGAATTTGCCACCTGTAGGAGGCCTTAACTTAGGTATGCCGAAGAGGCCGCTACTGATACCTAATTTCGGTCATCAGTGATGATAAAAATTAAGACCGTTACGACAACAAAAACGAAGACAATGTAGCTAAGCTGCGGTTTTGTGTTTTTGATTACTTAATCACAAGTCATGATTTAGTTTTGTATGATAGGTCTTGTATGTTTTCTTCAAGAGAACGTTCCCTTTTTAAATTATAAATGATTATCTTTGCATTCGTAACAGCCTATGAAGATTGACCATATAGAATTAGGGAGATATCCGGTGCTGCTGGCACCGATGGAGGATGTCACTGACCCGGCGTTCCGACTGATGTGCAAGCAGTTCGGAGCCGACCTCGTGTACACGGAGTTCGTGTCGAGCGATGCGCTCATCCGTCAGGTGAACAAATCGATGCAGAAGCTTGCCATCAGTGATGACGAGCGCCCCGTGGCCATACAGATATACGGACGCGACGTGGACTCGATGACCGAGGCGGCACGTATCGTGGAAACGGTGAAGCCCGACATCATAGACCTCAACTTCGGCTGTCCCGTGAAACGCGTGGCAGGCAAGGGAGCAGGTGCGGGCATGCTGCAAAACGTTCCCCTGATGCTGGAGATCACCCGTTCGGTGGTCAATGCCGTGCAGACACCCGTCACCGTGAAGACCCGCCTCGGATGGGACGACAGCCATAAGATTATCGTCGACCTGGCCGAACAGTTGCAGGACTGTGGCATCAAGGCACTCACCATTCATGGGCGCACCCGTGCACAGATGTATACCGGCGAGGCCGACTGGACGCTCATCGGTGAAGTAAAGAACAATCCGCGCATGCATATCCCCATCATCGGCAACGGCGATGTAGCCACACCCGAGCGTGCCCGCGAGTGCTTCGACCGCTACGGGGTGGATGCCGTGATGATAGGCCGGGCCAGTTTCGGCCGCCCTTGGATATTCCGCGAGGTGAAGCACTATCTGGAGACCGGCGAGCACCTGCCAGCCCTCACATTTGACGAGCGCATGGACATCTTGCGCGACGAGGTGATGCAGAGCGTGGCCCGCCTCGATGAACGACGCGGTATACTGCACATACGCCGTCACCTGGCCGCCACCCCTCTCTTCAAGGGGTTGCCCGACTTCAAGCAGCTACGTATCGCTATGCTACGGGCCGAGACCGTGGAGGAGTTGTTTGAGATATTCGAGAAGATAAAGCAACAGTATGCTTAGCATCTGTCCTAAGGCTATCACTAAGATGTAAATAAGTCCATGGAATCTCTCATCCACTATACCTGGAGACACCGGCTCTTCCCGCTGGCTCCGCTCGCAACGACAGAGGGACTGCCTGTAGAGGTCATTGACCCCGGTATGGAGAACCGCAATGATGGTCCCGACTTCTTCAACGCCAAGGTGAAGATTGGCGGTATGCTATGGGTGGGCAATGTGGAGATCCACACCACGGCCTCAGACTGGTATGCCCATGGACACGACACCGACAAGCGGTACGACTCGGTGGTGCTGCATGTAGCTGCTACGGTAGACCGTGCGGTAATGCGTACCGACGGCACACCCATCCCGCAGATGGAGCTGCAGGTGCCCGAACACATCGTGAAGAACTATCGTGAGCTGCAGGCTGCCGACCACTACCCTCCCTGCTACCGCATCATCCCCGACCTGAGTAACCTGGTGGTGCACAGCTGGATGTCGTCGCTCCTGTATGAACGGCTCGACATGCGTGCCACGCAGATCACCGCCCGCTACGATGCTCACGACAAGAACTGGGACGACGCGCTCTTCTGCACCATTGCCCGCAATTTCGGTTTCGGCACCAATGGCGATGCCTTCGAGGAGTGGTCTCGACGGATAGACTTCCGTGCCGTGGACAAGCATGCCGACAACCTGCTACAAGTGGAAGCCATCTTCTTCGGCCAGGCAGGTCTGCTCGATGAGGCCACCGTGCCTGCGTACTACCACGATGCATTGCATACCGACACCTATTTCCAGACCCTGAAGAGCGAGTATACTTTCCTGGCCCATAAGTTCGGCATGCGTCCTATGGAGTCCACGATGTGGCGCCTGCTCGGCATGCGTCCGGCCAACTTCCCCCACGTGAGGTTGGCACAGTTGGCACAACTCTACCACGAACGCCGCATCAGCGTATCGAAGTTGCTTGCCGCCACCGACAAGGCTGCCATCATGGAGCTATTGAGGATAGAGACCACCCCCTACTGGGATACCCATTATACCTTTGCCTCCACTCCCTCGGCACCGATAAAGAAGCGCGTCACCGACAATGCCGTCACCCTGCTGCTCATCAACTCCATCGCCCCCTTCTACTACAGCTACGGACTGCGCAAGGATGCCGAGCGCTACTGCGAGCAGGCCATCGCCCTGCTCGAACAGCTGAAAGCCGAGAACAACTACATCATCCGTGGATGGATTGACTGCGGACTTTTAGTGAAGAATGCTGCCGACAGCCAGGCGCTCATACAACTGAAGAAGCAGTATTGTGACCGACGCGACTGCCTACGTTGCCGCATTGGCTATGAATACCTGAAGAAGGTATATGGTGTGGAGGAGAAATAGGGAGGGCATAGATTAGGTTAAATATAGGAAAGAAAAGGGTGTGTCAAGACTACTGACACACCCTCTGCTCTATCAATACCCGAAGATGTCTTCCTGGGTGAGACGGATGATCCTGCCCCACTTCGCCAGCGACTCCATGTCGAGGTCGCTCTCGCGGCCGAGGATACAGGTGATATACTTGCGGTCCTTGACATTGGCCTGCTGGTAGGCTACCACATCGGCAAGGGTCATGCCCTGCACAGCCTCGTAGAGCTGGCGACGGGTATCCTCGGTGAGACCCAGCTCCTCTTGGTCGAGGTAGTAGGTGAGTACACGGTCGCGCGTGATGCGCTCGGTACGCAGACGGCCGATAAGGGCTTCCTTGGCAATGCCGAAGGCTTGCTCGCTCACGGGCATATTGTTGATGATCTCATCGAAAGCGGTAAGCGCATCGATCATCTTGTCGTTCTGTGTAGCGATGTAGGTCCAGTAGTAGGCGGGATCCTCTACACGCCAAGGCTCTATCATGCGGGCAGCCGAGCTGTAGGCAAGGCCACGAGCCTCACGCATCTCCTGAAACACGATACTGTTCATACCGCCACCAAAGTACTCGTTGTAGAGGGTAATGATGGGGGTCTTCGCCACATCGTACTTGTCACCTTGGTTCGATACGGCCGACATATATATCTGGTTGGCATCGTAGGGAGCAATGTAGACGATGTTCTCATCGGCACGCTGGTACTGGAAGGTATCGTTCTTGGGCACTGCCTTGAGTGTGGCAGGTAGCTTGTGCAGACTGGCAACGGTGGCCGACACCTCGTCCATCGACATGGGACCGTAGTAGAGCACACGGTGCTCATAGCCGGGGAACTGGGCGATGGCCTGTGTGAGTGTCTCGGGTTTCATGCTCTTGAGCTCGCTCTCGCTGAGGATGTTCTTGGCAGGATTGACGGGTCCGTAGAGGCCGTACTGGCGCAAGCGGGTGAAGTTGGTGTTCTGGTTGGCCTTACCGTTGGCACGCGACTTGAGGATGTCAGCCACGAGGTTGTCGTAGGCAGCCTGGTTGGGCTGTGCGTCGGCCAACACCTTTTCGAGCAGGGCAATGGCCTCGGGCATATTCTCTGACAGACCGCTGAGAGTGATGGTAACCTGCGTATTGGATACACTGATACGATAGCTGCAGGCAAGGTTGTAGAAGGCCTGCTTGATCTCGGCAGCCGTCATGTCCGATGTGCCCAGATAGTCGAGATAGTCGCGAGCCGTGCCCAGCGCCTTCATCTCATTGGCACCGAAGTCGAAGATATATTGCAGAGTGAAGAGGTCGTTCATCCCGTTCTTCTTATATAACAAGGGGAGCTGACCGGCAGTGCCCTTGCTCATATCCTTCTCGAAGTCCACGAATACCGGCTCGATGGGGGCTACTACCGAAGCCTGTACCTCGCGCAGGAAGGCGCTGGTGGTGTCGCGGTTCATGAAGATGGGTGTGATGGTGGGCTTGGCAATCTTCTTCACGCCGGGGTCCTGGCCCTGACGCTTGTATACGATGGCATAGTTGTTATCCTTGAAGTGCTCATTGGCAAAGGCCACCACATCTTCCTTGGTAATCTTCTCCATACGCTCTACACGGTGCACCATGTCGGCCCAGGGCTGTCCGTTGACAAAGCTGGTGACGAAGAGGTCGGCACGCGAGCTATTGTCCTCGAGCATCTGCTGCACCTGCAGCTTGTAGTTGGCGATACCGGCAGCCAGCAGCGACTCGTCCCACTCGCCACGACGCAGGGCATCGACCTGTGCGAGCAGCAACTCCTTCACCTCATCGAGTGTCTGGCCCTGCTTGGGCGCACCCTGCAGGAAGTAGGCGGTGTAGTCAGTCTGGTCGTAGGGGAATGAGTAGGCCGAGAGCAACTTCTGCTCCTGCATGAGGTTGAGGTCGATGAGACCAGCCTGACCATTGTACATGATGGAGCTGATGACGCTCAGCATCAGTGCCTCGTCTGATGCGGCACCGGGGAAGCGCCATGCCAGGGCTACACGCTCCGACTCCAGTCCCCATACCTCACGCACGATAGGTTCGGTAATCTCGGCCTCAGGCTCGAAACTCATCATCTGCAACCCGGGGTTGGGCTGCATGTCACCGAAGTACTTCTCGATGATATCCATCGCCTCATCGAAGTCAAAGTCGCCCGACATACAGATGGCCATATTGTTGGGCACGTACCACTGCTTGTAATAGTTCTTGATGTTGGTGATGGAGGGGTTCTTCAGGTGCTCCTGTGTGCCCAACACGGTCTGCGTGCCGTAAGGATGGTTTTTGAAGAGTGCCGAGAACATGGCTTCGTTGAGTTTGCGGCTGTCGCGCGTGAGGCTCATGTTCTTCTCCTCATACACGGTCTCCAGCTCGGTGTGGAAGCCACGGATGACGTTGTGCTTGAAGCGGTCGGCCTGTATCTTGGCCCAGTTCTCCAACTGATTGGCGGGGATATCCTCGATGTAGCAGGTAACGTCGAAGCTCGTGTAGGCATTGGTGCCGTCGGCACCGATGGCTGCCATCAGCTTGTCATACTCGTTGGGGATAGAGAGCTTGGAGGCTTCGTAAGAGATGCTGTCGATCTGGCGGTAGATAGCCGCACGCTCAGCCTCATCGGTCTTGGTGCGATACACCTCGAAGAGTGCCTCTATCTGGTCGAGCAGGGGTTTCTCTTCAGCATAGTTCTGTGTGCCGAAGCTCTCCGTGCCCTTGAACATCAGGTGCTCGAAATAGTGAGCCAACCCCGTAGTTTCGGCCGGGTCGTTCTTACCACCCACGCGCACTGGGATGTAGGTCTGTATGCGCGGAGTCTCCTTGTTCACGGTCAGGTACACCTTCAATCCATTGTCGAGGGTGTAGATACGGCTCTGCATAGGGTCGCCGTCGACTGTCTCGTAGCCACGCTTCGCGTCACACGCGGTGAGCAGAAGAGCCATCATCGCTACCGACAGCACAGAAGAAAAAATCTTTTTCATACCTATTATTTTATGTGTAAAGTTGATTTGCCTAATGGAACTGACTATCCCGATTGTCCTCAGACAATCTGTCCTCACCTTCTCACTCCTTCTCCACCAGCACGGTGGCATAGGCTGAGATACCCTCCTCGCGACCGGTGAAGCCGAGCTTCTCGGTGGTAGTGGCCTTGATGGTGACATCCTCCTCATCGATGCCCATAACATCAGCAAGAGTCTGCTGCATCAAGGGGATATGGGCTTTTAGTTTGGGCCGTTCGGCACAGATGGTGGCATCAATGTTACCTACACGGTAACCCTTGGTGGCAATGAGTTCTATGGTACGACGCAGCAGTATCTTGCTGTCGATATTCTTGTATTCGCCCGCATTGTCGGGGAAGTGGTAGCCGATGTCGCGCATGTGGGCTGCACCCAGCAGGGCATCGCAGATGGCGTGGATAAGCACATCGGCATCGGAGTGACCCAACAAACCTTTGTCGTGATCGAGACGTATGCCGCCGAGCCAAAGCTCACGGTCTTCTGCAAACTTGTGGACATCGAATCCGAATCCTACCCGTATTTTCATTTGAGTTGTTGTTAGTTTTTTGAGCTTGAGTTGATGGGTTCAGTCGGCTTGCGTCTGGCAAACTAAAAAACTTGATTTATCTTCCTAATATTTCCTTGATACCATCCATATCGAACGACAGGGTGAAGCGAAGGGTCTGGTCGAGAGGATTGCTCTGTGACATGGAGATGAGGTAGGCGGCATCGAGCGAGAACACACTCATCTTGAAGCCTGTTCCGAGGGTGAAGTACTTGCGGTTGCCCTTGTACTCGTTCTCGTAATGGTAGCCACCGCGGAGGAAGAACTGGTTATTGTAGGCATACTCCACACCGGCTCCCCAATAGATTTCCTGCAGCTCCTCGCGCAAGCCACCAGGAGCATCGGCAAACGACTGAAAGATACCCGAGATGGGGGATATCTCGTTGTATCCGCTCGCATCGAGCCACGACTGATATTCTGAGGCGTATGAGTAGCTATCGTCCTCGATACCACCCATCTCTTCGTTCAAGAACTGACGGTACGAGGGCTTGGTAGGAACCATCAGTTTATTGATGTCGGCACTGAGGGTGAAGGTGTTGTATTCATCCACAGGAATTACCAGTGAGGTACCCAGTCGCAGGTTGGTGGGGATAAACTGGTTGGTGTTGCCTCCATCATACGAGATCTTACTACCGATGTTCGAGGCGTTGAGACCGAGATTGAGCATACATTCACGGCGACCCAACATCACGTAATTGGTATAGAAGAAGGCAATGTCTGCAGCGAAGGCCTGACCCACCGAGGTATCCTCGTCAAAATTATAGTTGAGGTCTGACACGATGTAGCGCAATCCTACTGATGCGGAGAAGGTCTCTGACAGCATACGCGAATAGGCGAAGTCGAGAGCCATCTCGTAGGGACGTATAACGATGTTGTCGGCATATACATCGCCCAGAGAGAAATAGGTGAGCGAACCGCTGATAGCCTGATAGTCTCCTATGCGGTAGTATCCCACGAGGTTGGCAAGGTCGATGTCGCTTACCAACTGGCGTAACCACGGTGTGTAAGCCAGCGAGAAACCGGCAGGACTGATGGCAAAGGGGTACTTGGCCGGATTCCAGTATTGTGAGTTCACATCGGGGTCGGTGGCAGCACCCACATCGCCCATAGCACCGGCACGGGAGTCGGGGGCAATGGTCAGAGAGGTCACACCTGTCATTACAGGATTGAACATCTGGACATCACTTGAGGTCTTTTGGGCAGAAAGGGTAGTGGCACCCAGCAGTATAGCAGTTAGCAACAATAGTGTCTTTTTCATTTTTTACTATATATAAATTCAATTATAAGATGCTTTAATTCTAAACTATAAACCTCGGATTTTATTGCCTCACGGGCGTAAAATAGTGAGTTTGCGGGTCCGGCTGGTCGACTTTCCGCTGGCCGAGGTCACGGTGGCGCGATAGAGGTATACACCTGAGGCGAGCGGTTGCCCTGAGGAGGTGCATAGGTTCCACCCAGTGGTATAGGTGTTGTCGGGAGTACTCACCTGCTCTGAGTGTGCCCATAGTGTACGACCCGAGAAATCGAACACCTCGACCCTCACTGCCACCTCTGTTTCGGGACGGTCGTGGGTAAGCACAAAGGTGGTGTACTCACGGGCAGGACTGTGAGTAGTGGTCACGTCGAGGATACGGGGGCGCAAACCCTTCACCACCTCGAAGTCGATGGTCGTGGTGGTGGCATTGTTCATCATATCCCAAGCACGGAGGGTCAAGGTGTGCATGCCTTCGCTCAGTTCGGGGAATAGGTACGATACGGTGCCACGTGTGTAGTCGCCCAACTCTGACACATAGTAGTCATTGAGGTTGTAGGTCAGTGCTGCCTCACCATCAATGATAGCCATAAGGTCGTGCCCGATACCGTTGCCCACTGTATTGATGCCGTCGGGGTCTTCGAGCATGGCCATGAGGCGTGGGGTTTCGTTGACTTGGTCACCAGTCATGAAGTCGGGCGTGTTGAGGTATAGTGTCACCTTGGGACCGAGGCTGTCGTTCACCAGTCCGTCGGCTGTGCCGCCCAACAGGAAGTCGTCGAACATGCCCTTGGCCTCGCGGTCGTGGGCATCGCTCACGGCATAGAGGTTGATGAGGCCACTCTTCAGTGAGTAGTTGATGTCCATGGGCACTCGGAAGGTGAAGGTGAACTCTCCGTTGCGCACCGAGTCACCGCCCATGAAGAGGGTCTTCGTACGTTCTCTATAGCTGAATGGCTCCGATGCACTGCCTGCATTGTTGCGGCAGTTGATGATCTCTATGTTGTCAAATACGGTGGCGTGCATCACACCGGTGAAGTCCGATGCTTTGGTGCCGTTGAGTGTGGTCACGTGGCCCTTGACATTGACACGGGCGCCTGCCTTCAACGTGATGTCCTCTTTTCCCGCTGTGCTGATGCCGTTGACCTCGTCAATCACCATGTTGTAGTCGGTGTTGCCGATGATAAGGGCGGGATCGCCCAAGAGGACATAGTTGAGCTTGTTCTCGCTCACATCCTGCAGTGTGTTGGAGGAGGTGGTGATAAGGTTACATTTGGTGAGACGCATGGCATCGCCCAAGCGGTAGCGACGGTTCCGTTCATCGCGGGCAAACACGTACTTGGAGAAGAAGTAGTTGATGCGACGGTTCTGGTCTGAGAAGGTGGTGCGCGTAGAGGTCATCAGGGCTATGGCACCGCCCTTGGGGTTGAGGAAGGCATATTCGCCGAACGAGGTGGTGGAGTTGTCGAACGGGGTGATATCGCACGATACGGTCACCCACACCGGCAGACGGGGCGAGGTGAGCTGCTCCATATCGGCCTTGCCGATAACAAGCTCGTGGGAGAGCACGTCGGGGCTGCCATGACCGCTGTAGTTGACCATCAGGGCACCTTCGTTGAAGAGTTCGAGCAGGCGCTTGCGCACGGTGGGGTAGCTATGCCCGGTAGCCGTCACCTCCATAGGATAGGCATCCCAGTAGATACGCTTCACCATATAGTCGGGATAGTTGCCTTCGAGCATCTGTGCCACCTGCTCGGCATCGCTCATGTGCTGGTTGTTGTCGCCATCGTCGCCCAGCATGAGGATGGTGTTCTTCCATGCGCCGGCATCGGCATTGTCCATATAACCGATTACTTTGTCTACGGCATCACGGGCTTGCGATACGGTGGTCACGGGGAAGCGTCCGACGCCGATATCCACCTTGTCGTGGAGCAGGCGGCTGCCCTCACCGTCGTCGAGCAAGCCGAAGTAGTCCTCCATCACATACGACGAGGTGGCACTGAACGAACTTTCTGCTTCAAAGCATAGCAGGTAATCTTCGGGCGACTGGCCCTTCCAGGCCGAAGACAGCATACGGTTGTCCCAAGCAGCATCGCCGAATAGCAGCAGGTATTTGGGTGCATCTGCCATCGTCTCGGCACGGTCATATAGCATTTTCAGATAGCGGCGGTAGGCGGTAGCGTCGGGAGTGCCCGAGGAGAACTCATTGTACACCTCATCGGCACACACCACCTTCACTCTGAGTCCGCTGCGTGTGCGGTGTGCCTCGGCCAAGCGCTCAGCCTGTGCGGTGAGCTTGCCACTCGATGGTACGATGATGATATAGTCCATCGGTTCCGTAGCGTGGAGATTCTGATTGGCTACCTCCCCCACCATCTCGGGTATGGGATAGTTGGACTCTGTATCGAGAGCAATATATTTGTCACCCCGCTCACCATTGGCAGTAAAGGTAAATTTCCAATCGTCTTCGAATGCCGAGGGTATTTGTGTGTGGGCTGCCCTATTGGTAATGCGCCACACCACCACATCTCTAAGATTCGACGTACCGTGCACATCGTATGTACGTACCCCTGAGGCAGTAGCATAGATAGGCTCCCCAACACTAATACCCTGCGTGTAGTTGAACCGCCAATAATCGAGACGCCCCGATGTGCCTGTAGGACGATTGTGAGCCAACGTCAACGTATGATTACCGATAGCTCCACCCAATGTTCGCATCCCAATCGTGTAGCTACGTGTAGTACTCGAGGCTTCGCTATGTCGACCGACGGGACTAAGCGTAAGGTTACCCAGCGAGGTACTATCCAAAGCTACCGACACCGAGGTGCTGTTACTCCCGTTGTGGGTGAAGCAGACATCGAGCACAGCCTGTTCGGGTTCATAGCCGAAGAAATTCAAGGGGTAGCGTTTTATATTACCGCCCGCATAGTCATAACTCTCCACCAATTGTCGCCCTCCGTGAAACCAGGCATAATCGTCTACCTCATGTAACACATGAGCAGGTGTCGTCTGAACGAACGGCTCTACTGCCGCAAGTGAATCTTCACGAATGAATGTTGCAGGCTCGCCTTCTGCATCGTCCGTCAAGAAGTAGTAGCCATACTCAGAGTATGGATTGCGGGTATGGGTGAAGGTGTTGTCCTCCTCCAATGTCCACTGCACGGAGCCATTGGCATAGAAAAGCAGACGGTGATTGTCGGTGTGCCATAGAGGCACTTCGCACAGATCGTCAATCCACGAGTTGGGGTTGCTCTCCGAGAGCGGATGCCCGCCATATCCAAAGAGGCGCACCTTGCTCGGGTCGCTGAATCCCATGTTCTTCAAGTGAGTATAGGGAAGCATATACACACCGTCGTTTGACACACGTATCTTTACCCAATGCCCCCTACTTAATAGAGAATTGAGAGTTGAACGCGGCACCTTCTCTTTCACATTCTCCTTTTTTGCTACTAACCGCTCACTGCCCGCCGTTCTCACCTTCAGCGTAAAGCTTACAATCTTATAATAAGCACCATCCCGCCAGATGATGGGAACGAAAGCAATGTCCAACTGTCCGCGCTTGGCACTGATACCCTTGTGTATTTCAATCTCCGGCCACTCGGGCAGTCCTGCCTCAATGGGCAATCGGTAACGCAACACCTCCTCTGCGGTGAGTGGTATCAGTTCGGGATACTCAATGGTGACGCTGTACTCATACCCCATGTGGTCATAGCCCAAGTCGATACTATGGGTAAATGTGGGTGCTACGGTGTCTTGTGCATGTGCCGCCCAGTCCACCTCCATATCCCCCTGTGCCTTGGCCGAGGTCAGTGCGAAGAGCCACACTCCCAATATCGTGATGATGTATCGTGTCATTGTCATAGTATATTACTAACGCACGATGGGCTGCTTTATTGTATAAAGCAAAAAGAAGGTCGCAACAAGTGCGACCTTCTTTTCCATTCTTGCTAATACAGCAGGATTACTTACGCAATCCGAGAGCCTTAACGATAGAGCGGTAACGCTCAATATCACGATCCTTCAAGTAGTTGAGGAGAGCGCGACGCTTACCTACCAGCTTGGTCAATGCTCTTGCAGTACTATAATCTTTACGGTTCTTCTTCAAGTGCTCCGTCAAATGGGAAATACGGTATGAAAACAATGCAATCTGAGCTTCAGGTGAGCCAGTATCAGTGTTAGACTTTCCGTATTGTCCAAAGATTTCTTGCTTTTTCTCTGGGTTTAAGTACATACGTTTAATTGTTTATAAAGTTATTTTTGCAAATGCGGGTGCAAAATTAGTGCAAGGCGAGCGAAAAAACAAATATTTATTTGATTTTTTCCGAGCTGCAGCCTAATTTCTGTCTGTGGAACAGACTAAAGTAGCGCAAACCGAACGAAAAACCAAATCTATTTGTGATTTTCTGCAAGATAGATTGTTAATTCTTATTCTGCTGCTTTTTCTTTTTCGCTTCCCGCTCGGCATTCTTCGACTTGCGCTCTTTCGTGTCGGACTTCTGTTTCTTTATGTCATCAGGCTTCTGTTGGTCTACCGGCAATGCCGTGGGGTTCCACTCCTGCGTGTAGTCCCAGTTTTCACGTGTCTTGATAGAGCCGGGGAAGTAATACACTTCTTCGGCCTGCAACTTCGTCTCATATAGTCCCGTGTCCCATACACCATTGCCGTTGCGATCATTGAAAAGGCGTATGTGGTAGGTTCCCGGCTTGAGGAAATAGAAGTCGGCTTGCCCTTTCTCTACACGCTGCTGACGAGCTACTTTGTCGCCGTCGAGCAACTGCACCATATAGCTGGGCTGGGCATTGGCAACAGTAAGGAAAAGAGTGCTGTATTGATCCAGAGTCTTGAACTTGAATGTGGTCTCCTGCTGCTTGGTGTGCAGGCCATACATCCCGGTAAAGGCAATAGAATCGAGCGTCATCTTATACTCCATATCCGGTTTCCACTCGCCCAGCAGCTCGTAGCCCATCAGGGCATGCTTTCGCTGACGGAAGAGGTGCGGTTCGGGCACCCATAGAGTATCGACCTTTTTAAATAGGTGTATGGCCGTATCGTTGATTTGCACAATAGGCTCAGTAAAGTCGATGGTGACATTCGCCGTGAGATCCATACTCGCGCCCGCGTTTATCTTAATGTTGAGAAACTGGGTCTTTTTCGTAGGCTCGGGTATGGTGTCACCGCGCTTCATACGCTTCTCACGCTCCTTCTCGGCCTCTTTGCGTTTTTTCTCCTCCTCCTGCAATATCTTGGCACGGGTCTTCTTGGCCACGAGGTTGAGCGTGTCGGTGCGCGGCACCAACAGGCCCAACGTGTCAGTATACAGATAGGTGAGTGCCATGGACAGAGTGTCTTGGTAGTAAGCCAGCGTGTCACGCATCCAATAGGTGATGCTGTCGTAGTCCACGCTACTCTCCACGATATAGGCATCTTCATCAGCAAAGTTGAGCGGAGTGAGCTGCGGCAGACTATCAGAGCCGGTGGAGAAATACACGGAGAACTTCTTCAGCTCGGGGCGCTCGGTCTTGACAAGATAACGCTGTGTGGGAGTTTCGGTGAAGGCCGCGAGCACTAAGTCCTCAGGAAGATAGTGTACACGTGGCACCGTACGTATAGTGTCAATGGTAAGCGAGTCTATCCACGTGGTATCTTGATGCATGCGCACCTCGGTATAGGGAACCACCAGAGAGTCAAGGAAAGCTATCATTTCGTTCTTCTGGTCGAATATATAGTTCTGGTTGACATCCTGTAGAGCATAGGCACGATAGGTGCCGGGTGCAATCCCCCGGATAGTGAAGCGTCCGTCTGCGTCGGTACGCGACACACGGTCGAACGGTTTTGTGGTGAAAGCGCTGTCTGCAAGGTCACGATGCAGACCTACGAGAATACCCTTAATAGGCTCCAGGTTCTCGGCATTGAGCACCGTACCCGACACAGCCAGTGTATCTATCCTGTCACCTGTAGAGAAGAGGAAGGCAAAGTTGCCCAGCGGGTTACCCTCGTTATTGTCAACGATGGCATCACTAAAATCGATGCTATAGGTCGTGTTCTCCTTGAGCGAATCGTCCAGTTCCACCACGATACTCTTCCCGCTGGTCTTGATGATGGGCTGTGTGATTTGCGGTGGCGATATGACCACCTTCTCGGCAGCCTTCTCTATCTTGATAAATTCGTCGAACTTCAGCGTCACGCGCTTGTCCTTTACTCCCAATGCGAAGGGTTCGGGCGTACTGCCGAGGAATACGGGTGGTGTCTCGTCATAGGGGCCACCGTCGGGCGAGCCTATCGAAGCGCACGCCACCACCAGCAACGCCACAGCAGCTATACCAATAAGATGTCTTATCGTCTGTTTCATACCAACGGGCAAAGGTAATACAAAATCTCCTATCTACAAAAAACAACCCTCTGCGAAATCGGTTGGCTGGAGAAAACAAGAAATAATGAGAGAAAATTAAGAAAAGTGACGATTTCTTGTTTAATTTGCAGCTGGTCGTTCGTATAATAAGCGTGATGACACAAGAAGAGTTCACATATATGGCGAGCGAGATACGGACAAAGGCCGTATCGATAGCTGCAAGGTTCGGGTACAGCAGCGATGACTCGGAAGACATCGCGCAGGACGTGATGCTCCGGCTGTGGAGCCTGCACGAGCAGCTGAGCGACACCACACATCTGAAGGCTTCGGCTATCATCACCGCCAAGCGTGCTTGCATCGACAGATGGCGCACCACGCATCAGTACAAGGAGATAGACGATGCAATGCCACTCACAGACGAGACGACACCGCACGACCAACTCGAATATGCCGAACTGGAGCAATGGCTCGACAAGCAAATCGACAGCCTACCCTCCACCGCGGGGATGATACTGAGGATGCGTCAGCTTGAACGCCGTGAACTGAGCGAGATTGCCGACATACTGGGCATAAAGCAGAGTTCGGTATCTACACTGCTGACACGAGCAAGAAGCGAATTGCAAAACAAACTATTGAGGAGGAACCAACTATGAAGCATCAGTATGATAAACAGGAAATAGCCCAGCTGATAGAAAAGTTTATGGCTGGCATCACCAGCATCGCCGAGGAAGATGTGCTGGCACAGTACTTCCGTACCCACGAGGTGAGCGAGGAATGGACGGTATACAAGGAAATGTTTGCCCTGTTCGACAACGGAGAGGTGGACATTGAGGTGGAGCCCACGAAGCAGGAAGACGAAGTACACACCATAAAGGTCGAGATGCCCACCACGACCAAGCGAAAGAGGACAAGAATGGTAGCCCTAAGATGGACAACGGCTGTTGCCGCCAGCTTGCTACTGCTACTGATGCTCCGCAACACCGATGCCAATAGCAATACCGAGGCCGTAGACAGAATGGTGATGGTGCAGCAACAGAGAATGCTCGATGAGGCCGACAGGTCGTTCCTGCACACCACAATACGATGCGCTATGGACATCGACGAGACATTCTCGCTGAGCGAGGCGCAAGAGGAAGCGGACTTCCAAACCAATATTTACATTTAAGTATACTACATATATGAAAAAGATTATTCTCATTACAATGATGTGTGCATTCACATCAATAGGATATGCTCAGACACACGTCAGGAAAGCCATCGACGATATGCTGGCAAAGCATCCCGAGTGGGTCATCAATCAAGGGAATAGCGAGAACGGCAACACGAACCCTACAAAGGCAGGCTCGAAGACTAACCGCATCTACCAGCTGTCGATACCCGACACTACGGCTATGGACAAACTTCTGAATGCCTTCGAGGCCGACAAGATGGATAGCTACAGCTACATACGTACCTCTGCCGAATACAATCAGGCAACACAGAAGCGGCGCAGGGCCTCCACAGTCACCCTACAGAATGGCGATAGACTGGAAAGCCACTCCACGGAATACAGTTTCGTGTCGCTGGCAGTCGTAGACCCCGAGCAGCGCAGTTACCGCACCAGCTATATATTGAAATGGTATCCGATAAAGAATGGTAGGACAGTGGCCACGCTATACATTCTTTATGGACCTCGACCAAACAAATAAAGACAAACCAATAAAACTAAGTAACCAATGAAAAAGATCGCAACGACTCTGATGATGCTGACTATCATACTATCAGCCTCTGCACAAAACAACGTGGATGTCCTTATCGACAAACTGCTGAAAAGTTATCCCAAGGCTCCATCACGTGAGGTTATCGAAAAAGATGTAGAAACGGGGAAACTTCAGGAACGTATCGCAGAATATAGTTTCCGTAACATCAACCCGAAGAAACTCGAGCCACTCATCGACGCTTTGCGTAATAAACAGTACGACGGATATTATAGCTCAGCTTGGGTAAGCGCACTGGACGGGAATGACCGTTCGTATGAACTTCGCGTAGCCGACACCGACCCCGACTACCGCACGGTGTATATCCTGAAGGTCAATGGCAACAATGCCGACCTGCACGTGCTCTACGGCAAGATGTCCTATAGCGAGATACCTACCAACTTCAGCTATTCACCAGACACCTACTACACCTTCTTCAACAAGGGCACAGACGCCAAGCTGGGAATCTCATTCGATTATAACAACCATGCCAGCGCCTATCACGAGGCTGCACCCGAAGGAGTAGGCCGTAATAATATAGTCATCACGGGCAATAAGGTGTTCCGATTCAAGTTTATTCCTACGGTTGTAATTGACAAACGCATCACCGAAGTCGTGAGCGAAGATTGCTTCATCGTCAATGAAGACAGGTTTGCCTTGGAAGACGGTTCTGACACCTCTGAAGGACAATGGCTCATATTTCGCTACCTCGACAAAAACAACCCCTATCAGCAGTGGAAACTTATCGAGAAGGACGGCGCAGTCACCATCGTCAACAAAGCCACAGGCCGATGCGTAGACCTGGCTGGCGGCGACACCAAGGAAGGAGCAGCCATATTCAGCTACGACATCAATGATGACGAGCAGACCAACTCAAACCAGAAATGGTACATCGAGGAAGCGGAAGATTATCCTGAACCTGAGCCCCAGAACTCTCCTCAGTCGGGAATCAGGCTGAGATTCAATTCTCGTAAGTAAAAATACTTAAGAGTCCCATAAATTGAATCTGCAGAACTTGAGTAATCAGAAAAACCAATAAAGTAATTTAGTTAAAGATAATGGTCAAGACCAATCCATGCCGGGGCTGTGAAGTTCTGGCATGGACATTTAAGAAACATCAGTGCATCCTTCTTTTTCAACATAAATATCCGTAAATTTGCCATGAACCTTTAGGTCGCCACCCGAAAGGGCTAAAGGCAATTATTCATAAATAGAATCCGCGTAACAACATAAACAACCAATACAATGAAACCAACCAAACTATTCCTTGCCTTCTCCGCAGCAATGCTGCTGGGGGCGTGTGCGAGAGCGAACAAAGTGATTGAATATCCGTTAGTTGGCGCGTCCAACTATGTAAACTTCGTTTTTGAAAAAGTGGAACTCACCGACAAGGCTACCGTGTTGACCGTACGCGGATTCCATCGTCCGAACTATTGGATTAAAGTACCTCGATATGTCCATCTTGTAGCACAGGGTGTGGAATACAAATTGCTTGGTAGCAAAGATATAGAAATTGGCGAAGAACTCTATATGCCCGAAGATGGCGACTCGTGCTTCACCCTATTGTTTGAGCCACTGCCTAAGGATGCCGCATCATTCGACTTTATAGAGAACGATGCCGAGAACGACTTGAGGATATATGACATCGACCTTACAGGGAAGAGAGATGCAAACGGTCCTGCCGACTTGCCAGAAAAGCTGAGACGAACGTCCGCTACTGACGAACCAACACCGCAGTATGCCTACACCTACGGTAAGACCACCGTCAACATCCATCTGCTGGGTTATCGCGAAGGGTGTGCCAGCAAGGTAACACTTCCTATAAGAACTGCATTTGAGGACCAACGCAGTATAGATGTTGAGATTGACCGCGCTACAGGAAAGGGAAGTGCCTCATTCACCATCTATGGAACAGGTTCCTTCTCGCCTACTGTCAATAATTGTGGATATGGCAACTGCTTGGTGGCACCAGGTGAGACTGTAGACCTATACATTAATCTTGCATACATCAATCAAGTAATGCAAATGCAAAAGAGAACAACCGAAGCCATAAACAGGATAAAGGCCGTTTGGACTCATGGAAGCGTATATGATGCTCTGAACAACCAATCTGTGACGGATGACATAGTATTGCCCGAATCGTTGCTCATCCATAAGTTTGTCCGCTACGATATGACGGCCGACGAATTCACTGAAAGCCTCATCAAGTACTATCGTGCAGTATGTGAGTATGCCGATGCACAAGAGTGCCATGTCTGGAAGAAGGAAATGTGCAAGGCTATAAATTTCAACATCTGTATTCACTTCATGAACATCGATTTCAGGCATTGGTGTGCACGTGATTCTCATATCCCTGCCGACTTTAAGCATGATGATATCCTCTCGGCGCATTACGAACGCCTGTTCGCTTGCGTTGACCTTGACAACCCTTGGCTGCTCCTCAACAATAGAAGTGGGGAATTAATGATAGCTGCACGATATATAGATTCGGATAATCCTAACGAAACATTCAATTGGTGGGGGACTACTCACAAGGCAGTGGTCAAGGCTGCAGCAGATGCTCTTCCCGATGCAGAGCTACAGGCAATGCGCCAATGGAATAATCCCTTCTATGCCGATATATGCGAAGACATACGGAACCGCGCAAGAAAAGCCATAGAGGAGAGTGCCAAGAAGACCCAGGATGTCACAGACATTGCACCAGAGAATCTGCTTCCCACTATTATTGCTCCACACAAGGGGAAAGTGGTGCTGGTGGACTTCTGGAACACGTGGTGCGGACCTTGCAGAAACGCCATCAAGGCAATAGAGCCCTACAAGACAAGCGAACTTGCCAGTGAAGACCTCGTATGGGTGTATATTGCCAACGAGACCTCACCCATCAACATCTACTCAGAGATGATTCCGGGCATCAAGGGAATCCACTACCGAGTGAACGAAGCACAATGGAATCACCTCACCAGCTATATGTTTGGCATCGACGGCATCCCTGCTTATGTACTTGTCGACAAGGATGGCAACTGCACCTTACGTAACGACCTGCGCGACCACAGCAAGATGGTGAGTACGCTGAAGGAGGTGTTGGAGAAGTAGCGGCAAAGTTATTCATGATAATTGCCTTTGGCTCCTGCGGGCGGCGAACTCGTTTCGTGGCCAATTCATGAGCATTCGTGTTTTTCTTTTTTTCAACATAAATCCCCGTAAATTGCCCACAAATTATCCATATATAAAATTCGTGCAACAACATAAACAACCAATACAATGAAACCGACCAAACTATTTCTTTCTCTTGCCGTGGCGGTGCTGCTGGGGGCGTGTACAGAAAAGATGGGGAAGATACATTGTCATATTGAGGGGACAGTAGTAGACTCTACTTATACCATGATGTTGCTCGCTCCTTCGGGCAGTGACTTCCGTGTAGTGGATGCAGATAGTATCCCTGTGATAGACGGCAAGTTTACATTCGACCTCTACGTGGATGAGGTAATGCCCTATCAACTCGTTTCAATGGAGGAGCACAATCTTGGCTGTATGTATCCTTGTGAGTTCTTTGCAGAGGAGGGAACGATAAATGCCACCTTCTACCATTATGAAAGAGATGCTAAGCCGCCTACCGTGAAGTGTGACGGTCCTATCAATATGAAATTCAGAGAATATGACGCAGAGCTGAACCGCAGGCTTGCTCCATTGCTGCAAGAAATCGACTCCCTGATTAATATTGCGCAATGGGATTCTCCACGTATGGAGGAGCTGAACACAATGTTCCGTGCTACGAAAAACAGATGTACCGAAGAATACATACGCAACGAACGTTCTATCGTAGGTCTGTATTTGCTGATGCGCCAAGCAATGTGGATGGGACATTCAGAAGCGGATGATTCTCTTTGTACCGCATTGTACAACGAAATATACCAACCACTCTTCCCCGACCATCCGCTGAGCAAGCAGATAGAGGAGTGGATAGAGAGTCTTGGCATTAGGGTAGGTAATCGCTATATCGATTTCACTGCTCCTGCCCTCGACGGCACACAACACACGCTGAGCAAGGAAATCAACGGAAAGATTGCCCTCATCGACCTGTGGGCTTCGTGGTGCGGCTCCTGCCGACGCGCATCAAAGAGTATGATTCCCCTCTACGAGAAATACAAGGAGCGTGGCTTCACGGTCGTAGGCGTGGCTCGCGAAAGCAAGCGTGAGGATATGAAGCGTGCCCTTGCACGCGATGGTTACCCATGGCTCAATCTGTTGGAGCTACATGATGAACATAAGATTTGGGAGAAATATGGCGTTAGCCGAGCTGGTGGTATCACCGTGCTTGTAGACCGCGACGGAACCATCCTTGCTATTCACCCCACAGCCGAAGAGGTAGAGCGAATATTGCTGGAGAAGTTATAATTCATGATTAATTACCTCTGGACGAAACGGATGATTAGTAACGTAGGGACACAAGTCTACACAGAATTCAAGATTCAGCATTCAGAATTCTCAACATATCCTCAATAATGTCACGCCCAATGTTAATTATTTTTCACCTTTGCTGTAACCTTTTGGCAAGTCGTGTTGTCTAATTGACGGTGACACCAACAAAGACGAACAAGACAATTAGAACAACGACAATTATGAAACACCATAAAACATCTTTGGTAGCTTTACTGCTACTACTCGCGACATTTGCCCATGCCAATGACATGTTCACATTGCGCGGAAAGGTTATTGACAATCGCACTCGCAAGGATCTGGTTGGAGCCACTGTACAGATACTCTCTGCCGACAGTACTTTCATTGCTGGTTGCATGGCACAGTGCGACTGGGTAGATGGTAACGAGAAATGGCAGACGGCAGACTTTACACTGAACATCCCCAAGCAAGAGGGAACATATATCATGCGTACCGACTTCTTAGGCTATGAGACATCATACATCACTCTCTCACTAAACAATTTTGGACGGAGGGAATACAATCGCGACCTCCCGCCCATATATATGAAGGAGAAGGCAAAGGAGCTGGGCGAAGTGACCGTCAGTGCCAGCAAGGTGACGTTCTACTACAAGGGCGATACGGTGGTATACAATGCCGATGCGTTTGTCGTCTCTGAGGGTTCGATGCTAGATGCCATCATATCACAGATGCCGGGTGTGGAGCTACGCTCGAATGGTGACATCTACCATAATGGCCGAAAGGTGGAAAACTTACTGCTGAACGGTAAGGAGTTTTTCCGTGGCGACAATCGGGTGATGCTTGATAACCTACCATCCTATACCGTGAAGCAGATAAAGGTATATGACAAACTGGGCGACTTGAGCGAGTTTCTCGGCCAGGAGCTGATTGGCGACAAGCAGTATGTAATGGATGTGCAGCTGAAGAAGGAGTACAACGTAGGTTGGATTGCCAACGCCGAGGTGGGTGGCGGAATAGCCGATGCCGTATACACGGGCGATGACCCCTATCTGGCACGCCTCTTTGCCATGCGCCATAGCGACCGCACACGCTTCACGGCTTACGCCAATGTAAACAATCTGAACGACAAGCGCAAGCCAGGAAGAAGCGATGGATGGTCGCCCGATGCAATGATGGCAGGAATACGCAAAGAGGCAACAGGCGGTATCGACTACTATGCCGATGACAAAGACAAGAAATGGAAGGTAAACGGCAATATCCAGCTATCGCACACCAACATCGACGAGCAGGAGACAACGAACCGCACCAACTTCTTACCCGGTGGAGATACCTACGAACGTATTGTCAAGGCCTCGCAGAACACAGCTTTGCAACTGAGCACCAGCCATGCATTGAATTTGAAGTTCTCGCAACTTGCATTGAACATCAAGCCCTCGGCAAACTATCAAAGGTATGACAATACCCGTTCAACAGCATCACAAACCTTTGCCGACACGCTAATAAACAGCTATATATCCAAGGGCCTTACACGTGGCTACCGACTGAATACCGCATTGTCCGCCGATGGAGTGCTGAAGTTCAAGGGCACCTCTGACTTTATGGAACTTATGGCCAGCGCACGTTACAGCAATGCGCATGATGAGGAGTTCGACCGATATACATTAAAGGTCGGCAGTGATGACAAGGCCTCACAGTATTCAGACCGCTATTTCAACAACCATCCCGATCATAACCTCTCTTACAATGCGGGAGTGCATTATGTTACCCGAATAAGCCAACAGTTGAATCTCACATTAGGATACGACTATGAGCATTCCGATAATGTACGTCATTCGTCACTCTACCTGTTGGACAAGTTGTATAATGCGACAGACAGTGCCGCCTTGTCTTTGGGTGAGCTGCCTTCAATGCGCGAGTATGAAAGTACTCTCGACCCTCGCAATAGCTATACGAGCCATTTGGTGGGCAACAGTCATATTATCACACCAATGCTACAATACTTCAAGAAAAACGAGCGAGGCAAGTGGAACGCTTATGCCCGATTCCCCATAACCCTGTCAGCCCGCAACCTTGCCTACAGTAGAGGAGAGGTAGACACGCTCATCCATCATCGCACTACATTGTTCGGCATCAGTGGCAACTATATTACTTGGGAGAGTTTGGACAAGAAATACAAGGTATTTGCCTCGTATAATATACATTCCTCATTGCCCGACTTGATAAACATGGTAGACATGTATGATGACACCGACCCCTTGAACATCAAGGTGGGGAATAGTGATTTGAAGAATGCATATACACATACCGTACGAATCGTTGGTTCGAAACAGTTGCACGAAAAGGGAATGGTACACAGTGCGCAGTTTGACTACAAGTCAACAAGCAATGCATTTGCCGTATCCAATATGTATGACAGGGAAACCGGCGTGCGCACCAGCAAGACCTATAATGTCAACGGGAACTGGAGCAGCGATGCTGGCTACGGATTCATGGCTATGCTCGGAAAGAACAAGCGCACCATATTCGTCTCTACGACACAGGGAACATTCAGGCAAAGCGTCGACCTTGTAGGTACTACCGCAATGAACCGATTGGAACAAAGCACTGTACACACGATGGCAATGCAGGAAAAGCTATCATTGGAGTACAAGCGCGAGATGTATAACATAAAGCTGAAAGCCAATGGAAAGTGGAGCAACGTAAGCAGCAAGCGAGAAGGCTTCGCTACGCTCAATATCTTTGACGTAGATTATGGAGTCTCGTCCACTATGACACTTCCCTATAAGATAGGGTTCACCACAGACTTTACTGTCTACACACGCCGTGGATACAACGACGAGATGTTCAACACCGACCAGTTCGTATGGAACGCCCGCTTGACCAAGAGCATCATGAAAGGCAATCTGGTATTTATGATCGACGGTTATGACCTGCTGGGCAGCCTCAGCAACATAACCTACTCAATCAATGCACAGGGACGCACTGAAGTAAAACGGAACGTACTTCCACGATATGCTATGCTGCACGTGCAGTATAAATTTAATAAACAACCGAAGAAAAAATAGCCTGTGTGAAGAAAAAAGTTTACCTTCGTGTAACCTTTTGGCAAGTTAGGTTGTCTAATTGACGGTGAATCAACAAAGGCGAACAAAATGAACAAACAAACTAAAACAACGAACGATATGAAAAAGTTTTTCAAAGTGCTGCTATTGGCAGCAGTGGCATTGATGCCGGTGATGGGAATGGCGCAAGAGAAACCATCAGAAAAGGATGTAGAACAAAAGTTTGAACGCGAAATGCAACTTCGACAATACACGGACTCGGTAGAAAGAGCACGACTGACGCAGTTGTATGCTCATCAAGAAGAGATGGCGCGTATTGCGGACAAGAAGTTTAGTACTATGCGTGGCAATCTGCCCAATATCATTATATTGCTAATTGTATCCTGCGCTATCCTTGGTATCGTATATATAGCAATGAAGAATTCACGCCGCAAGGCTGAAGACCACAAGGAACTTATCAACAAGCTTATCGACAATAACCTGCTGAATTCTACCGAACCTATCAGCAAGGAGACCATTGAGGCGTTGATGAAGCCGAAGAAGACAGAGAAGGAACGGTTCATAGGCGATGCTACATTGCTGGGACTTGGTATAGGTCTGTTTGTCGGGGCTAGAGCATTACGCGGTGGACCAGATGATCTCCTAAGTTTTGCAGGAATGACTCTTGCTGGTTTAGGTTTGCTCCGCCTCTTCATCCGTACTGTAGCTACAGTAACAGGGCCTTATCTTTTTCAAGGGAGACGTAGAAATGCAAAGCGTGAACCTAAGGTCAATCCTATAGAAGAGGCTGAAGTGATTGAGGAGAAGTAATCATGCGTGTCATTGCACAAACTCCCCCTCTGTTTATAGAGGGGGTGCCCGAAGGGCGGGGGCGTTCCAAGCGAAGCGCGGAGTGTTCTTAGTTTCAAGATACTGTTTCTACGCGCTACGCTTGTAACTCCCTCCGCTCCATTTCATTACGCTCGTCCCTCTATAAACAGAGGGACAGTTAGGCGGCAAGCCGAGTGCAATTTCAACTATTCAATTCAACTCCACGCATGGCCCTTAATTCAGCCAGTAATAATTCCTAATTCATAATTATCTCCCCGTGTCGAGTCCCGAAGAAATACTCCTTATCTCCCGTGTGCTGCTCCTGAACGATGGGCGTGCATTCGGCCGACTGATGAAGCGGTATCTGCGCCCGGTGCGCCGCTACTTCCTCATACAGACGGGTGGCGATGAGGCGCTGAGCGATGACCTCACGCAGGAGACCTTCATCCGTGTGTGGCGCGGACTGGACAGCTACAAGCGGCTCTCGGCGTTCGGCACGTGGGTGTACCGCATTGCCTTCACCACCTATCAGAACCATCTCAAGGGAGTGAAACATCACCTGAGTCTCGACGACGAGCACGTGACTCCTGCCTTGCAGCACTTGGTCGTGGAGCCCGACTATGATGCCGAGGAGATAGCCGCCCTGCACCGCGCCATCGGAATGCTGGGCGAGGGCGAGAAGACCTGCATCACGCTCTTCTACCTGGAGGAGATGAGCATCAAGGAGATAGCGGCCGTGACGGAGATGAGTACCGGCGCCATCAAGACATCGCTGAGCCGCGGACGAAACCATTTACGAACCTTACTGACTGAAGAAAAAATATAGATGTTTACTTATAATGCAAAATGTACGATTGACTCATACAAATGACTTATGTTTCACACAGATCTCACGAATCTCACGAAGAGCACTTGCTATCGCTCGTGCTTACCTCCGGGATGTATACACTCGGCGAAGCCGACAAGCGCGGGCGAAGCGACGAGCCATCTGTGAGATTTCTTGGACGAGCCAAGCGCAAGCATTGTGAGATCTGTGTGAGATAAAAAATCCGTGAGAGAGAGAACTACGAACCTTACTGACTGAAGAATAATAATGTACAACCTCCCCTCAGAGGAGAATAAAAAAGGAAGAGAATATGAACAAGGAAGACCGACAGATAAGAGCACTGCTACAGAAAGCAGACACCACAAGTCGCGAGCACGAAGCTTCGCTGCACGCACGCATCATGCGCCAACTGCCCGAGCGCAACCTGCGCCGCATATACCTTGTCATCATCTTTGCCCTGCTATGGGGAGGCGGCATAGCCTTGCTCCTCTCCTACTGGCAGCCGATAGCGGCATCGATGCTTGCCGTGGCGTCATCGCTGCTTGACCATACGCTCCCCTCCGTGGAGACCTTCACGACCTTTGCCCTGTGCATAGGCACCATTGTGCTCATCGTGGTGCAGAGCCGCGATGTGATGGACGAGTATTATGAGCGGGAGATTATGGGAATGATGGAGAGTTTTTGAGTTGTGAGTTATGAGTTGTGAGTTGCACGCACAATGCAGCTCCGACAATCTTCTATTATCATCCGGAGGCCAACTCAAAACTCAAGACTCAAGACTCATAACTCTCAACATATCCTCCATAATGTCGCGCGAGTTGCTCAGGCGAGGAATCTTGTGCTGGCCGCCCAGCTTGCCCTTTCCCTTGAGCCAAGCATCGAAAAGCCCCTTGCGGGCGGGGATTATCTCAAGCTCCTGCAGGGTGATATTCTTGTAGCGCTTGGCCTCGTAGTCGGAGTTGATGGTCTGCAGTGCCTGGTCGAGCAGACGGGCGAAGACGTTGAGGTCGGCAGGAGGCGTGGCAAACTCGATGAGCCACTGGTGACGACACTTGGCGTTGCCATCCATGAAGACGGGAGCAGCAGTATACTCCTTGACCTGAGCACCGGTGGCCTCGCAAGCCTGACGGAGCCCCTTCTCGGCATTGTCCACCACGAGCTCCTCGCCAAAGGCATTGATGAAGTGCTTGGTGCGCCCAGTGATAATAAACTTATAGGGGTTCTTCTGGGTAAACTTCACCGTGTCGCCGATGATGTAGCGCCACAGTCCGCACGAGGTGCTGATGACCATGGCGTAGTTGCGTCCGAGCTCCACGCCCCAGAGGGGCACGATGGTGGGGTTCTCCTTGCCAAACTCGTCCATGGGGATAAACTCGTAGAACACACCGTAGTCGAGCATCAGCAGCATGGCAGGGTCGGCGAGGTCGCTCTGCAAGCCGAAGAATCCCTCGCTGGCGTTGTAGGTCTCCATATAATGCATGCGGTCGGTGGGTATGAGCTGCTTGTACTGCTCACGGTAAGGCGTAAAGGCCACACCGCCATGGAAGAAGACCTCAAGGTTGGGCCACAGCTGGCAAAGGTTGTCCTTGCCGGTGATCTCGAGCGTACGCTTGAGCACAGCCATCATCCAGGAGGGCACACCGGAGAGGTTCGTGATGTTACAATCCTTGACATACTGGGCTATGCGCTCCATCTTCTCCTCGAAGTCGCTCAGCAGGGCTATCTCCTTGCCAGGCACACGGAAGAGGTTGATGAAGGGGCTGATGTTCTCAATAAGGATGGCGCTGAGGTCGCCCACAAGGCTGTGGGGCAGGTTGTAGTTAGGAGCATGACTACCACCGAGGATGAGCGCCTTGCCGCTGAACATGCGGCTCTGCGGATTGCTGCGGAGGTAGAGGGCCACAGAGTCGGTGCCGCCACGGTAGTGAAGGTCGTCGAGGCCATCCTGCGACACAGGGATAAACTTACTCTTGTCATTGGTAGTGCCCGATGACTTGGCGTACCACTTCACACGTCCGGGCCACAGGATGTTGCTCTCGCCATGGCGCATACGGTTGATATAGCTCTTCAGCCCCTCATAGTCGGAGACGGGCACGCGGGCAGCAAACTGCTCGTAGTCACGGATATTGTCATAGCCATAGAGAGTGCCCCACTCAGTGTGACGGCTCTTGCTGATAAGGTGTGAGAGAACGCGGCGCTGTATCGCCTCGGCCTGGGTATCGTATTGGTCTATCTTGTGCTGTCTGAACTTTAAGGCAGTACCAATCAATTTGGTTTGCATAAGTACTTGTTAGTTACAAAAACGTGCAAATGTAATGCAAACTTTTGGAAGAATGTGATAAACGGTAAAAATTATAATAAATTATAACATATTGCCCGACTCAACGGCATGCGGTTTATCAATTACTTCCTCATCGTTGACCTCCATCGGAGCGGTAGGGGCAGTACGCTGTTCATACAGTTCGACGGCTTTCTTATACAAGTCGCTCTTCTTGCGGATATGGCGCATAGCCTCCTTGGCGGCAAGCTGCTGGCTCTCCTTCTTGGAATATCCGAAGCCCGTGCCAAACTCCAGTCCCTCGATGCATACACGGCTACGGAAGGTGGGGCTGTTGGTACCTACGGTGTGCTCATCCATAAGTTCAAATACGACATTGAGCTGCGTTTTCTGGCTCCACTCGATGAGCTTGCTCTTGAAATTGTCATCCTCCTTGGCCACCTTATCAATATCAATATGCTTACCTATGAGCCTATCCTTGAAGAACCTATAGCACCACGCATAGCCACGGTCGAGATAGATAGCACCAATGAGTGCCTCGAAGGCATTTCCAGAGATGAAACTGTTGTGCGTGCGGTTGATGTGGGTCGACTGAATGAGCTCTACCAATCCTGTCTCCTTGGCAATACGGTTGAGAGTACTGCGTTGTACCATCTTGCTGCGTACCGAAGTGAGAAATCCCTCTTTCTTGCCAGGGTATTTGTGATATAAGATATCGCTTACCACAGCCTCGATGATGGCATCGCCCAAGTACTCGAGACGTTCATTGTCTTTTTTTTGCTCAGTAGGGCGGTAGTGATTGAGCGAACGGTGCATCAGAGCTTCGCGATAGACCGATACCCTGCGGGGATAAAAGCCCAATATACGATACAACTTGCGACGAAACTCCTTGTCGTTACTAAAAAGATAATGTATGTAATCAATCAAGCGGGTGGTAAGCACGGTGTTGATGTGTATAATAAAAGAAACAAAAAAAGCCGTATAATCGGGCTTGAGCCAATTAATACGACTTTTTATAGTACTATCGCGGTACTCTGATTACTTCGCGTTGTTAGCGATGTAGTCAACAGCGTCCTGTACAGTAGAAATCTTCTCTGCCTGATCATCGGGAATTGACATACCGAATTCCTTCTCAAGCTCCATAATCAATTCTACTGTATCCAAAGAATCTGCACCGAGATCGTTTGTAAAACTTGCATTGGGAGTTACTTCTGACTCATCTACACCAAGCTTATCTACGATAATAGCCTTTACTCTTGCTTCAATTTCTGCCATAATAGTAATGTTTTTTAATGAATAAATAACTTAAAGCGATACAAAGAAAAGAAACTTTCGCTTTCGCTCCAAATATTTTTCTCGTATTTCAAAAAAAAGTGCACTAAAAAACAATCATTGAGCAAAGATAACACGAAAAGTGAGCTTTTTTGTCGCTTTTCAGATAGCAAAACATTGGTATAATATAAATCCAGGTGGCGGGAAAAGCTCCGCCACCTAGTCAAAACAGTCGCCTCGACTTCTCAATAGTTGTCGGCTTTCAGCTCGAAATAGCCCTTCGGATGCAGACAAGCCGGACAACGGTCGGGTGCCTTCTTGCCAGTAAATGTATAGCCACACTTTCGGCACTGCCACGTTACGGGCTCGGGACGGTGGAACACATGCTCACGTTCCATATTCTCCAACAGTCTTAGGTAGCGTTCCTCGTGCTGCTGCTCGGCAACACAGATGGCACGATACATAATGGCAATCTCCTTGAAGCCCTCTTCCTCGGCTACATCGGCAAAGACCGGATACATCTCATACCACTCTTCGTGCTCGCCAGCAGCAGCTGCTCGCAGGTTGTCCATTGTGGTCTGTATCGTTCCAGCCGGATAGTCGGCACGTATCTCCACCATACCTCCCTCGAGGAAGCGGAACATACGTTCGGCGTGCATCTTCTCCTGCTCGGCCGTTTCAAGGAAGATGGCTGCTATCTGCTCAAAGCCCTCACGCCGGGCCTCCTCGGAAAAATAGGTATAGCGCATACGTGCCTGCGATTCACCTGCAAACGAGGTCAGCAGGTTCTTTTCGGTCAATGTTCCTTTTACACTTTTCATACGGGTATCTCTTCTTTGATTGATATTCTACCCGATGAGAACACCCCGAAGCGAAGAAAGGTTTTGGAGGAATGTATATTTATTCCGGATTCAGGAATACCTAAAAGAATCAATACGAGGCTGAAGCCTTGATTCCCCGAGCAGTGAGACGTGCCACAATAGCATCAAGCTCTTCACGCGAAGCCTTCTGGAGTCCTGACATGGGAGTCTCACGGTCGATAGTATAGATCATCACCTCGCGTGGAGCGATACTTACTACCGCCTCTAACCACGGGTCAACATACTGCGGTGTGGTGTTGTCGACCGACACTCCATCTGCATCCACGCCTTTCATAAACATAGTCTGCACTACACACTCCCCCACAAAGTCACGCATACAGGCTATCAGCTCATCCACATCGTAATGACCCACAGGTCGATCCACACGGGCGATGTAGGCAGCATCCACCGTATCGAGCTTCACGATATTGTTGTCTACCAGCTTCAAGGCCTCAAACACATCTTTGCGGTTGATACGTGTGGCATTGGTGAGTACACTCACCTTGGCTGTGGGGCAATAGCGGTTGCGCAGACGGATAGTATCATCTATAATAAGCGCAAAGTCGGGATGTGCCGTAGGTTCACCATTGCCGGCAAAAGTGAGCACATCGGGAATCATACCTTCGGCCTGCATCTGTTGCAGTTTTGCCTCCAGGGCTTCGGCCACTTCCTGACGTGTTGGCAGTTTGCTCTTGGGTCTTCGCTCTGCATTAAATCCGCACTCACAATAGACACAGTCAAAAGTGCACACCTTGCCATCACCTGGCAATAGATTGATACCCAGCGACACACCCAAACGACGACTCTTTATTGGCCCGAATATGGGCGACGGATATATTACGGTAGACATAGCTTAAACATTTTGCTCACAAAGTTACTTAAATTTATCATCCACACGATGGCTTCAGCAGAAAAATACATTATCTTTGCACATATTAACCGATAATCTATGATACAGATACGTTGCAAGAACAATGGCGAGGTACGAGAGTTCAATCCCGGCACTACCCTGCAGAAGGTTTTTGACAGTTTTTCTTTGGATATGCCCTATGGCGCTGTCAGTGCCCGTGTAAACAACAAGGTAGAGGGCTTGGCTTTCAGAGTCTATAATCACAAGGATGTAGAGTTTCTTGACATCACCTCCGATTCGGGCATGCGTACCTACGTGCGTACGCTCTTCTTCGTGCTCACAAGAGCCGTTCGCGAGCTTTTTCCCGAAGGAGAAATCATCATCGAGCATCCTGTATCGAAGGGATACTTCTGTAACCTCCGCATAGGGCGTACAGTGCTACAGGCCGATGTGGATGCAGTCAAGCAACGTATGCAGGAGATCATTGCATCCGACATGCCTATACGCCGTATCAATTGCCCTACGGAAGAGGCTATCGAGGCATTCCGGGAAGAGGGACGCACCGATGTGGTGACACTCCTCGAGACCACAGGTAAGCTTTATACCACCTATTATAGGTTAGGTAGCAAAGCTGATTACTACTACGGCAGTCTGCTCACCTCTACCGGTAAAATACACCTCTTTGAACTGCAACAATACCATGACGGGCTGTTGTTGCGTGTGCCTAACCGTGAGAATCCCGACATCCTGGAAGACATCGTACGCCAAGACAAGATGCTCAGCGTATTCAACGAACACCATCACTGGCAAGAGATACTTGGTGTGAGCACCGTGGGCGACTTCAACACTGCTTGTCGCACAGGTCATGCCACTGACCTCATCAATGTAGCCGAAGCATTGCAAGAGAAGCGCATAGCAGGTATTGCCGATGACATACACCAACGCAAGGCACGCATTGTACTCATCTCCGGGCCTTCATCATCGGGAAAGACGACATTCAGCAAACGACTCTCTGTACAGCTCATGACCAATGGGCTACGCCCTGTAGCCCTTTCGCTCGACGACTACTTTGTTGACCGCGAGCTCACTCCTCTTGATGAGCAGGGCCAGTATGATTTCGAATCGCTCTATGCCCTCGACCTACCCTTCTTCAATGCACAACTCAACGCCCTGCTGCAGGGCGAAGAAGTGGAACTCACCAAATTTGACTTTACCACGGGAAAGCGTGTACTCACAGGCAACAAACTTCGAATCGACGAGCACACCGTGCTTATCATCGAAGGCATACACGCCCTCAATCCTGAGCTTACAAGCCATATCCCCTCGGCCGACAAATATAAAATATATGTCTCGGCCCTTACTTCTATCATGCTTGATGACCACAACTACATCCCCACCACCGACAATCGCCTGCTACGTCGCATCTTGCGCGACTACAAATATCGTGGTTATTCGGCCGAGGATACCATATCGCGTTGGCCCAGTGTACGCAAAGGAGAAGAAAAATGGATATTCCCCTTCCAGGAAAATGCCGATGCGATGTTCAACTCGGCTCTTCTTTTCGAGTTAGCCATCCTCAAAGGTTACCTCACCCCCATCTTAGAACAGGTAAAGGAAAATCGTCCGGAATATAGCGAAGCCTATCGCCTCAACAAATTCCTGCAATACTTCGAGACTATCCCCGACAATGACTTGCCACCCACTTCACTGCTACGCGAGTTTCTTGGAGGCAGTAGCTTCAAGTATTGAATCCATTTAACCATAAGATTGTTATTACCTTTGTAAAAAGAGAAATGATGAAACGCATATTACCTTTTATAATAATCCTTGCCTGTGCCTTCATGACCACGGCACAGAACAACAATGCTGATATGGAGCAGGTGCGCAAGCTCGTGCTCTCACATAGCGCCATCGCCAACCTTTATGTAGACGAAGTAAACGAAGGGAAAGTGGTGGAGGCCGCCATACGTGCTATGCTCAAGGAACTCGACCCCCACTCTACATACCTCACGGCCAAGGAGGTGGAGAAGATGAACGAACCGTTGCAGGGGAACTTCGAGGGCATAGGTGTACAGTTCAATATGGCCGATGACACGCTTTTCGTCATCCAAACCGTGAGCAAGGGGCCTTCGGAGAAGGTAGGGATACTGCCAGGTGACCGTATCGTGACGGTCAATGACACAGCCATTGCCGGCGTGAAGATGCCACGCGATGAAATCATGAAACGCCTGCGCGGCCCCAAGGATTCGGTGGTAGAGCTCGGCATCGTACGTCGTGGATACGACGAGCCACTGACCTTCCGCGTAACCCGTGACAAGATACCCGTGAACACGCTTGATGCAGCCTATATGATTGCACCCAAAGTGGGCTACATTAAGATAAGTAGCTTCGGAGCCACTACGCATCAGGAGTTCAGCGATGCCTTGGCCACACTCAGAAAAGAGAAGATGCAACACCTTATCCTCGACCTGCAGGGCAACGGAGGCGGATACCTGAAGGCCGCCGTGGATATGGCCAGCGACTTCCTACAGCCTGGACAGCAGGTTGTATATACCGAGGGGAACAGCTCGCCCCGCTCAGAGTTCACCGCCAACGGCAAGGGACAATTCCGTGAGGGACGTCTCGTAGTGCTCATTGATGAGTATTCGGCATCGGCCTCAGAGATTGTGACGGGAGCCGTGCAGGATTGGGATCGCGGCATCGTGGTAGGCCGCCGCTCATTCGGCAAGGGACTCGTACAACGCCCTATCCCTCTGCCCGACGGTTCGATGATACGCCTTACCGTAGCCCGCTACCACACTCCCTCGGGGCGCTGCATACAGAAGCCCTATGGCGAGGATATAGACTACCGTAAAGATCTCGTGGAACGATTCAACAAAGGTGAGCTGATGCATGCCGACAGCATCCACTTCCCCGACTCGCTCAAATATCAGACCAAGCAACTGGCACGTACCGTCTATGGTGGCGGAGGCATTATGCCCGACTATTTCGTACCACTCGACACCATGAGTTATACCAAATATCACCGCGAGCTGACAGCCAAGGGAGCTATCGTGGCCACAAACCTTACCGTCATCGACCGCTATCGCAAAGATTACGAGAAACGTTATCCTGATTTCAAGACCTACAACAAGCATTTCGAGGTGGACGATACCGTCCTTGACATACTACGTGCCGAGGCCGACAAGGCAGGCGTAAAGCACGACGAAGAGCTCTATCAGTCCTCACTACCGCTCATCAAGGTGCAGCTCAAGGCTCTCATTGCCCGCGATCTATGGGATATGACCCAATTCTACGAGATATTCAATCACACCGATGAGACGGTGATGAAGGGGTTGGAAATCATACAAGACAAAGAGTTTGGGCTAAATAAGAGATAGCCAGGCCGCAGACCAACGAAACGGCAGAATCTACATACTAAACTTGAGATTCTGCCGTTTATAAAAATGATGTACATCAGAAAAACGATATTGACACTATGCATGGTGCTCCTCGCCGTGACGGCACGGGCACAGTTTGACACGCACTTTACACACTATTGGGCGCTACAAGGCTACTATAACCCTGCAGTGGCCGGACTTAGCGACCGGCTCAACATATACGGCACCTATGCCATGCAGATGGCGGGCTACACCAATGCCCCAGCGACGATGCTTGTAGGAGCCGATATGGTGTTACCTACCGAGCAGAAGAACCAGGCCGTGAGTGCCAATCTATACAATGAGTCTATCGGCCTCTTTACCAACCAGCGCCTCTTTGCCGGCTATGCCTACCGATTTGCTCTATGGGGCGGCCGCATGGCATTGGGTGCAAGCATCGGTTCACTGGAGCAGAAGTTTGACGGTTCAAAGGTCGAGGCAGAAGAGCCAGGCGACGATGCTTTCCCTTCATCGGAGGTAGAGGGTATGGGACTTGACCTCACGGCAGGAGTACACTACACACACCGTCTCTTCTATGCCGGACTATCGGTAATGCATCTCACAGCACCCACCATCGAACTGGGCGAGACCAACGAGATAAAGATTAATCCCACGTATTATTTTAGTGGCGGATGCAATATTCAGTTGAAGAATCCGTTATTATCCATACAGCCCTCAATGCAAGTGATGACCGACCTGCAAGCTTGGCGGGCCGACCTCACGGTACGAGGCACCTACACCTACGACGAGAAACGCTACTATGCAGGCCTCACCTACAGCCCCATGACCTCGGTAGCGATACTTCTTGGAGGAGAGATCAACAGCGTGACGTTTGGCTATGCCTACGAACTGTTCACCTCGGGAGTAGGGCTCATCCACGGCAGCCACGATCTGCATGTGGGGTATGTGATGGATCTGGATTTATTTAAAAAAGGAAAGAACAAACATAAAAGTATACGTATATTATAACTCGTATGATGAAGAAAACATGGATTATGGGTCTGGCTGTTGCAGCATTGCTTACCTCCTGTGTGGGGTCAAACAATGCGGCTATGGCTGTTGGCGGTGAACTGACGGGCTCGCGCTCGACAGCATTCAACGAACCGGCACCCTTCGGGATGGTGCTTGTTCCGCGTGGCTCACTCAAACTGGGAGAAGAAGAAACCGATAGCCTTTGGGGCTCAAATGCACCCTACAAAGAGATTTCAGTAGAGTCATTCTGGATGGACGATACAGAGATAACCAATGCTGAGTATCGCCAATTCATCCACTGGGTGCGCGACTCTATCATCCGCGAGCGCTTGGCCGACCCTGCCTATGGTGGTGACGAAACCTTCAAGATCGAGGAAGACGAGTACGGCGAACCCATCACTCCTTATCTCAACTGGAAGAAGCCCATCCCTTGGCGCAAAGCAAATGAGGATCAACTCATTGCCATACAGAGTGTATACAAACGTAATCCCTATACGGGTGCTCTGGAGCTTGACCCACGCCAGATGAATTACCGGTACGAGATTGTAGACTACACACAGGCGGCTCTTCGCAAGAACCAACTCGACGCAGCAATGCGTGTGCGCAATACTGATGTAAAGGTCAATCCCGACGAGGTTATCATGATCTCGAAGGACACCGCCTACATCAACGAGGACGGCCAGATTGTGCGCGAGACCATCAACCGCCCTCTCTCGGGGCCTTACGACTTCGTCAACACCTATATTGTGAACGTATTCCCCGACACCACCTGCTGGGTAAACGACTTCCCCAATGCCAATAATGAGATGTATATGCAGCTTTATTTCAACCACCCCAACTACAACGATTATCCTGTAGTGGGCGTGAGCTGGGAGCAGGCCAATGCTTTCTGTGCTTGGCGTACCGACTTCCTCCTGCGTGGCCTTGGTCCACAAGCTAAGTATGTGCAGCGTTATCGCCTCCCCACAGAGGCCGAATGGGAATATGCGGCTCGCGGCAAGGAGGGTACCCTCTTCCCCTGGATGCAGGATGGCACCAAGAGCGATGAAGGCTGCTTCTATGCCAACTTCAAGCCCGAACGCGGCAACTACACCAAGGACGGCAGTCTCATCACGACCAAGGTCGGTTCATACTCGGCCAACAGCCACGGTCTGTTTGATATGGCGGGCAACGTAGCCGAATGGACATCTACCGTATACACCGAGGCCGGTGTGTTGCAGATGAGCGACATGAATCCCGAGCTCTTCTACAACGCAGCCAAGGAGGATCCCTATTATATGAAGAAGAAGACCGTACGTGGCGGTTCGTGGAAAGATCCCGAGAAGTTTATCCAATCCGTATCACGCACCTACGAATATCAGAATGAAACACGCTCCTACATCGGCTTCCGCTGTGTGCGTTCCTATGTGGGGACAATCAAAAAATAATAACTATAGAAACAATGAAACAGAACAAAAGCATGATTACTCGCTTCCAGGACTTTCTTGAGACCGAGAAGGGACAAACCATATTGAACTACCTCTACAGTTGGGGTGCAGCTGTCGTAATATTGGGTGCCCTCTTCAAACTCACCCACATCAGTGGTGCCGACCTGATGCTCTTCATCGGTATGGGTACTGAGGTACTCACCTTCATCGTCAACGGTTTTGAACGTCAGTCAAGCGCCAAGAGCGATGAAACTCCAACCACAGCAGGTGGTGCCGTAATTATCGGTGGCACTCCCACAACGGGTACTATAGCCGTAGGCAATGCCGTTCCCGTAGGAAACGTAACAGCAGGCTCTAACACAGCCTCCCAACTCGATGCCGATACCCTAAACGCTATGGCCAATATTGCTGCCGCAAACGCTGCTATGGTAGCCGCCCAAGGTTCTACCACTCCCGCAGGAGTTGCTGTCGGCGCTAACACGGTTGCCACAGCCCAGCCCGCAGTGCCCGTAATAGACAGCAAGGTCGATGTGCCCGAACTACAACAGGTGACACAAGACTATATCGAAAAGTTGCGCGAACTCACCGAGTCGTTCCAACATATCTCCGACCAGTCATCACAACTCGAAGCCAGTGCCGATGAGGTAGAACGTCTCAGCCGCAACCTCACCTCTATTAACACCATCTATGAAATGCACCTCAAGAGCCTCGGCTCACAGATTGGCAATATTGACCTTGTCAACGAGCAGACACGCCGCATGGCCGAGCAAATCGAGGAACTCAACCAGGTATACGACCGAATGTTGCAGTCCATGACTGTAAACATGAAGGTAGGCCGCAATGCCGACGAACAGAGTAAGGAAGCCTAACACACACGCACTATGAGCGCAGGAAAGAAAAAGCTGACGCCTCGTCAGCGAATGATCAACTTGATGTACATCGTGCTGATGGCGATGCTCGCCCTCAACGTATCGTCCGATGTGCTCAATGGCTTCACCATCGTCGACTCGGGGCTGAGCCGCAGTACCGACAATGCCACCAAGCAGAACCTTGCGATCTTCCAGGACTTTGAGGCACAGATGGCCAAAAACCCCGAGAAGGTGGGCGAGTGGTATGCCAAGGCAAAGCGCGTGAAGGAACTCTCCGACTCGGCCTGCAACTATGCCGAAGAGCTCAAAGTACGTATGGTACGCGAGGCCGACGGTAACAAAGCCGATGTGCGCAACATCAAGAATAAAGAGGATCTCGAAGCCGCCAACTTCGTGATGCTGGCACCCGGCATCGGTGAGGGACACAAACTCTACGAGCTCATCAACAACTACCGCGACCAGGTGGTATCGATGATTACCGATACCGTACAGCAGCGAATCATCAGCGACAACTTCGACACCTCAGTGCCCCAGACCGAGAACTCATTGGGTAAGAATTGGGAGCAATATAATTTCGAAAACATGCCCGTAGCTGCTGCTGTGACCCTGCTCACCAAGTTCCAAAACGATGTTCGCTATGCCGAAGGTGAGATACTGCATGACCTCATCGTCAACATCGATGCCACCGACGTACGCGTCAACGAACTCAGTGCCTACGTCATCCCCACCTCACAGAATGTGGTACGCGGCAACACTTTCGGTGCCCGCATCATCATGGCCGCAGTGGATACCACTCAACGACCCAATATCTATATCAACGACAAGCTTGTAGAGACCCGGGACGGCTGGTACGAAGTGCCCTGCAACAGCACGGGCGACTTTACCCTCAACGGTTACCTCGAACTCAACGATGGCTCGGGCGAGACCGTACGTCGCGACTTCTCACAGAAGTACACGGTAGTCGACCCCATCGCCACCGTATCGGCCTCGATGATGAATGTGCTCTATGCCGGCTACGACAACCCCATCGCCATCTCCGTACCGGGTGTGCCCAACAACAAGGTATCGGCTCACATCGCCAATGGTAATGGTACATTGCGCCCCGTAGCTGGTGGGTTCATTGCCCACCCCACAAAGGTAGGTGCCGATGTCGTGATTGCCGTTAGTGCCGAGCAGAATGGACGTAGCCAAAGTATGGGCGAGTACACCTTCCGTGTGCGTCAGTTGCCCGACCCCACCCCATTCATCGAATATAAGGACGACAAGGGCGTCACCCAACGCTACCGTGGTGGTGGCACCAAGCTCAGCAAACAGGCGCTGATGGGTGCCGAAGGCATCATCGCTGCTATTGACGACGGCTTGCTCAACATCGGCTTCCGTGTCATCAGCTTCGAGACCGTAACGTTCGACAACATGGGTAATGCCATGCCCGAGCTCTCCAACGGAGCCAACTTCTCGGAGCGCCAGAAGAGCACCTTCCGTCGCCTCACCCGCGGCAAGCGCTTCTACATCTCGAGCGTGAAGGCGGTAGGCCCCGACGGTATAGAGCGCCAGTTGCCATCAACCTTGGAAGTGATAATTAACTAAGAAAGAGACCCCCAAAATAACAACGATATGAAACTGAAATCTCTCATTACAATAGCAACCTTGCTTGTCTGTGTCCAAGGAACAATGGCACAGCCTAAGGCACGCCTCAAGGCACAAGCTGAGGCCGAGAAGAAGACCGAGACATCGCTCAGCGAGCGTGCCAAGGCACAGTATACCGCCCAGATGCCCGCCCCCACCGATGTAGTGTGGAAGCGCGACATCTACCGCACCCTCGACCTCACCAAAGAGAAGAATGCTGCCCTCTACTACCCCGTAGAGCCGCTGGGCGAGCGTGTCAACCTCTTCACCCTCGTCATCCGCCTTGTGGCCGACGGTAAGGTACCTGCCTACGAGTACCGCTCCGACGGCAATGAGCTCTTCACCGAGGACAACAAGTACAAGGTGACCGATATGCTGGAGAAATTCTACATCTATTACGAAGAGAAGGACGGCCACCTCACCATCAATGACAGCGACATCCCCTCGGGCGAGGTGCTCAGCTACTTCATCAAGGAGAGTTCCTTCTACGACCAGCGTACTGCCACCTACACCACCCGTGTCACTGCCATCTGCCCCGTACTGCATCGCAGTGGTGACTTTGGCAGCGATGTCACCAAGTATCCCATGTTCTGGCTCAACTACGATGAGGTGAGCCCCTACCTCGGCCTTACCCCTCTCATGACCAGTAGCTACAACAATGTATCCAACATGAGCATCGACGACTACTTCGTACGTAGCCTCTACGAGGGCGACATCTACAAGACCGCTAACCTGCAGAACAAACTCCTTGCCCAGTATTGCCCCAACGACACAGCCATGAAGGCCGAACAGCAGCGCATCGAGAAAGAGCTCGTCACCTTCGAGAACAAACTGTGGGGTATCGAAGAACCTGACACCACAAGCACAGCGACCGACAAGAAGGCTGAGAAGAAGGCCGACAAGAAGGCGACACGCAGCACAGCCCGCAAGGGCAAGGCAGCAAGCGCTGAGAAGAAGGCTGCAGCTACTGAGAAGAGTGAGGCCACCGAGAAGAAAACCTCTGTGCGCACCTCACGCCAGCGTACCGCACCCTCTTCCAAGTCTACATCCGGCGGGCAGACCCTCTCAGTGCGCCGTCAACGCAGATAGGTTGCACACTAATAAGTAGAATCAGAATCTGTTTAAAAAGGCAAGGGGACGTTCTTAAGAACGTCCCCTTGCCTTTTAGTGATACGTGGCGTTTACTCCTCGCCACTCCACAGGTTGCCCCATGCACCACGACGGCCACGACCCATCTTCGCATCATCCTCGGTGATGTCGTCAGATATGAAGAATGTGTCTGCATTTGATGTGGCCATCATCTCTACTGTCTCGATGTTCATTTCCTCCACTCCGGGAGTGATATATGCTTTCTTGTCCATTCTATTTAAGTTTTTAAGTTCTTGAGTTTAGAATTAGGCTACCGAATGGCAAACTTATAAACTTACTTTTTTGCCGTTCATAATATACACGCCCTTGGTGGGGTTAGTCACACGGCGACCCATAAGGTCGTAGATGAGTTTTGGGTTCTGAGTTGTGAGGTGTGAGTTGTCAATTGATGTAGTCTCCTCATCGTCGAAGCGGATGGCAAGCGAGCGGACACTACTGACAGCCGCAGACACCTGCAGGTAAGCCTTGTGGTTGTAAACCTTGAAGGCAGCCTCCTTACGGTAGAATCCGGGTACGTCGTCCTTGACGGTGAGCACATAGCTGGTAGTTCCGTCGGTGGGAAGGGCTACCTCCTGATACTCGGCAGTGCCGGCATAGCCACGCAACATATTACCCTCGGTGTCGGTGGTGCCGACCTCGGCGGTATAGCAGAACTCGTAGTCACCAGCTTCACCACGAAGCACGGCACCAGTCTCGGCAGGAATGATACCATCCGTAATCTCTGTCATGACAATAGTGCCTTTGCCCTCCTCCATTTCGGGGACAGTAGTAGCCACGTATGCCTTCACACCCTCAGCGATGTTCACTGCCTCGTTGGCATAGAAGGTAGCAATCTTTGCATCCGAGATAGTTACATCTACAGCTGTTGTTGCCGGTATGCTACTTTCAGCAGTGAAGTCAATAACTATCTGGTCGTCCTTGGCGCAGGGGATAATGGCGATGCCGTTCTCTGTGACGATAACGCCTACCTCAACACCGTTGACGGTGATCTTGGCCTTGGCGATGTCTATGGCTCCACGGTTGCAGCGTACCTTGAGCTCAGCACCAGCATTGCTGATGATGGTGGCCTTCTGTGCCTTGCCGTCTACCCAGTTGAAGCCTACGGTGAAGTTGCCCATAGCCTTCATGCCGGTCACGGCACCCTTGTCTTCCCAAACAGTGGGCAGTGCGGGGAGGATGTTGATGTAGCCGTGTGCACTCTGCATCAGCATCTCGGCAATACCGGAGCATACACCGAAGTTACCGTCGATCTGGAACGGAGCGTGTGAGTCGAACAGGTTGTAGTAGATACCTCCTGCACCGGCATTGGTACCGTATGAGGTTGAGTGCTTCAGCGCATTCTTGATGATGATGTGGGCGTGGTCGCCATCCTGAGCGCGTGCCCAGAGGTTCACCTTCCAGCCCATCGACCAGCCGGTAGCGGCATCGCCACGGAGCTTGAGTGAGTTCACGGCAGGCGTGAAGTACTCGCTCTCGGGAGTAATCTGGTCCATGGGGAAGAGGGCCATCATGTGCGACATGTGGCGGTGTCCCTTGTCGTTGGAGATATCAAACGGAGTGTACTTCCACTCGCGCAGCAACAGGTCGCCCGTATTCACACCATTGTAGGTCTCGCCCCAGGCACCGGTATAGGTCTCTGTGTGGAGACCCTGGTCGGTCTTTTCGAGGTAAAGGTCAAGCTTGGCAATGTCCTCATCGGTGAGGTTCACGGCCTCCTTGCCACCGAGGATGTCGATGGCCTCCTTGATATTGGTAAAGAGGTAGTAGATCATCTGCTGAGCGTGGGCGGTACCGTCCTCTGTCTGGTTGTCGTGCTGCTCGGCACTGAACTCATCGGGAGCTACGAAGGTTCCGTCAGGTTCATACTTATAGGGGGTATGATAGTTCTGTACACTTGCCTGCTCGTCCAGAGTGTTGTCGAATCCACGGTCCTCGATGAGGCGGTGGAACCAGAATTCGGCTGCACTCCACATCACGGGGAATGCCTGCTTGAGGAACTCCTTGTCCTGTGTGTAGCGCCAGTGCATCCAGAGGTGGCTGGTATACCATACGTTGGCCACGAGGTAGTTGGCGCCCCAAGTACTCATGCTGTTGTAGAGTGAGGTCTCGGTAAGTACGCTCCAACCATACCCATCATTGTATTGTGTGCCTACCTTCTTCCATCCCTCGCTCTGTGCACCACGGATAATGAAGTTCACGAAGGGCTTGTGCAAGTCGCTGAGGTTGGTAATCTCGGTGGGCCAGTAGTTCATCTGGATATTGATGTTGGTATGGATGTCCGAGTTCCAGGGCGAGTCGGTGCCACGGTCGTTCCAGATACCCTGCAGGTTGTTGGGGGCTGCTATAGGCTTACGGTTCGAGCTGATAGCCAAGTAGCGGCCGTAGTGGAAGTAGAGCTGCTCAAGGAACAGGTGATCGTTCTGCTTGCTGTCAGCATTACCGTTGTTGGGGTAATAGTTGTCGATGAGGGTCTTGGTGTCCACGGTCGGTGTGGTAAGGCCCAAGTCGAGCGTCATACGCTTTGTGATGGCAGTGAAGTCGGCCACGTGGTCGGTCTCGATGGCATCAAATCCTTTCTCAATGGCGTTCACGATTTCGCTTTTCACGCGATTGTCCACGTCGGCTACCTCTTCCGTGGTGAAGTAGTTGTCGAGGACGGTCATGTCACCGTTGAAGTTGGTACCGCCCTTGAGGTAGAAGGTCACCTCGGTGGCATCCTTTACGCTGATGCCGGCATTGGTCGTCGTAATGGTGGCATTCTCGTCGGCTACCACATGGAGACGTGCTGCATACTTCACGGTCATAGTGCCTGTGAACGAGGCTGTACCGTCCTCATAGGTCACAGCGCTGGCGTTGATACCGTTGCCCGGTTCGAGGGTGAAGAAGAGGTCGAGCTTGTCGTCACCTTCGCTCTTGTACTGTCCGGCAATCACCTGATCGGGTGCCGAGCTGAGGTACTTGCGCACCTGCTTGGTGCCGTTAGCGTTCTTGAATTCCACACCGGCAATACCCTCCTCGATGTCGAGGTAGCGCACATAGTCGGTCACGCCCTCTGTATAGATGCTGGCATCGTTGTTGGCGATAATGAGCGAACCGAAGTTCATGAAGGTGCGGTTACCACCGCCTGCACCTACTGTGTTGGCAGGACCGCTCCAGAGGGTCTTCTCGTTGAACTGCAGCTCCTCGTGAGCCACGCCACCGAATACCATGCAGCCCAATTCTCCGTTACCCAAGGGGAGTGCATACTCCATCCAGGGGTAGTCCACGCCAGCTGCCTCGGCTGAGGTGGTGTACCACAGGGTGTTGGGATTCTTGGGCTCGTAAGTCTCGATACCGGTGATGTCGGATATCTCGTGGATATACTCGTCGGGATAGAGTGTGCGGTCGGCCTCGGTGAGGTAGAACTTACTGCCTGTGTCGCCTATAGCCCCAGTACTGTTCCACAGAGCGAGGTAACCATCGCGATTGTTCCAATATTGACTCGTAGTTCCATCAATCTTCATGTACGAAGGCTCTGAATTTCCGAAGTTGAATGTACCGCCAAACAGGGTGCTGTAGCTTTCCACTCCATCGGCCACCATGGTAGTGCGTGCAGCTGCCTCTGTGCCTGTTATTCCCAGCACCTTGGACAGACCAGTCGAGTAGTTGTATACTTTATATTTCCCCTTCGCTTGCTCCACGAACATCCAGAGTCCCTTGTTGTCCTTCGGAGTATCAGTCTTGCTGAGCAGCAGGTTACCGCCATTGGTATAGCCCTCGCTCAAGCTGACGTAGCCTCCCTTTCCGTTCTTTATGGTGTAGAACTTGGTAGTATTGTCCATGTAGCTCACATAGATGGTATTGGCATCGATGTTTACTACTGCGAACTTGCCGTCCACAACTGAAGGAGCGAAGTCGGAAGTCTTGAGCGTAGCTTCGGTCTCGAAGGTGGCACCATTCTCATAGGCCTGCTCGTTATAGGTTACCGTAGCTTCATCGTCACCCAATATGGTCACTGTGTACACGTATGATTTGGGTACACCCACCTCAATCTTGTAGCAGTTTCCGGCATCGGTGGTGGTCCAACTATCAACTTTAATACCCTCAGCAGTCTGACCGGGATCCTGTGAGTTCATGCCATTGCCACCCAAAGCAAGTTGCCAAGGATAGTCGGCATTGGTACTACTAACATCGGTCAATGTCAGAGCATCAGTAGCTGTTGCCACATAACTGCCATCCTTTGCCACATATTTTTCGGCACCTACGCTGTAGAGATAGTAGTTCTCACCAATCTTCTCGATGCGGAACTGGTGGTTGGGGTTGGTCTTGTCGAGGGTTACTGAACCTGCAGCTGTTCCGTTGCTTGAGTAAAGCTTATTGGCTCCCTCTTTATAGAATAGGAACGCGCGCGCACTGCTCAGGGTATACACCTTGTCGTTGCTGAGCTGAGCCAGGTCGGTCACTACAGGAGCATCCATGTCGACAGCCTTAGGAGTGACGGTGATGGTCACGCTTGCAGTCTTGCCCGAACCATCCTTCGCTGTAGCGGTAATGGTCACGGTACCCTCCTTGACGGGTTTCACGAGGCCACCTGCTACAGTTGCTATTTCATCATCAGATGATGTCCATGCGATGGCGGGGAAGGTAGCATCAGCATTTACCGCTGCCTTCACTACCAATGTCTTGCCTATCATCACCTCCGTAGCCTCATTCTCAACGGTGAGTGTGATGCTGCTTACGTTGTTCTTCTCGGCTGTGGCATCGATACCTTCGAAGGCGTAGATGCTGCTGCCGGGGAGTGTCACGGTAAGTTCGGTGTCGATGTTGATGGCTGTGCCCTCGGTAAGGCCTGTGAGTGCAGCCTGGTCACCGAATGCGCTGCGCAGGATGATGCTGCCGTTCACATTCTTCGGGATGTTGAGTGCCTGACGCAAGGTGAATGTATAGGTCTGTGCATCGTTGGCACCGTTACGCAGGGCGAGGGTGCTCTTGGTGCCGTTCCATGCAGCCCAGCCATAGACCTCGGCCTTGGAACCTGTCCAGGGATCGCCACCTACCCAGTGGATGTCGGGGAGTACGTCGGCATTGCGCTTCTGCCAAGCGATACACTCGGCAATGTCGGCCCAGAGGGCACCGCCGTTGATGCTGTTCATCAGGTCATAGTCGTTATAGAGCTCTACGATGCCCGATCCGCAAAGGAAAGCGGCACGCAGTTCACGGCGTACAGACTCGTAGTCACGATTGGCACCTGCGGGAGGACCAAACTTGGTGAGGATGAATCCGTGGGTCATCAAGGTGTTGATGGGGCAGATGGGTGATGCATCTACATAGTTCTGATGCACCAGGTTATCGCGATAGGTAATCCAGTTCTCACGCTTGAGGCTATTGTTGCCAATCTCGTCGTAGTCATTCTCCTGACGCCATGTAGCATCGGAAATCTGGTACCAGAAGGGCGAAGCCCAAGTACCTACGGTGGTGTTGAAGAAGATATCCTCGCGCAGCTCCTCGCGCACATAGCGCTCCAGGCGGATGATACCCTCGGCATTCTCGTTACCTACATCACCGGCATCGGGGCCTACGGATGAGAACTGTCCGGAGATACCATCGAACTTGAAGAAGGTGTAGTTGTCTCCCTGATTCACGACAAGGTTGTGGGCTGCTTTCTTGAATGCGGCATAGTATTCAGGGTTAGAGAGTTCCATTTTCTGTCCCTTGTCAATCCAGTATTGACGGCGATAGGTACCACTCTGACCATAGCCACCTACCGGGCCGAGCCACGCACCGATGCCTGCGCCGTCCATTTCCTTGGCAGCTGAGGCCATATCGCGCAATTCGTTGGGGAATGCGCTGTGGAAGGTCCACTCACCATACAAATCCCATCCATCGTCGATAACAAACATGCTGGGAGCTATGCCGTAGCGGTCGTAGAAGTCGCTTTTCCAGTGGCTCATCACGTCGAGAACGTCATCAGCCTTGGTATTGTCGAGATGCTCACGGCCGGGAGCCGCATTGTTACGGTTGATCTGGAGCTCATACCAAGCCACGTAGGCGGGTACAGCACGCCAGGGCACGGCACGCTCGCGCTCTGAGTAGGCGAGGAACGAGCGACGCTTTTGCGTAGTATGGATATCCGTGTTAGCCTGAGTACCATCCTGTGCGATGAGACCCACTACGGCACCCACCTTCCAGGTCTCGCCCTGAGGCAGTGTGGTGTTGCGGCTCCAGCGGCCTTGGATACCAACAATGTCGGAATTAACAACAACGCCTTCCTTGGCCTCGTAAACCTCCACCTTGAACTCGGAGGTAGAAACGATGTCACCCTCACGCTTGTCAATGTACATACATACGGTAAACTCACCGTCGTTGGGGGCGATGAAGCTGTAGATGTTGTTCTCCTTGGCTGTACCTGAGTAGCCGTGGTGATAGTCGCTGGCTGCAATAGCACCGTTACCGTCCAAGAGAACCGTACCGTCTATATCGAAACGCTTGCTGCCACTCTTGTAGGTCAGCGTGGTCGTTACCTTCTGATCCTTTTTGAGTGTTATAGTTTTGCTATAGGTGCAGTAAGTTCTGTTTGAGCCACCCACCTCCTGGATACGCATGGGCACATTAGCGATATCCACAGCTGTCCAGGCTGAAGCCTCCAACGTCTCGGTTACCGGGGTAGCCACTAAATTCCAGTTGTCCTCCTCACCCGTAGCACCACCTACGGTGTTGTAGGCCGTGGGGGTCTCCAATCCTGCAAAGATCTTATTGCTCATGATAACCTTACCGCGGGTGTTGCCCACAGTGGCAGGAGTAGATCCGGCCGCCTTGGTGTCCACATTGTAGATCATGGGTATGATGTTATACATATCCACATCGTCCACGCCCGTGAGCTCCATCTCGGTGCGCAGGTAGTGAGAACCGTCGCGCAGTACGGCACGCCATACAATCTCTATCTTGCTGTCATTGTAGATATATTCGTAGTTGGCTACAAGTGCCTTACCTGCATAGTGCTCGGCACCGCCTATGGCATTGGCGTTGGCCGTGAGGTCTTCGAGCCCGAGACTCGTGAGTGTCATGGCCGATGCGGGCACGTTGTCGCCATTGCCGAAGGCCACGGTGAAGGGCTCGGTGCCTGCCACGAGATCCATGGCTTCCGAACCGCCGAAGTAGAGAGCCTCACCCATCTTGACATACGATGCGGCCAACACATTGTTGCTCAGCGTATATACGCCATTGCTCTCTGTAGCCACTGCTGCGCCTACGGCTGTCTGCTGTGCAGGATAGAGCACCGCATTGGTGTAGGCTACGGTAGCAGGCTGTGTGGGGATGGCGGCGAAGTATACAGAAATGGTGCATGCCACATCGTCGATGGCCACAGCGGCAAACTTCCCTTCGGGAGCCACCACAGTGATGTCACTCTTGCTCACCGAGCCTTCGGTGGTATAGGTGTCGCCATCCTTGTAGGTGTCGTTGCCAATCTTGATAGTCTGTCCGTCGGGGATGCTGATGGTGTAGGTACGCTCGGCAATGACCACCTCTGTAAAGGTGTAGCGGCTACCAGCATCGGTACTACCATTCTGTTCCCACAGACCCAATGTGTTGGTTCCGTCAAGCGGGTTCCCGTCCAATCCCTGATACCAGTTAAGATACTTGGCAGCAGGACCAGATGTATTGTAGGGCATCATCTGATAGAGTTCTCCGCTGTATTTCTCTACTTTAAAGTAAGCCCCCTCGACCTTATCATCGCCCATCTTCACGAAGTCCTTACTATTACTATAGCTTGCCGCTTTCGTATAGGTGAGCCATTTCTTGGCCGTATGGCTGTAGATGTAGTACGCACCGTCAACGCCATCTACGGTATAGAAAGCAAAGAGGCCATAGTTCTCGGCTGTCTGCGTAGGAGCAGTCAGGCCGTTAGCATACACGTTGTTACCATTCATCATGGTATACACATGTTCGGGCTTGCCCTCACCGGGCAAGGTCGTTGAAGGCTGCACCTCAGCCCACGCCACATGACACACCAATGCCATGACGAGGCAAAGCGTGTTTTTCAATAGATTTCTTGTGTTCATACTATAAATATTGGTTTATTATCTCTTCTATGGATAATAGCTGCAGAGGCTGCGGCTATATTGATTTATTCAACTATATTATAGAAAGTTACAGTTTCTCATGATTTATATCTCTTGCCAAGAGACTCTTCCTTAGCGTAAAGCTCTGATTGTTAGCCCCTATCCACAATATGCGCTAACGACTTTTTTGTAAAATTCCGTAAAATAGTTAGTGCTAAATGATGGCTAACTCGCAAAAAGTTAGTACCTTTACACCCGAAAATTAATCTCTTGGCAAGAGTTCCTTACAGCACGCTAATAACGCTGATGTTGCAAGATGACCGCCGATTTTTAGTTCACGGAACACACGGAGCACGCTTATCACTGATAATAATTAGAATCCGTTAAATCCGTGTCATCAGTGTGCTCCGTGGTCAAGAGGCAGCGCCGTTCACGTCGGTACCAGAGTCCGACTGATTCTGTAGTAGCGGTCCTTGCTGCGTCAAACAAGTTCAAAGTACCGTCATCAGTAAGGATGTCGCTTCGGAAGTAATACCCGTTGCCGGTCTTGATCTGATACCACGTAGTGTTCTCAGCCCACTGCCCATCCACTGGGGTATCTGAGGCCTTGGGCTGTTGCGCCCACGCCACATTGCAAACCAAGCCTAAGAGTAGGCATAGCATGCTCTTGAATAAGTTTTGTTTTTTCATACGTCATTATTGATTTATGTGTGTATTTCGATTAGTACTGTGTCTATCGTGGTTGTTATAAGTTATTTGACTCGCAAAGTTACAGAGAATCCGTGACTTATGAAAGCACTTCGCCCCTACTCTACAAATAAATTAGCACAAGTGCGATAAAAAAGGAATCTTCTCTTAGGGAAAAGATACAGAAACTATCATGTAAATTCAAATCATAAGTTGTGATTAAGTAATCACAAGTTCTAATTACGTAATCACAAGTTATGATTAAGTAGTTATAAGTTATGATTTATCTTTATACGAGAGAAAATAGAGGTTTTATAAGGTAGGTGATAAAGATTTTACACCTTAGAGAACTTAAGTTAACGTGAGTTCGGTATAAGAGGGGTGTTCCGTCCCGAGAGAACAAGGATACGAAGAACTGAAACAGCCATAATTCAACCCGTACGATTGTCTTAGATGCCTCACGAAGATGATTTTGTTCTCACACAGAAATCTGTGTAAAAAAGTCTTTCAATCGTACAGGTTGAAATAATTTATGGAAGAGTGGGCTGACGCCTCGGGCAGCGACCTAAAGGTTCGGGCAGCGAACGTCACTAAGTTGCCGCGAGCCCTCTATTTATACTATTTGTGGCAAAATAATACCATCTTATTTTGCCGCGAATACATATTTTGCTACCTTTGTGGCAAAATAAGAACATGTTATGGCAACAATTATCGGAAGAAAACGGGAGCAGGAAGAACTGTATAGGCTATCACATTCGAACAAGGCCGAGTTTGTGGCAGTTTATGGTCGTCGACGTGTTGGTAAGACCTACCTTATACGAGAATACTTTGACAATCAGTTTGATTTCTACCACACAGCCCTTTCGCCTATAGAATTGGAAGGAGAGAGACTTCAAGAGAAACAATTGCAGAGTTTCTATTTTTCGCTCAAGCGTTATGGTGCCGACTCTACCCACCAGCCGACCGATTGGATAGAGGCCTTCGAGATGCTCATCGCCTTGCTTGAAAAGAAAGGTACAGCTCGTCGCCTCAGGGTATTCATTGATGAGTTGCCTTGGATGGATACACCACGTTCAGGTTTCATTACTGCGCTTGAACATTTTTGGAACGGTTGGGCTGCAGGGCAGAGCCATCTGATGCTTGTCGTTTGTGGTTCGGCCACATCGTGGATGTCTGACAAAATCATACAAACCAAAGGGGGGCTATATGGACGCACTACCTACGAGATGCACCTTGCCCCATTCACTCTTGGTGAGTGTGAGGACTACTTTAAGAACGAGGGTATCGTGATGGATCGCTACGACCAACTGCAGTGCTATATGATAATGGGTGGTATTCCCTACTACCTTTCCTATTTGAACAAGGGGTATAGCCTTGCTCAAAATATTGACTATCTGTTTTTTCACAAAGAGGGCAAGCTGCGTCATGAGTTTGACCGCCTATATGCATCGCTCTTCACCTCACCAGATAACTATGTCAAGGTCGTACGCCTATTGGCAAACCGTCGTGAAGGGTATACACGAAGCGAGATTGCCAAAGCTACAGGCATTTCCTATGGTGGAGGGCTTACCAATATACTGAAATCGCTTGAGGTGAGCGACTTCATCATGTCCTACCATTATTATCACCACTCTTCGCGTGAGGTTTACTATAAACTTACCGACCTGTATACCCTGTTTTATCTGTACTTCATCGACAAGAAAGGAAGCAACAATCCTAATTTCTGGAGCGACAATCTGCTTTCACCATCGCTCAACGCATGGCGTGGTATTACCTTCGAGGAGGTGTGCTTCGTACATCGTAACAAGATAAAGGAGGCCTTGGGTATAGGTTCTGTACAGACCGAGATATCCCCCTGGCGCAGTCAGGCTGATACAAGGGAGAGGGCACAGATAGATATGCTCATCGACCGTGCTGACCGCATCATCAACGTATGCGAGATGAAGTTTACCGCTACAGACTTTCTTATCGACCGCAGGTACGATGTCGAACTACGTCGTAAGTTAGAGGTATTTGCAACCGAGACTAATCAGCGCAAGGCTTTGCATACAACACTTGTCACTACCTATGGTCTTACATCAAACGAATATAGCAATCGTATACAGCGAGTAGTCACTATGGACGCACTGTTTCGACAGTAACCACTGCAGAGGTCTTTGTTCTTCCTTAGCACTTGTACGTCACGGCGGAGACGAAGAACTGGAAACAAAAATAATTACGTGAGTACGGTATATATCGGGGTTCAGCGACCTTTGTACAAATTCGGTTACAGATGCAAAATCGTCTACAGATGACAGGTCATCATCTATAGACGATTTTTCTTACGGACGGGGATAGGGTATAGTTCGTTCTAATTCTGAGCTTTTAATTTTCAACTTTTAATTCTTAATTACTCTCTCCCACCCCACAGGTCGCCCCATGCGCCACGACGGCCACGACCCATCTTCGCATCATCCTCGGTGATGTCGTCAGATATGAAGAATGTGTCTGCACTTGATGTGGCCATCATCTCTACTGTCTCGATGTTCATTTCCTCCACTCCAGGAGTGATATATGCTTTCTTGTCCATTCTATTTAAGTTTTTAAGTTCTTGAGTTTAGAATTAGGCTACCGAATGGCAAACTTATAAACTTACTTTTTTGCCGTTCATAATATACACGCCCTTGGTGGGGTTTGTCACAGGGCGACCCATGAGGTCGTAGATGGCTCTGCTACCAGCATGTTCCTCCTGTAGCTCTTCTATAGATGAAGGATTGGTTGACTTGATGGGGTAGAATGGAGCCTCCTCGGTAAACTTGTATTTTCCGTCGCTTGCCCAATCGAGTGAGAAGCGCACGAAGCGCATCACGAAGCCATCATAGACACCGTTCTCCTCGTAATATACACCAAGCGTACCGTCGGGGAGCACTACTGCTGCACTGTAGGCCGAGCCTCTGGGGCAGATGGTCTTGGGGGTGCCGAATGTGCTGCCCTCGTCCGTCGACAATGCTATGCTTACATTCTGACGGCTGCCGCTGTTGGGCAGGGTCTGGAAAGCAATATTCCAGGGGTTACCCTCAACGGTAGAGCACCATACCATGTACTCGCCATCGCAAGCATTACCCGAGATACCCGTGGTGAAGCGGGTCTGCGAGGGCAGGTGCCATGTAGCACCGTCGTCCGATGTGTAGTTATGGTAGTTGTATCCGCTGGCACGTACGCTGATGGCAAGGTCGCCATTGTTGCGCTCCAGTGTCTTGGGCTCGTCGGCACCACTGGTACCGCTGGTTCCGCTCACATACCAACTCTTGCCACCATCCTTGCTCATGAAGAAGTAGAAGTGCTGGCTGTTGTCGGCCTGGCGGTTGACGAAGCTTGACACGAGCGTGCCGTCGCGTTTCTGCAACGCAGCACCTGAACCCGAGAAGCCGCTCTTCCAGGTCTTTGTATCGGGGTTGTCGCAGTTGGCACCGAAGAGGTCGTCGGTATGGTCAACAGGAGTGCTCCACGTCAAGCCACCGTCGCGGCTGGTAATGGTCTTCCAACGGGGAGGCTCGGCAGCGGTACCTGCAAAGAAGCCATGTCCGTAGGTGCCGGCACTGGTCATGATACCCACAATCTCGCCGTTGTCGCGGTTGGTCACGATAGAGGCATCGCCATGTCCGTAGTTGCCACCGGTCTCTGCCGTGCCGGCCACGGTCACCGGTTCGCTCCAGGTCTTGCCGTTGTCCTCGGAGTATTGTGCCACGAGGTAGCAGTGCGAGGGGAGGTCGGCACCATGTGCCTTGCGGTCATCGGTGAGCGTCACCAGTCGCTTGCCGTCCCTGGTCACGGTAATCGAGGGGATACGGTAGTAGCGTGAGCCTTTGTCCATGGGCATGAGCACAGCCCCTTCCGAAAGGAAGATGGTGGCACTATGGGCAGGGTCGCCGTTACTCTCGGCTACCTCCTCGCCGTCAATGGTATACGATGTGATGGTAGCATCTACGAGGTTGCCCTCCTTGGCATCCTCTGCTATGTCGTAGGCAATCCACAAGTAGTTGTCGCCAGGTGCCAAATCTCGGCTGCCGGTGATGGTGAAGGTGCCGTCCTCGGCAAGGGTCACGGTCGCGCCAAACTGCTCGCCGTTCTCCTCACGCCAAGCCATCTTCTTCTCGGGGTCGATGAAGAGTTCGCGGGCATTGGTGGCAAAGTAGGCCTTCACATTGGTGATGTCGCCCTTGTCGGTGCCGGAGAATGTACCCTTGACTCCTTGGAAGTTGACAGTCCCCTCAAGTCCACCAATGCGGATGGTAGAGCGCACGATGGGCTGGTCAGTATTGCCGATACCCGTGCTGATCTTGCCCTGCACGACTCTGGTATAGGCCACTTCGGCTGCAGCGTTGCTCACATCCACCTCATCGAATTTCCACAGTGAAGCGCCTCCTGCCTCGGCAGCCCAACGCACGATTACCTGGTTGGCCTCCTGGGCATGAAGTTCTACGGCATTGTCCTTGATGATGTAGAAGCCATGCGCACTGCTTATGTTGTATATGTAGTTAGGCGCGTCCACCACGCCAAAGGAGGTAGAGCCTCCCGTGCCGGCACCTGCCGTGCCGAAATACTCTCCCCGGTAGTTCTTGATGGCGAGCTTGCCGTCATTCTCCCAGAAACTCCAGATGCGGTCGGCAGTGAACGCCTTGTCGCCAAAACGCAGCTTGCCCGTTTCTCCATCGTAATATATCACCTTACCGGCGCAATAGTTTTTGGTCGAGGCACTGGTGATGTAGTACCAATACTCATTACCCTCGGTGCTGATCTTTACAGTCTCAACCACATCCTTCTTCACCTTTACGGTAAAGTCTGTGAGTACCACGCCGTTACCGTTGTTTCCTGCAAGGACGAACGACACAGAACTTGTTTTCAGGTTATTTGCACTGACTGTCTGCGCTGTCGTGGATGTCGTGTATGCAGCACCATTGTCCATGGTCAGGCTGAGTCCTGTGTCGTGCCCGTTGTTGGCAAAGGTGAAGCTATATTCGGTAATCACATATCCTGATGGGGCGGTCAGCGTGTATGTAGAAGTACCCGCAGTACCAGTCATCAGCTGCACGTTGTCGCCCTCCCAATTCATGTTGTTAGGCCCACAACCAAACTGCAATTGGGGTGTGGCATCGCTTTTCCAAGCACTGTTCCAACTCTGGTTGACTGACTCGCCTCGGTAGAGGTTACCGTTGGTTTTGTCTATAGTGTATTCATAAGTCGTGGGGGTCTCTTCCTCATTACCATCCTCCACCACCAGTGTGATGTCTACAATCGTTCCCCATGCACTGACAAACTGCTCGCCACTGCCGTCAGGTTGAATGTCGTTCCAATCTGTCTTGAAACGCATGCGGTAAGTGCCGGCCTCGGTGGGTGCCTTGAACGAGGGCATAGACAGGGTATTACGTGCCCCGCCCGAAAGGGGCGTACCCGCGCTGTTATATCCTGCATTATCTCCGCCCAATGAGGTGTAGAATGAATAGGCCATCAAATCTCCGGTAGGGGTGTAGCCATCGTCTGCGAGAGCAGCAGTGAATCCATCGCCGTCCAAGTCAATATAGGTGTACGCATTAATCCAATGGCCAGAAACCAAGGTTACACCAGCCGTTACTGTCTCACCAGCCGCCACCTTCATCGTTTCTGTCTGGGTCAGGTCTACATATTGGAGACCGTTTCCTGTATTGGTCAGCGTAGTGCTGTTGTCACCGAAACTGCCCGATAGCGAGATGGTGTTGATCTTACGATCCTCAGAAGTTCTCGTACCAGTGTGCAAAGGGATATAGCTATTGTCACCTGTCAGGCTGATGGCCGAGATGCCGAGAAAGCAGCCTGTAGTAGTCTTATTGGTGATGGTCAATGTCAAGTAAGCTCCCTCTGAGGGGAGCTCTACCGGTGCGTCCAATTCTTTTGACAATGTGAATACAGCATCACCGCCCTGCTTGGTCACATCCTGTTCGAATGTAGCGACTTCGGTAGTGGCATCTGCCGAACTACCTACGCCACAGACAACCGTCCAAGTACGTTCAAAGTTATCCGCATTCTGATAGTTTCCCCCGCTATTCAATCCCAACAAAGTAAGCCCGATACTGTTGAGCGAGGTCAGTCCCTTCAGCTTGAAGGTCATCTTTATTGTAGGGTTAGTGTTCGCATTGACATCGGGACAGAGAACCTCGTTGGTCAGGGCACTACCGGTAGAGGCCTTGAAGCTGCCAGCATTTCCATTGATGGTCATGTTGACGAACTCGGCTGTAGCACCGGATACTGCAGAGTTGACCGTCACGTTCTGGCCGTCGCGTACGAAGGTGAGTTCAGACGCGGGTGCCTCTTCGGGTATCGCGGGCAGCGTCACGCTGAACAGGCTGCTGTTGGTGTGCTCACGGTGTATGATCTCGATCATCTCCTTCACCACGTCGGGGTGCTGTGCTGCCACGTCAATGTCTTCGTGCAGGTCGGTCGCGAGGTCGTAGAGACGGGGTGAGCCACCCTGCACTACGAGTTTCCAGTCACCCATGCGCAAGGCCATCATATTGGTCTCGTGGAACTCCCAGTAGAGGAATTCGTGCTTCTCCTGTGCCTCGTCGTTGCCCGTGAGGGTCTCCTTGAAGGAGATGCCATCGAAGTAGTCCACTTCGGTGCTTGCCTCAAGGCTATACTGTGTACCATCAAGCCCGGCATAGTCGAGCAGGGTGGGCATCACGTCGTAGAAGGCCAGTTGGTGGTCGTTGACCGTGCCGGCAGGTACGCCGGGACCCTTGGCGATAAAGGGCACGCGAATACCGCCCTCATGGGTAGAGCGCTTGGTACCCTGCAGCAATGCCGCCTGGTTGAACCATGCGGGGTCGGCACCACCCTCCTGGTGAGGGCCGTTGTCAGAGGTGAAGATGACCAGTGTGTTGTCATCCAGCCCCTTCTCCTCCAACTTGGCAAAAATCTCGCCCACCTGGATATCGAGACGTTCGACCATGGCGGCGAACTGGGCATGGCGGTTCTCGTTGAGGTAATACCATGAGCCGAAGTTACCGCCGAAGTTGCTATCATCGCCGGCAAACTTCTCGGTGTACTTCGCTACCAGCTCATCCTGCGGTTGCCACAGCTCGGCATGGGGCAGGGTGTAGGTGAAGATACCCAAGAAGGGCTGTTGGTCGTCCTGACGGTCAATCCAGTCGAGCGCATACTGATGTATCAGGTCGCTCGTGTATTGGGAGCGGTTCTCATAGTCCTTGTCGCCCGTATGCACGGCCTTGTGCTTGATGTTCTCTTCCAACACATGTACCTCCACATGCTCGTCGCCATACTTCTCGGGGTCGTAGCGGTTGAGGAAGTTAGGGTAGTAGGTGTGTGCCTGGAACTGGCAGATGTATCCGTAGTAGCAGTCGATGCCGCGTGTGTTGGGCAGTGAGTTACTGCTGCTCGTTGCACTCTTCGAAGTGTCTGTGTTGCCGTTGGCATCTACCGCGTAGGTATCGGGGTAGTCCATATTGTAGTATCCGGCTGCCCACTTGCCGAACATGCCAGTGGTGTAGCCCGCCTCCTTCATCACCTCGGGGATAATCTTGTGGGTGTTCAGGTAGGGTTCCTGACCGATGATGCCGTAGTCACCATTGTCGCCGAACATATTCTGTCTGAACGCACTCTGCCAATACTCGCGGTTGCCGCGCACGTGGGTGTGACCTGTGTGCTGGCCCGTCATGAGCGAAGCACGCGAGGGGGCACTCACGGGGCTGCCTGCATAGGCTTGCGTGAAGCGCATACCCTCAGCAGCCATACGGTCGAGGTTGGGGGTCTCGATACGTTGCTGTCCATAGCAGCCAAGGTCACCATAACCCATGTCGTCGCATAGGATGAAGATGATGTTGGGGCGTTGAGTCGTCTGTTCGCTGTTGCCGTCGGCGGCCTGTGCACCGGCTGTCAAGGGAAGCAATCCCATGGCGGGCAGTAAGAGGTCTTTAATGTTTTTCATGTATATCTACTTATTATAATAATGAAAATTCCGTGCAAATATACGCATAAGTGAGCGAAAAATATCAAGCTTGCTTGAATATTTTTCTCAGCGAACGAAAGTATATTCGAGGTTTACCTCAAATACGTATAAGTGAGCAGAAGGATTTAACCACAGATGACACTGAGCATACAACTTTCCTACATATCCACCAACGGCTGTCCGACCTACACCGTTTGTCCACGGACAGTTCACGGAGGTGGTGTCTCCTCTTGCCGAGGAGGCGATTTTTGTTTCATCGCGATAAAACAAAATTTTCTTCGCGATGAAACAAAATTTTCATCGTGAGGGGTGTTTTTCTGCATCAAAGGCTGTTTGTCCGGCAATATAGGCATTTGAGGTTACAGGCGCGTCCACCTGTTGCCGCAGGTGCGGCCTTAACTTGCGATAAGCCAAAGCGTAAGTTATGATGAATATCTCTGCAAGAGACGTTGCAGAAGACAATGAGGGTGTGACACCCTCTAAATCAAGATAATTCCAAAATCAGATTCTTAAGGGATTTCCTCGAAATCGACGTACTCGCCCTCCGAAGCGTCGAAAATCTTTTCGCGCTTCTTGGGGTCTGAGGCAGGCTGCTCCGACTGGGCTGACTGCGTGCCCGACTGCTGACGGGCATCATGCCCATAAGGCTGCCGTCGGGTGGTGCGAGAGCCAAAAAGGAGATTCAAGAAGCCACGCAGGAGCGAGCCTCCTATTATAATAAGGAATAGGAAAAAGAGGAAAATAAAAAAGAATATACCACTAAAAAACATCAGTTTTCGATTTATCGTTACGGTAAAGGTATATACAAACAGCGTGCCAAAAAGGTTCGCACCGAAGCTTATCGCGGCCTTACGCCCGCTTTTGTGTCAGAACTGACAGAATGATGTACCATCCTATGACAGCCGAGAGGCCACCCAAGCCGAGCACGACGAGCAGCACGAGGCTAACGAGAAGGAACGTATAGGCTATGCGGTTGCTCTTCCAGGAGAGATCCTTGAACTTGAGCGAGAACATGGGTATCTCGGCCACCAGCAACCAAGAGAAGAGCCCTACGAGCACGAGCACGAGTACCCAACCGTAGGGGTGAGCCACCACCTCATCGTGCGAACCGATGACCAAAGCGCCCCAAAAAAGGGCATTGGCTGGGGTGGGCAGGCCAATGAACGAACTTGTCTGACGCTCATCGACATTGAACTTGGCCAGACGAAGTGCAGAGAAAGCGACCAAAAGGAAGGCAAGGAAAGGGACGACATCGGCCAATTGAACATTGAGAATTGAGAATTGAAGATAAGCACACTCGCGCAGCCAGCTGAAGACCATCGTGGCGGGAGCGAGGCCGAAGGTGATGACATCGGCCAGCGAATCGAGCTCCTTGCCGATAGGTGAACTCACCTTGAGGGCGCGGGCGGTGAGGCCGTCGAAGAAGTCGAACACCGCACCCATGATGATGCACACGAAGGCTATCGTATAGGCACCCTCAAAGGCGTAAACTACAGCTACGCATCCTGAGAGCAGGTTACAGCAGGTAATGGTATTGGGGATATGGCGACGCATAGGCACTTATTTCAGTTTGGCTATCACGGTCTGGTTACCAGTGGTCTTCTGTCCCATGGTAACGCACACCTCGGTGCCGAGGGGCAGGTAAACGTCAACACGGGAACCTAACTTGATGAACCCGAAGTGCTCGTCAATGAAGCTCTCGTCGCCAGGCTTGGCATAGGTAACGATACGACGTGCCATGGCACCGGCAATCTGACGCACCATCACCTCACGGCCATCGGGGGTCTCGATGACTACCATCGAGCGCTCATTGTCGGTGCTGGCCTTGGGCAGGAAGGCACGGTGGAACCTGCCATTATCGTGGGTAACCTTCTTCACCACACCGTCAACAGGGTACCAGTTGGCATGTACGTTGAGCGGACTCATGAAGATGGAAAGCAGCAGACGACGGTCGTGAAAGTAGTCGGGCTCCTCCACCTCTTCGATGACTACAATCTTGCCATCGGCAGGAGCTACCACAATGCCCTCGGTCTCCTCACCGGGGAAGCGGCGGGGCGGGCAACGGAAGAAGTTGATGAGCAGGGCATATATCGTAGTGGCTGTTACCGTGATGATAATAAACAACCAGCGCAGCTCGGGATAGGTGAGCCACCAGGCCAATGCACAAACTGCTGCCCACACGAAGAAACCGACGGTGAGCTGGCGGGTGCCCTCTTGATGAAGGTGTATCTTACGGAGTTTTCTCATAGTATAACCCTAGTATATTATTTAAATTATGCAAATTTAGGGCTATTCCCCCAATGATGCAAGAAAAAACTGCTTTTTGTTTCACGCGCACCTATTGCCCACCCTATCACTTCCGTCCGAAGTCGGCTGGTATCTCGCCCCATTGGTCCGTCTCCCACTTCACGATGGGGTTGGTGACGCGATGCGCCTTGAGCCATGCTTCGGCACGTTCGATGAGTTGGAACAGCTGCTCGGTATGCTCGGTGCGCTCGAGCTGTGTCTTGCAGCATTTCTTGCGTACCCAGCTGATGGCGGTGCGGCTGTCGCTATAGATGGTCATCTTGAGTCCCTGTTTGTCGAGCAGGGCGAGGGCATGCACGATAGCGAGAAACTCGCCAATGTTGTTCGTCCCATGCACGGGGCCGAAATGAAAGATTTCCTTGCCGTCGCCAAGGTATACACCCCGATACTCCATAGGACCGGGATTGCCGCTACAGGCGGCATCAACGGCGAGGGCGTAAGAGGCCTCTCCCCTGCCCCTCCCAAGGAGGGGTGATACAGGCATCGCGAAGTCAGGTTCCCCTCCTTGGGAGGAGGCAGGGGAGGCTTCTTTCTTCCTTTTCACATACTCATAGGCTGGCGAGGCATACGCACGCTCGGCCTCCTCCTTCGAGTCGAACGACTTGTACACCGCTCCCTTCACCCCTTTGATCTGTGCTTGACAATCGTCCCAAGTATGGTAGATTCCGGGGGTGAGACCGTTCCAGACGACGTAGAACTTTTTTTTCATTACATTCTATCCGGTACCTCGATACCGAGCAGTCCCATGCCGAGACGGATGATCTTGGCCACATTGGCCGAGAGCACGAGACGGAAGCGCTTCACGGCTTCGTCCTCCTCGCGCAGGATGCTGTAGTCGTGGTAGAACTGGTTGAACTCCTTCACGAGGTCGTACACGTAGTTAGCGATTACCGAGGGGGTGTAGGTGACACCGGCATCCTTCACTACAGCGGGGAATTCGGCCAACTTCTGGATTAACGACATCTCCTTGTCGTTAATCACAAATTCGGAATTCTGAATGTTGAATTCTCCCTCGGCTTTGCGCAGAATCGATTGGATGCGGGCATAGGTATACTGGATAAAGGGACCTGTGTTGCCGTTGAAATCGATAGATTCCTTGGGATTGAAGGTCATATTCTTACGGGCATCAACCTTGAGGATGAAGTACTTGAGTGCACCGAGACCTACGATGCGGGCAATATTCTCAGCCTCCTCGGCGGTGAGTCCATCGAGCTTGCCCAACTCCTTCGAGGTGTCGCGTGCGGTGGCTATCATCTCGGCCATGAGGTCATCGGCATCCACTACGGTGCCTTCGCGGCTCTTCATCTTGCCTTCGGGGAGTTCAACCATTCCATACGAGAAGTGTACGAGATCCTTACCCCAGTCGAAGCCGAGCTTGTCGAGCAGGATGGAGAGTACCTGGAAGTGGTAGTTCTGCTCGTTGCCAACAACGTATATCATCTTGTTGATGGGATAATCCTGGAAACGCAGCTTGGCGGTACCGATATCCTGTGTCATGTATACCGATGTGCCGTCGCTACGAAGCAGGAGCTTGTGGTCGAGACCCTCACCGGTGAGGTCGGCCCATACGGAGCCATCTTCCTTGCGGAAGAAAAAGCCCTTATCCAGGCCCTCCATCACCTTCTCCTTGCCTTCGAGGTAGGTCTGCGATTCGTAGTATATCTTGTCGAAGTCTACCCCCATCATCTTGTATGTCTCGTCGAAGCCGGCATATACCCACTCATTCATCATCTGCCACAGGCCGCGCACCTCGGGGTCGCCGGCCTCCCACTTGACGAGCATCTCACGCGCCTCGGCCATCAGGGGTGACTTGGCTTCTGCCTCCTCCTTGGTGCAGCCCTCGAGCTCCATGATCTCGGCCACCTCAGCCTTGTAGTGTTTGTCGAACGCTACGTAGTAGTCGCCGATGAGGTGGTCGCCCTTCTTACCCGATGTCTCGGGGGTCTCGCCATTGCCATACTTCTGCCAAGCGAGCATCGACTTGCAGATATGTATGCCACGGTCGTTGACAATGTTGGTCTTCACCACACGATTACCGTTGGCTTCCATGATGTTTGCCAGAGCATAGCCCAAGAGGTTGTTGCGCACATGACCCAGGTGGAGCGGTTTATTGGTATTGGGAGACGAGTACTCGATCATCACCAACGGAGAACTCTCTGTGGGAGTCTGCAAACCATACCTGACATCGCTATCGATAGCGCCGAGCAGCTCTGCCCATGCCGAAGCGGCAATGGTGATGTTGAGGAATCCCTTGATGACGTTGAATGCCTGCACCATAGGCTCGTGGGCGGCCAGATACTCGCCTATCTCCTGAGCCGTCTGCTCGGGTCCCTTGCGCGAAGTGCGCAGGAAGGGGAACACCACAAGGGTCAGATGTCCCTCAAACTCTTTCTTTGTCTTCTGTAGCTGCACCTGTGCAGGCTCCACCGCCTGTCCGTACAACGCCTGTATCGCCTCTACGACACTCTTTACCAATTGTTGCTCTATCATAATTATAGGTGTTATCTTTATTTATGGGAGACAAAATTACGGCAAAAAATCGACATTTCTTGCCGTTACTCTCAAATTTTTGTATATTTGCAGTAAACTGCGAATATACTATGAAACGTACCCTTTGGACCCTGCTTGCCGTGCTCCTGTATACAGGCACGCTCAAGGCGCAAGAAATGCCTACACAGAAAGAAATCCTGAAGACCATGCTGCTGGTCAACGACTACTTCATGAAGAAGTGGCCCGACCCTGCAACACCAACCTTCGTCAAGCGGGAACGCCCCAGCAACCTATGGACCCGCGCCGTATACTACGAGGGACTGATGGCCCTGCACGAAATCTATCCGCGCGAGGATTTCTATAAATATGCTTATGACTGGGGAAGTGCTCACAAGTGGGGCATGCGCAATGGCAACACTACCCGACATGCCGACAACCACTGTTGCGGCCAGACCTACGTGGACCTCTACCGCATCTGTCCCGACCCCGTGATGCTCAAGAACGTGAAGGTGTCCATAGATGCCATGGTAAACACGCCACAGGTCGACGACTGGTGGTGGATTGATGCCATACAGATGGCTATGCCCCTATTTGCCAAGTTCGGCAACCTATACGGTGACACCAAGTACTATGACAAGATGTGGAGCCTCTACGAGTATACCCGCAACCAACTGGGCGAGAACGGTATGTATAACCCCAAGGATGCCCTGTGGTGGCGCGATGCCGACTACGACCCTCCCTACACAGAACCTAACGGTGAGGACTGCTACTGGAGCCGCGGCAATGGCTGGGTATATGCTGCACTTGTGCGTGTGATGAACGAGATACCCAAGAACGAAAAGCACTACAAGGACTACCTGCGCGACTTCAAGGCCATGAGCAAGGCGCTCATCAAGTGCCAGCGCGAAGACGGCTTCTGGAACGTCAGTCTCCACGACCCCACCAACTACGGGGGACCCGAGACTTCAGGTACAGCCCTTTTCGTATATGGCATGGCTTGGGGAATACGCAACGGCATCCTTGACGCCAAGACCTACGAAGAACCCATGGTACGTGCCTGGAACGCCATCGTAGAGAAGGCTGTCCACCCCAACGGCTTTCTTGGTTACATGCAGGGGACCGGCAAGGATCCCTCAGCAGGCCAGCCCGTGACCTATGACAGCGTACCCGACTTCGAGGACTATGGCCTCGGCTGCGTGCTCCTTGCCGGTGCCGAGCTATACAAGCTGCAAGCACAGATACTCTATCCGTAGTATAATTGCACTAATCAGTAAAAAAACGTATCTTTGCACAGTTTTTTAATTGCTGTAAATGTTTTTTACGAAAAGGGAACGTTTTGTGCGTATATTCGTAGGCTGCATATTTTTATCTCTAAAAGTTTTACCATCATGGACTCAAGATAGAAATGTTTATGCACCAGCTGTGTCGACAAACCTTATTGATTGGGTACTGGTCACACCCAACGTAGGTGTTGACATCCCCCTTACTACCCCTTCGTACATCGATGCAGCCTCTCTTTACATTGAGGGAAAAATGAGGCTTGATGCTAACAACATATACATGCCTGACCTTACATACAGATTGCTGTCAGGCAAGATTGAATACCGCCGGCATTTCAGGTTTGGAGAGAACATGGATGCCTGTTCGCGGTTGACAAGAGCAACCAACATTGTAGCTGAGTGGCTGTCGAGTGAAAGTTATTGGAAAAAACGTAAACTCAACAAAGTTGATGACAAAGGAAGGAGTTATGTGGGCTTGTTTACGCAATATGCAGATTATTCCTTTTATGTACCACTTACACAGCATTGTAAAGGTAGAATCGGAAAGGCGGCAATCGCAGGTATCTCTTTAGGCTACCAAAAACCTTTGTACAATTTTAGTAATCGTTATTTCCTAGAGTGGGAATTAGGAGGGAGCCTTGGTTGTGTCATAAGCCATTTCTACAGATATAACAAAGAAGAATCAGCTATCGCAAGTAGCGGGAATTGGTATTATCCAATGGTGACTGACCTACACATATCCTTAGTGCTGCGAAAACATTCCGTAAAGGATTTATACAAAAAATCAAGAATCATCTACTAACCCAACATGAACCAACAAATAGAGCACACCATACTACGAGGATGGACAATATGTTTGCTTGTATTCGCTTGCCGCTCAGTATCAGCCCAGCAGATAGCTGTCAAGACGAATGCACTTAGCGACTTGGGAGCCATTCCTAACATTGGTGTGGAACTAGTTGTCGGAGAAAAGACCAGCATCGAATTTGGTCTGACTGGTACCGTGACCAAACCGTGGAAAAAAGAGTTGGAATTGGCAACGGGTAGTCTACAATATCGACATTGGATATCGCAACGATCACTTAGCCAACTGTTTATCGGAGTCGGAGGAAGAATAGGCTCATATACATACAGAGACGAGCAATACAGCTATTACAGTGATCTGGGGGTGGCGGAAGTTTTTGGTGGATATGCCTGGCCTATAGCTAAACGATGGAATTTCGAATTGTACTATGGCATAGGATTATTACTTCAACAACAGCACAAGGTCCCAATGTGTACACCTCAAGAGGTGACAACAGAGGTCACTATGGAACAAACCAACTTGAAATACGACCTGGCTACTACATCAGTTGGGATAAACATCGTTTATATATTGAAATAATGCAAAAGCTAAAATACATATTCGGGGTAGTACTCCTTATGTCCATAATCAATATCGCCGAATGTAAGGCACAAGATCACTATATACAAGGAAAAGTCACCAACATTACCGATGGCGACCGACCGTTTAGAGTGGGAACCGTGAACCTCTATTTTGCCAAAAGCAGGAAAGAAGCCAATCAGATGGCAAAAAACTTAACAAAGGATCATCACTACTATGACCTCAAGATGCAAGAAACTACCATAGTACAACCTGACGAGAACGGATACTATGTGTGCGAACAGGCATATGCCGATGGGTATATCGTGGTAGATGTGGGTACGGAGAAGTGCCCCATTTATGAGATAAAAGGTATCACCGACCTCAACCTGCAAATTGCAGTGGAAGGAGAGATGCTCGAAGGTGTTACCATCGAGGCCAAAATGCCCGACTCACCGGTATTGGAACCAACAGCACCGACACTCATAGGAGACCAAATGTTTTTCTCTCCACAATTTGCATCCTCAGGCAGAAATGATGAGCGTATTGTCTATCAAACCTATGTTACCACCTGCTTTCAGAAACAAGACAGCATCGTTCGCTACTTCCCACCAATCGTTCTTGAGGGTTCGCAGTTCTCTCTGACACAAGAGCGCAGAATGGGATATACCAGTGAACGTGACCCACTGTCGCCTTATGTGGAACCTACACCGTTAGGTGATGAATACACCACTTTCAGCCGCGATTTCCATTTCACGATGCCTGACCCTATGGGTTATTATCAGCTAAAAATGTCTATGGTAAAGCAACATTATACCGGCATTATTGAACAGATTGACACAGTAGCCTGTAAATGCCAACGCGAAGATCCTCTACATTTCTTCCAATACACATTTGACACCTATCCTTTAGAACCTCTCAAATATCGTCCCAGTTCACAATTACGTACTCGCAATGATGCTGATACAGTGTCATTGACATTCATTGTTGGCAAAGCGCAATTGGATCCCAACAACCCCGACAACACAACAGAGTGGAACAAAATAGTGGAAAAGCTTGTCGAAATTAGAGAAATGAAAGGTTCACGCATACAATCATTCGAGATTGTGGGGGTATCATCACCAGAAGGTAGTTACCAAACTAATAAAGACTTGGCCGACAAACGCGCCAACTATGCTTTGCAACGTCTCATCAGCCAAGGGCTACTACAAAGGAATACCAAGCTTTCATCCAAAGGGGAAGTGGCAGAGTGGGCACAAGTCGCCGATTTGATGCAGAAGGAGCACCCCGAAAAAGCACAGGAAATACTAAACATTGTAACTCGATATAACAATCGCGACACGCAATCGGCCCGCATACGCAAACTCCCCTATTATCCTCTTATCAAGGAGCAATATTTACCTCAGCTTCGCAGCGTACGAACAAGCTGCAACTATATGGTACGAAGGAACTTAAAGACCCACGAAGTGGTGGAGATATATCAGAAAGACCCAAGCTTCAAGTTTGAGCCACTGGAGTATTGGATGCTGATACAAGCTACAGCTGATGCACAAGAGAAAATAAAAATATGCAAAAGAGCCTTAAGGGAAAACACCTACGACACTCCTTTACGTCCGTATGCAGCCAATGAACTGGCCCGGACATACATGAGCCTTGGTATGGTAGACACTCTGCTGCTGCAAGAGTTCATAATCCCACAATATCGTGTAAACCAAAAAATCAAGATATCTGAATCATATACAAAGATATATAACCCTGACGCCCTCATAGCCAACCAAGTATGTATGTACCTTAGCGGAAAGCATTATTTTTCTGCAGCAAGCCTAATGCGTAGACTAGAAGACATTCCTGAGTATCTACAATTATCCCAGTTGGTTGCCTGCCTCAACGGATATTATGCTGATAACCCCACTATTTTGAATGCAATGTTGGGTGAGAATCTAATCAATACCATCGTACTCCACTTGGCTATGGGAGCTAAACAGAACAAGCATAAAGTGCCCGCAACGCAACAGCGATATCATAACGTAGAGGCTCTCAAACTAATTAGGCAACTAAACTATCTCCCTAAAGAAAAACAGGCACTGGGATATTACTTCAAAGCCGTCATCTATCACCGATTGAATATGGTTATATCTGAAGCCGTAGGGTTGCCTTTCGGACCTTTCTACGAAGAAAAGGCCGAAGCATGCCTGCTCAAATGCTTCGAGTTGAACGAAGAGTTCATAGACATCTGCAAGGGAGATGCCTATATACGTGACATTTATGACGAAAACGATATGCGCGACATCTATGAAGCCGCCTTGACCAACTACTACAAATGGAAAGATCACGGAGAGGAATTGAATTATGACTATTTGGATGACAATGACCCATTCTCGTCAGACCCAACACCGGAGGAAGTAGATGAGTGGAAGCTCTGTAACTAATGACATTGTGAAATGATGAGAAGATGTCTATTTAACATATTTACCTATATTGTGCTGTATATAGGGTTGCTGATAACTCCGCAGATATCCTATTGCCAACAATTGGTATTTGCTGAGCACGATGATTCCACATCATTCAATGCTATAGAACACCTGATAATATCTCGTTACAAGAACCCTGACAAACATACTTTTGAGAAAAATAGCGTGTTCAACCATTGGACAGCAGGTGTATATACAGACCAACCGCTTGCTTTCATCGCCCCAAACAGAAATAGCTATGCAGCAGAGATGAACTCCCATTGGGGGGTATTTGCCGGCAAACAGTTTGACCCTCACAATGCATTGCGTATTCAATACGATTTCGGCAAGATACATTTCTCCGGGACTCCATCAGCATTGGCAAAACGCCATCAAATAGGGATTGACTATCTTTGGGATATGTCAAACTATTTTTATGGTTATAACGAGGCTCGCCCCTGGAGTCTTTCCTACTTAGTCGGGGTAAACATAGGAAAGACATCTGAAGCAGGAAGTTCTTCTATATTTGGCGGTGTGCACACAGGGACACAACTTAGAGGCAATTTATCGCCACGCACCTTTATTTTCATAGAACCGCATCTGACCGTTTATATGGGTGATATGAATATTTTCAGAGACCCAACCGATTGGCATAAAATAAGATTCGCATCAAACACGCTTGTCGGAGCTGCTGCACGCCTGAGTAACCCATACCGTGTTTTACAATGGAATCACAACATTCCATCGGATAGCATTTCATTACTTGACAATTACTTCATACAGCTCAGCCACGGAGGATATAGCCAATTGACTGGTTTGCAAGGGAGCATTACAGTATGGGAACCAAGTTTTCAAGGTGCCATAGGACATTGGATAAATCCGAAGTTAGCTATCCGTACCTCTTTCTATGCAGGAAAACTCAATCATCCTCAGCAAAATAATTCCGTAGGGATTATAACCGAAGGAGTTCTTAATATCCCTGAAACATTCAACTTCTCTTTAGGGCGTTTTGGCATTGAGGCCTCATTAGGATTACGTTACGATTTCATGGCACATGACAACATCTCTGAAGGGACATCATCCGCATTGCAGCTAAAATATTTTGCCAACCAACAATTCGCACTATTTGCCGAGGGGCGATATTCGTCAATGCATGATAATGAGGCTGGATACTACGAAACATTTACCAACCTCAATCTTGGTGTAGAACTATACAGAACTAACTTTGACCGTTACAATGCCAAACAAATGACGATGGGCAATGTTCCTTATCGTACGCAGTATTTCGCCTCATTGGGCTACGGACAAATGTACCCACTTCTTCTAAGTGGCAACTGGACCTCAACACTAAGTAGCACATATGATTGGGCTATAGGATATAGATTCGATGCTTTGAACGCCATACGAGTGAAAGGAGGTTTTATAGAGTTCCAACCACAAAGTACCCAACCAAGGTATAGATGGGCTACACTATCGCCACAGTATATGCTCAACATTACCAATTGGTGGATGGGAAATACCACGCATAGCTTTGATATGCGCCCTTATATCGGCCCCGTATTTTCCCTCACTAAAACTGAAAATTTCGGACACGGTATAGAAGCAGGAATACCTATCGCATGGAAGCTATTGCCAAGTTTGGAACTATTTGTAGAACCATCATATAGATATACATTCAGCCCCCCCCTACACAGAAACGGATACAACAAAGGAATGTTAGGTATGTCTGGAGGAATCAGCTACATACAAGGCCCCATCTACTTCAGCGAATATTTTAAGCGGTTCAACTGGAGAAATGACTGGTTCGTCGCTTGTTTCGGAGGTCTACAACAGGATTTATCATCTGTAGGTTATGAGGGTATAACTACACTTCCTGTAGGGAACTTGGCCATTGGCCAGTGGTTAGGGCCTATCGGCCTACGACTTTCAGGGTTTGGTTCACTCAACCGTAAGCTTGACTCTCGCAAATATTATCCAATGTTGATGGCATATGCAGGATACCGAGCTGAGGGTATGGTGAATCTGATCTCACTATTTGCTCCTTCTAAAGAGCTCAAAGACTTCGAGGTAGACCTTTTGGCGGGTTACCATGGAAGTTTGATGTATCGTCCATTAAAGACGTATACACGCAACTGGGCATATACTAATGGCTCTACTGCGGCACTACAGTTCAAGTATTATGTAATGGATGGCATAGGTCTCTTCATAGAACCGCGATACACGAAAGTCGGTTACAACCGTACACAACGCAAAGAGTATGGCGGCAAGGTCATCAAAATGTCACAAGAATTCACCGACATCAGTATCGGAATGGAAGTACGTAAACACAGCGTAACGCGTAACGGACTGAGAAAGAGTTATGCAGACTTTAGACCACGTACTTTTGTATCAGGGAACTTGGAACTCTGTTTCCCATTTCATTATAATAGTAGTAAATCTGCCAAAGATTTCTTCAAACATATGAGTCCACAAGCGACTTTTAATGTCGGTCGTGAGTTCAATGCAATTAATTCTCTTCGTGGAGCTATATCATTCGTCAACCTACGCTCACTACACTCTGAGGCCTATGAAAATGGATACTCCGTAAGTGCCGATTATATGCTTGATCTGACCAACGGGATGTTGGGATACGACCCCACACGTATCATTGACGTAAAAGCGATAGTTGGGTTCAATACATTATATTCATCATATCAAAAGAAAACGAACATAGGATTTCATGGTGGGGCTCAGGTGGGGCTCTACGTTACGAACAACGTGGATATATATGTCGAAGGCAAGGTATCTGCATATTATAAGCCATCAATCATAAGCGGTATGCGTACAGTACGTCACATTGGCATCATGCCTATAGCATCAATAGGAACAACATATTATTTCAATATGACTACCCACGACTATTCACTAAAAAACAAAACCGACAGGCTCAAATATATGATTATTAAAGTACTTCATTAGTGCCCCATAAAATTTAGGACAGGTTAAACATTTAATACCTTGGACAATACCAAAAATCGGTTTAGAGCTAAAGTCAATGGAATAGGCGTTTTTAGCTCAAAGCAATGCCTTTTCGGCCATCTCGAAGCCGTGGTGGTATAGGGCGTTCATTTTCCCCATGTCGGTCTCGATACGAGCTACATCTACGGGATGATCGGGACGGATGACGGTGATGCGACCCTCCTCCTCCAGCTGCTCTACCCATGCAAGTTGTGCATTGTAGCGTGCTCCTCGGGTGCGCAGTGCTTCACGCAATTTGGGATAGCGGCTATAGATGAAGGGCGGTATGCGCAATGGCTTCTCTTCCTTGCGGTAGCCACGATGGCGAGTGAGCACCACGACGACATGCCCGTAGCCCTGCTCCAAAGCGTGAGCGAGAGGTATAGAGTCGGCAATGCCACCATCAAGCATGGGACGACCGTCAACATGAGCTACAGAACAGGCAAAGGGAAGGCTGCTCGACGCACGCACGATATCAATGATGCGCTCTGCATCTTCCTTTTCCTCCAGATAGACAGCTTCGCCCGTAAGGCAGTCGGTGGCCACACTCTCCACACGCATAGGATTGGTGCGGTAGGCTTCGTAATCGTAGGGCCACAATGTCTCAGGAAGTTCGCGATAGAGGAGATCCATATCCATGATGCTACGGTGGTGCCAGAGATTACGCACTCCGAGGTAGTGACGTTCGGCCTGCAGGTCGGCAAAGGTATACTTGGCACGGCCTCGCTGATGTGAAGCAAACGACAGCGCATTGCTCGACCCAGCCGACACGCCAACGAGGTAAGGAAAGGTTATGGCATGGTCGGTCATCCAATCGAGCACGCCACTCGTGAACACACCGCGCATACCACCGCCCTCAAGCACCAAGGCCGTATGTCTGAATCGCTCGTTTGTCATTTGGGGGACAAAATTAGTGTAAGGTAAGAGAAAAAACAAGTCTAAAGTAGGATGAAGTAAGAATTATTGGGGTGTTTCTTGAATAAACCAAGCAATCTAATTCATCATCTATATTTCTTTGTTCGCTTATCGGTAAATCAAAGTGGTCAGATTATCGGGAGAGAAAAGGCCATTGGCAATGTCCCATAGCTCATTAGCCGTAAGGGCTTCAATGCGACGATATAGAGCCTCAGGGCCTTCACAAGTCCCATAGTGGAGGTATGTCTTGGCCATACCGAGGGCAGCACTCTCAAAATTGTCGGAGGCTACGCCTACCTGTCCGATAAGCTGTTTCTTGATTGCAGCAAGTTGCAAAGAGGTGAAAGGATGTTCACACAAGCGATGCAGCTCACGATGCACAAGGTCGATGCAGCGTTCTGCATCGCGCCCATCGGTACCGAAGTAGATACTGAACACACCAGTATCGGTATAGCTCACAAGATTGCTCTCTACATTGTATACGAGTCCCGAATGCTCGCGCAGAGCGAGGTTGAGGCGGCTGTTCATACCAGGGCCACCAAGCATGTTGTTCAGCAGATACAAGCCTGTGCGACGGCGATCTGCAGCAGGATAGGCGGTACAGCCTATCATGACATGGGTCTGATGAGTACGTCGATGCTGTTCCAGATAACGAGGCGTATAGGGTGGCGGTACCACGCGCCCAGTATTACCTGTACCCATGGGGATATCAGCAGTGAGCCGCTCAGCCCACATTACAATACGGTTAAAAGGGATATTGCCGTACACGAAAAGTACAACATTGGCCGGATGATAGTAGCGCTGCGTGAAGTTGAGTCCACTTTCAGCATGGAAAGATTTGAGATGACGAGGAGAGCCCAAGATATTATGCCCTAAGGAGTGATCGCCAAAGAGAGTACTCTCAAAGTCATCGAAGATGAGTTCGGCAGGATTATCCTCGTAGCTCTCTATCTCTTCAAGGATTACACCGCGTTCCTTATCAACCTCATGTTGGGGGAAAGTGCTATGAAATACTATATCGGTAAGCAGTTCCAAGGCACGGGCAAAGTCTTTCTTCAAGAATGCCGAGTACACTACTGTTTCCTCCTTGTTGGTAAAAGCGTTGAGGTCACCACCCACATGCTCCATTCTATTGAGGATGTGCCATGCACGGCGCTTGGACGTTCCCTTAAAAAGCATATGCTCTACAAAATGGGCCAATCCCGCCTCGTGAGGCTGCTCGTCACGGGTACCGGCATCAATGGCATAGCCACAATAGGCAACCGACGTGGGCGAAGGAGTATGTATGATACGCAATCCGTTGGACAGCGTGAGAGTATTATAGGTCTTCATGAATGAGGAGTCACATTATCTGGTTATAGCATTAATAGGGATCAACATCGTAATATAGCATCACACCGTGGAGCAGTCCCTGCTGGGCGAGCGACTGCTGCACCTCATAAAGGCAGTTGCGTACTTGCGAAACGCCAAGTGAAGGCTCAACCTTGAGCATTAGTTTACGTATATGAAGCGACTGTACACGAGCCACTGCAGGAGCTTCGGAACCCAGCACACGCTCTGCAAAACAACGACGCATACCCTGTGCCATAGCCTCAGCAGCATGAACGACGGCAGCCTCATCACGACCGCGCATATAGACATATATAAGTCGGCAGAAAGGGGGATAGCGGAAAAGTTCACGCTCAATCGCCTGCTCGGCATAGAGAGCTGCATAATCATTCGCAGTCACTTGGTGGATGACAGGAAGGTCTACATTCCTCGTCTGCAACACAACCAGACCGCGATTGTCGCGACGACCCGCACGTCCTGCCACCTGCGCCATCAGCTGGAAGGAGCGCTCGTAGGCACGGAAGTCGGGGAAGTTGAGCATCGTGTCGGCATTCATGATACCCACTACGTGCACATTGTCAAAGTCGAGCCCTTTGGATACCATCTGCGTGCCTATGAGCACATCGGTCTTGCCTTCCTGGAAATCAGAGATGATACGCTCGTAGGCCGTTTTTGTACGTGTGGTATCAAGATCCATACGGGCTACACGCACACCTGGGAAGTAGCGAAACACCTCCTCCTCAATACGTTCGGTACCCATGCCACGCTTACTAAGTGCCTCGCTGCCACATGAGGGGCATTTGAAAGGAACACTGTATACATTACCACAGTAGTGGCATACGAGTTGGTGCATACCCCGATGATAGGTGAGGCTGACATCGCAGCGATCGCAACGTGGCACCCAACCACAGGCGGCACACTCGAGCATAGGGGCATAGCCCCGACGATTCTGGAAGAGAATGACTTGGCGGCCTTGTGACAAGGCTTCGCGCATGGCATCGTACAGCGAGGTAGAAAAGGGGCCATACATACGCTTCCTACGGTACTCTTCCTTGATGTCAACCACTTCAATGTGAGGCAGCTGCACCTGGCCGAAGCGTTCGGTCATCTGTACAAGTCCGTATTTACCGCACCGGGCATTGTAGTAACTTTCTACAGATGGCGTGGCTGTACCCAGCAGCACCTTGCCCTTGTGGTATGCCGCAAGCATCACAGCTACACTGCGTGCATGGTAACGCGGTGCAGGGTCCTGCTGCTTATAGGTGGTCTCGTGCTCTTCATCAACAATGACTAATCCTAAGTTACGGAAAGGGAGAAACACCGATGAGCGCACTCCAAGCACCACGTCATAAGGTGAGCCAGACAACTGCTTCTGCCATATCTCGACTCGCTCGGCATCGGAGAATTTCGAGTGATAGACACCCAGACGTGAGCCGAAAACACGGCGAAGACGGTCGGTAATCTGCTGTGTAAGCGCTATCTCGGGTACGAGGTACAACACTTGACACCCTCGTTTGAGCTGTTCGTTAATAAGATGGATGTACACCTCGGTCTTGCCACTGGAGGTAACACCATGGAGCAGGCACACATCGTGTGACTGCCAAATACGGGTTATCTCATCAAAAGCACATTGCTGGTGGTGACTGAGCGGAGCAAGAGGAAGTATGGGTTCATCGTTTCCCACACCCAAGCGGCCTATCTCCACCACATAGGTCTCCACGATGCCCTTGGCAATAAGTGCGTTGAGCACTGCCGCCGTCATTCCACTCTCCTTAAGGAGTGTGGTGCGTGACAACTCCCGACGGTTGACATAGTCGGGCTCCTGGCACTCAGCAAGCTCTATCAGTCGCAACAACAATTGCTGCTGCTTGACTGCACGCTTGAGCATGCTCAAGGCTTCATTCAGTGCTTCCTCTGAACGATAAGCCTCACAGAGGCGCACGTGCACCTCGTTTCTGGGCTTATAGCTCAGCCGCAAGGCTTCATCCACAAAGAGCGCCCCCTTATCGAGCAATGACTTGATTATTTGCATGCCATTTCTCAGCGAACAGTTCTTGACAAGTTGCTGTATACGCTGTTTGGGATTGAGGAGCAAAGCATCGAGCACCATCTGTTCCTTGTCGCGGAGAGGTTCATCGGCCATAAATGTTTCATTGAGCTCTACTACCGTCTCGCTCTCAATCTTCAACCCCGAAGGCAGCGCCGCCTTGTATACATCGCCCATGGTACACATATAGTAACTGGCAATCCAGCGCCAAAGCTGTAGCTGCAACGGTGATACAATGGGGGCAGTGTCAAGAACCTCCACTACCTCCTTAACCTCATAACCACCCTGCGGAGCCTCGGTATACTTACGCACGACAAGTGCCGTGTAGTAACGTTTGGCACCAAACTGCACCACAACACGACTACCTACCTGTACCCCCTCAGCCTCGGCTTCGGGAATCAGATAAGTGTAGCTTTCAGCTAACGGAAGTGGCAATATGACATCAACATACCACGGCATAGTGTGTGCTTTATATTCTAACATTACGACTTATCTTCACTTTTAAATGCAAAGATTGTTAAGAAATATCGAAAGACTGGAAAAATTGGGGAACAATAGTTGCCTGAGAACAATTTGGGTTTAAGAGAGAAATGCGGTGTGAAAGAGTCTTTGCGGATAAACGAAAGTAAACTTGGTTTATCCTTTCATGCTTATTCCAACTCCTTATAGGCTTTCCAGCCATACCAAGTAACGATGGCGAAGCAGAGTAGGGGTAAGGCGAAAGAGGCATTTACGGCGGGCATACCGCATACAGTATCCAAGTCGATGACCATACCTTGTAGCGGGGGCATCACGGCTCCTCCCACAATAGCCATTACGAGGAAAGCTGCACCAAGCGAAGTGTCCTCAGCCTGCACGTCCTCTAAAGCAATGCCGTAAATGGTAGGGAACATGAGACTCATGAATCCGCTGATGGCTACCAGACTATAGAGGCCACCCATGCCCTGTATGAAGATGGTGCTGAGGCAAGCAGCGCAAGCACCGATGCCGAAGTACATGAGCAGACGACGCGAGTTGACATACTTCATAAGAAAGGTGCTAATGAAGCGTGAGGTGAGGAAAAGGATCATAGCTGCGATGTTGAACTTCTGCGCGGTGGTCTTGTCGATACCTAAGTTGTCGGCATACTGGATGATGAAAGTCCATACCATAATTTGTGCAGCCACATAGAACATCTGCGCCACCACACCACTGCGGTAGAGATTGTTGGTCCATAAGCGGCGCAGGGTGTCGCTGTTCTTGGCCTTCACGCCTTGTCCGCGAGCCTGCGGTATTTTGGTGAATACGAAGATAAGCAATACGACAAGTACCAAAAGTCCGAGCATCACATAAGGGTCGCGTATTACGGCCAGGTCGTGGAGGCGGATATCGGCCTTATCGGCTTCGCTGAGCGAGTGGTAGATAATTTCGCCTGCGGCATTCCGCTTATCAGAGATGAGATTTGGAAGTACAATGAGGGCAGCCACAGCCATGCCTGAAAGCGAGCCCATGGGGTTGAATGCCTGTGCAAGGTTAAGGCGACGGGTCGAGGTCTTAGGGTCGCCCAACGAAAGTATGAGCGGATTGGCCGTAGTCTCAAGGAAAGCAAGGCCGAAGGTGAGCACATAAAGCGAGATGCAGAAGAACGAGAACTCTTGGTATTGAGCAGCAGGGATAAACATGAAGGCACCGATGGCATACAAGGATAAACCTAACAAGATACCGCTCTTGTAACTGTACTTACGGATAAACAGAGCAGCGGGCACAGCCATGGTAGCATAGCCGCCGTAGAAAGCAAACTGCACAAGCGATGCCTTGGCGGCCGAAAGTTCCATCAGTGTCTGGAAAGCGGCTACCATAGGATTGGTGATATCGTTGGCAAATCCCCACAAGGCAAAGAGTGAAGTGACAAGGATGAAGGGGATGAGGTATTTCTTCTCTACGAGTTTTGATGTGGTCTTGGCCATGGGTATTTTGACTTTTCCGTGAATATGCTTATTATGGATGCAAATGTAACATAAAATTGTCAATTCCCAATAACGACAAACCATAAATCGCCAAATCGTAATTTTCTTAATTTCCATTCCCCACTTTCCCCCAATGATAAACGGCTTTCAGAATCAGTTTGATAGGATTTTTGAAAAGTTATCCACAGCCTGTGGAAAACTTGTGGAAAAATATTTTGTGGTTTATAGTGGGGGATTGTGGGGAATTGTGTAACTTTGAAGCGAATTTCAAAAAAGGCACTTGAATGACACGTTTTATCGGTAACATAGAGGCTAAGACTGACGAGAAGGGTCGCGTATTCCTGCCCGCCACATTCCGCCGTGTGTTACAGAAATCGGGCGACGAGAAGCTGATGTTGCGCAAAGACATCCATCAACGTTGTTTGGTACTGTATCCCGAGAGCACGTGGAATGAACAGCTTGATGCCTTACGCAGCAGGCTTAACCGTTGGAACCGTCAGGAGCAGATGTGGTTCCGCCAGTTCGTGGCAGGTGTGGATGAACTCACTATTGACGGCAACGGACGCATATTGATACCGAAACGCTACCACGAGGCTATAGAGCTAAAGGCCGAGGTACGCTTTATCGGTATGGACGATACCATAGAGCTATGGTCTAAGGAGGTAGCAGACAATGTGTTTGCTGATGAGTCTACATTCGGTGCAGAACTTGAAGCGCTGATGAATGATAGAATTTTAGACTGAAGATACTCCCTAATACGTGTGGCACCAAGTGGCATGGACGCTTGGGAACCTACCTATTCATAAGACACTTGAAACAAAAAGATATACGAATGGATATACCTTATCACATACCAGTGATGCCACACGAGACGGTAGACGGGCTCAACATTGTCCCAGGTGGCGTGTATGCCGACATGACCTTCGGCGGCGGAGGGCACTCGCGTGAGATTCTGCGGCGGATGGATGCTGAGGCAAGGCTCTACAGCTTTGACCAGGATGCCGATGCCGAGCGCAATATCGTCGATGACAACCGCTTTACCTTCGTTCGCAGCAACTTCCGCTACCTGCACAACTGGATGCAATACCACAATGTAGAGCAACTCGACGGTGTACTGGCCGATCTGGGTGTATCAAGCCATCAGTTCGACGAGGGTGAATTAGGATTCTCTTTCCGCTTCGATGCTAAGCTCGATATGCGTATGAACCGCCGCGAGGGACGCACGGCAGCCGACATTGTAAACACCTATGACGAGGAGCGCCTTGCCGATATATTCTATCTCTATGGAGAACTGCTCAATAGCCGTAAGCTGGCATCAGTCATCGTGAAGGCACGTGAGCAGGCTCCAATCGAGACCACGGGACAGCTCTATGAGACAGTAAAGCGCCTCTTCGGACGTGACCGCGAAAAAAAAGAGATGGCCAAGCTCTTTCAGGCACTGCGTATCGAGGTGAACGAAGAAATGGAGGCATTGAAAGAGATGTTACAGTCAGCTACCGAGCTGCTACGCCCCGGAGGTCGCCTCGTAGTGCTCACCTACCATTCGCTCGAAGACCGTTTGGTAAAGAACCTTATGAAGACAGGCAACGTGGAAGGTAAGGTGGAACAGGATATCTACGGTACGAAGCCATCGCCCTACCGCCTGGTGGGGAAAGTGGTTGTGGCAAGCAAGGAAGAGCAGGAGACGAACCCTCGCTCGCGGAGTGCGAAGTTGAGAATCGGAGAGAAGCGGAAATAGTAACATAGGAAAAAGTAAACAAGATGACGGCAGAACAAAAGAAAAAACGCAAGCGCACGCTGAAATCGTGGATTGACGGCAATATGTTGACAGACCTTCTAACGCGTCAAGCAGGGATGATTGCCTTGGTGGCTGCCTTGGTGATCGTATATGTGGGTAATCGCTATGCCTTCCAGCAAGAGCAGGTGCGAATACAGACCTTGCGTGCCAAGCTCAATGATGTGAAGTATGAAGCACTGGCACGGTCGAGCGAATTGATGGAGAAGAGTCGCGAATCGAACATGCAGAAGTATATCGTGGAACAAGGAAGCGAGTTGAAGGCCTCTACCAAGCCACCGGTAGTGATTAAGAAATAATCGTAAATAAAAAGAGATGCAGAACCCGAAGGACCAAAAAATAGTATCACGCTACTTCACCATCATTATACTGATGGCACTGATAGGCATTATCATACTGCTCAAGGCGATGTCGGTGATGGTCTTTGAACGTAACTACTGGAAAGAGGTGGCCAGCCGCAGCGTAAAAGACAGTGTTGTCATTGCCCCCAAGCGTGGCAACATACTCAGCGACGATGGTCTGCTGATGGCCAGCAGCGTGCCCCAATATACATTACTGATGGACTTCAAGGTGTCGGACAGCGATGAGACTCGCCGTATCAAGGCACAGCACCGGCGCGACTCGCTACTTGTGAAGCACGAAACGGAGATTTGTGAAGGCCTGCACCGCATCCTCCCAGACAAGAGCGTAGAGGAGTTTCGCCAAACCCTCCGTAAGGGACGTGCACAGCGCAGTCGCTATTGGAAGCTATATCCCAAGCGAGTATCGTATGCCCAATACAAAGAGATAAAAAAACTGCCTGTGCTGTGTGAGAGTTCCCATAGCGGAGGCTTCTTCACCGAGAGCAATATTGAGCGCAAGAAAATCTACGGTTCGCTTGCCCGACGCACTTTGGGCGATGTTTATGCCAAAGTAGATTCGGCTAAGAACGGTATCGAATTAGCCTACGACGACTACTTGCGCGGTAAACCCGGATTGGGACATGTGAAGCGTGTCAACAGACAGGACATAACCATCGTAGACAAACCTGCTGTCGATGGGTGCGATGTGAAAACTACGCTTAATGTGGAGATACAGGATATTGCCGAAAAGGCGCTACTCGATGTACTGCATAAGCAGAATGAACAGTATGGAGGAGATGCCCGCACCGGCGTTGTGGTGGTAATGGAGGTAGAGACGGGCGACATCAAGGCTATGGTCAATATGAGCCGTGCCGATGATGGTGGCTATTATGAACTGAAGAACAATGCCCTCACCGACATCTTGGAGCCAGGCTCTACATTCAAGACCGCCTCGCTGCTGGTAGCCCTTGATGACAAAAAGATTAGCTTCAGCGACTCAATAGATGCCAATCTCGGATTATACAAGTTCGGTTCGGCCACGATGCGTGATCACAACTGGAACAAGGCAAGTGCCTATGGTGTGCTCAGCGTACCGCAAGTGCTAATGTACTCTTCCAATGTAGGTACCGCCCGCCTCATTGATGAAAGTTACGGTAAGGAACCAGAGAAATTCGTCGAGGGACTACATCGTATGGGATTGGCCACCCACTTCCCTTTGTTGCCTGGTACAGGAGCCCCCAAAATACGTAAACCAAATAAGGATAAGAGCAATTGGTCGCGCACCGCGCTACCTTGGATGTCAATCGGCTACGAGACCCAGATTGCCCCTATCAATATCGTGTCATTTTACAATGCCATTGCCAATAACGGAAAGTTCATGAGACCGCGCCTCGTAGAGTGTATCCTCGAAGACGGCAGGGTAGTAAAGAAATTTGAGCCTGAAGTGCTCATCGACAAGATAGCCTCGCAGCAGGCCCTTGACGATATCACCAAGATGTTGACGATGGTGGTGAATGAACCTACAGGGCTCGGCCGCCAAGCTAAGTCGGACAACTTCCTCGTAGCAGGTAAAACCGGTACAGCGCAGATTGCTTTGGGTGGACAACTCAAAGGTGGCGGTCACCAGCTTAGTTTCTGCGGATTCTTTCCTGCCGATGCTCCTAAGTACACTTGTATCGTCTCCATACAGACACGCGGAGGTTTGATCTCGGGCGGTGGCGTAGCTGGTGTGGTGTTTGGCGAAATAGCCAAACGTGTGATGGCACGTGATGACAAGCGCGAGATTGCAGAACTTAGAGATTCTGCAGCCATCTTCATTCCCGAGGTACTGAAGGGAAACATTACCGATGCCCGCTACGTGCTCGACAAGCTCAACATCCGCCATGAGTGGGACGCCAACACGACATACCGTAACGGTAAGCTTGTATGGGGTAAGGCCGATAGTACTGGACAGGGAGTGGTGCTCACGGATATCGCTCTTGACACCTCTACGGGCAAGGTTCCCAACGTCAAGGGACTCGGCGCCAAGGATGCCCTATATATGCTCGAGACCTGCGGACTCAAGGTGCATATATCGGGTAAGGGCAAGGTGGTGTCGCAGAGTATAGCTCACGGTACACCTGTGCGCAAAGGACAGACGGTACATCTTAGGTTGAATTAAAAAACTCTTAATATGCAACTCTCATCCATTATAAAGAACATCCGTATAGAGGAGACCATTGGTGATGTGCGACGTGACATTGCCGATGTACATATCGATTCACGCCGTATCGGTCCGGGGCATCTCTTCGTGGCTATGCGCGGTACACAAGTGGACGGTCATAAGTACATCCAAAGCGCTATTGACAAGGGAGCCGTGGCCATTGTATGCGAGCAACTGCCCGATTCGCTCACCGAAGGCATCACCTATCTCCGTGTAGCCGATAGTGAAGAGGCGGTAGGCCCCATGGCCACAGCATTTCATGACTATCCCACGGAGAAAGTCAGACTGATAGGCGTCACCGGCACCAATGGAAAGACCACCATCGCCACTCTCCTGTACGATATGTTTCGAGCAATGGGCTACAAAGTAGGGCTCATCTCTACCGTGTGCAACTATATCGACGATGAGGCTATTCCCACCGAGCATACCACGCCCGATGCCATCACACTCAATACCCTGTTGGGCCGTATGGCCAATGCGGGTTGCAAATACGTGTTTATGGAGGTAAGCTCGCACTCTGTGGCCCAGCATCGCATCGGCGGCCTCAAGTTTACCGGAGGCATCTTCACCAACCTCACACGCGACCACATGGACTATCACAAGACCGTGGACAATTACCTTCGTGCCAAGAAAGCCTTCTTCGACACCCTGTCCAAAGATGCTTTTGTGGTGACCAACCTGGACGACAAGAACGGACTGGTGATGACGCAGAATACCCGCGCCAAGGTGTATACCTACTCGCTCCGCAGCTTGGCCGACTTCAAGGGACGTATCCTCGAGCACTATTTCGACGGCATGATGCTCGATATCAATAACGTGGAAGTGTTCGTGCAGTTCATCGGTAAGTTCAACGCCAGCAACCTCCTTGCTGTATATGGCACAGCCTGCCTCTTGGGCAAACGTCCCGAGGAGGTGCTCACCGTACTCAGCACGTTACGCCCCGTGAGTGGTCGCTTCGATGCTGTGCACTCCCCTCAGGGCTTTACCGCCATCGTTGATTATGCCCATACTCCCGATGCTATAGCCAATGTGCTGAGTGCCATTCACGAGGTGCAAGGCGGTAAGGGTAAAGTCATCACCGTTGTAGGTGCTGGTGGCAATCGCGATAAGGGTAAGCGTCCTATCATGGCTCAGGAAGCCGTGAAAGGCAGCGACAAGGTAATCATCACCAGTGACAACCCCCGTTTCGAAGAACCGCAAGACATCATCAATGACATGCTTGCCGGTCTCACTCCTGCACAGAAGTCCTGCGTGATTTCCATCGTTGACCGTCGTGAAGCTATTCGTACAGCCTGTATGCTTGCCGAGAAGGGCGATGTCATTCTCGTTGCCGGCAAGGGTCACGAGAACTATCAGGACATAAAGGGTGTGAAGCATCACTTCGATGACAAGGAGATATTGAATGAAGTATTTGGAAACTAAAAATATTGAGTTTTAGCCATGTTATACTACCTATTTGACTACCTGAACGATTTGAATGTGCCTGGTGCGGGAATGTTTACCTATATCTCGTTCCGTTCACTGTTGGCCATCATCATTGCTCTGTTGGTATCTACCATCTTCGGCAAGCACTTTATCAGTATGCTTAAGCGACAGCAGATTACCGAGACACAGCGCGATGAAAGCATCGACCCCTTCGGTGTGCAGAAGAAAGATACCCCTACGATGGGGGGCATCATCATCTTGGCTGCGATACTTATCCCTTGTCTACTTCTCGGACGGCTCGACAATGTCTATATGATACTCATGCTCGTTACCACGGTATGGTTGGGTGGATTAGGTTTTGCAGATGATTATATCAAGGTATTCAAGCGTGACAAGAAAGGTCTACACGGTAAGTTCAAGATTATCGGCCAAGTAGGTCTCGGCATCATCGTGGGTCTTACACTCTACCTGAGCGACGATGCTGTCATCCGCGAAAATATTGAGGTGCAGCGAGGCGCCAATGCGACTACCGAAATAGTACACAAAAGCGAGGCGCAGAAGTCCACCAAGACCACCATCCCCTTCTTCAAAAACAATAACCTCGACTATGCCGATGCCTTCAACTGGTTAGGCGAGTACAAGCAATTGGGCGGTTGGATTCTGTTTGTCTTCATGACCATCCTCGTGGTAACAGCCGTATCCAATAGTGCCAACCTCAACGATGGCATGGACGGTATGGCGGCTGGTAACTCGGCTATCATCGGTGTTGTCTTAGGCATATTGGCCTACGTGTCCAGCCACATCTCCATGGCGGGCTACCTCAACATTATGTATATCCCCGGTTCCGAGGAATTGGTAATATACTTATGTGCTTTTGTAGGTGCCCTCATTGGTTTCCTTTGGTATAACGCTTTCCCCGCTCAGGTCTTTATGGGCGATACAGGTAGCCTCACCATCGGTGGTATCATTGCCGTGAGCGCTATCATCATCCGTAAGGAGCTGCTCATCCCCATCCTCTGTGGCGTATTCTTCGTGGAGAGTCTATCGGTCATCATCCAGCGTTTTTACTATAAGACGGGCAAGAAGAAGGGAGTACACCGTCGCTTCTTTAAGCGTACACCTATCCACGACCATTTCCGCACATCAGTGGCACAGGTGCAAAAGATGGATCCCGGTTGCACCATCAAAGTGAAACACCCCGACACCCTTTTCCATGAGGCAAAAATTACCGTGCGCTTTTGGATTGTAACTATCATATTAGCAGCTCTGACAATAATAACTCTGAAGATTAGATAAATGAAACGAATTGTAATACTTGGCGGTGGCGAAAGCGGCGTAGGTGCCGCTGTGTTGGCACAGAAGGAAGGTTTCGATGTATTCCTCTCCGATATGTCGAAGATTAAGGAACACTATAAGCAAATGCTCAATGAGTACCATATCGCATGGGAGGAGCTGCAACATACTGAAGCACTCATTCTTAATGCCGATGAAGTAATCAAGAGTCCCGGTATACCAGGCGATGCGCCTATGATAATCAAGATACAGGAACGGGGTATCCCCGTCATTTCCGAAATTGAGTTTGCCGGACGCTACACCGATGCCAAGATGGTGTGTATCACGGGTAGTAATGGTAAGACAACTACCACATCACTCATCTATCATATCTTCAAGAGCGCGGGCTACAACGTGGGTCTTGCTGGTAATATCGGGCAAAGCTTGGCTTATCAAGTGGCTACGTGCAACTACGACTACTACATCATCGAGCTTAGCAGCTTCCAACTCGACAACATGTATGAGTTTCGTGCCAACATCGCTATCCTTCTCAACATCACACCCGACCATCTCGACCGCTATAACCATAATATGCAGGAGTATGTGGATGCCAAGTTCCGTATCGTGCAGAACCAAACCGACGATGATGCTTTCGTATTCTGGAACGATGACCCCATCATCCAGCGCGAACTCTCCAAACACGGCATCCATGCCCGTCTGTATCCCTTTGCTGAGGGTAAGCGTGATGGAATGACAGCCTATACCGATGCCGACGAACTCTACTTCACCGCACCATATGCCTTCAATATGGAGCAGGAAGAACTGGCCCTCACTGGTAAACATAACCTGTACAATTCGATGGCGGCAGGTATCTCGGCCTCGCTTTCGGGTATCAAGAAAGAGGTCATACGCAAGGCGTTAGCCACCTTCCGTGGGGTGGAACACCGATTGGAGTATGTGACTCGCGTGCGTGGCGTCGACTATATCAACGACTCCAAGGCGACCAACGTCAACAGCTGCTGGTATGCCCTGCAGAGCATGACGCAAAAGACTATCCTCATTCTTGGAGGCAAAGATAAGGGTAACGACTACACGGAGATTGCCGACCTCGTGCGTGAGAAATGTGTAGGACTTATCTATATGGGGCTACACAATGAGAAGTTGCACGAGTTCTTCGACCCCTTCGGTTTGCCTGTAGCCGATGTGCAGAGTATGCACGATGCCGTGGATGCAGCCTACCGTATGGCACAGAAAGGCGAAGTCGTGCTGCTCAGTCCCTGCTGTGCCAGTTTCGACCTCTTCAAGAGTTATGAGGACCGTGGCGAACAGTTTAAGGAGTATGTGAGGAAATTATAGTTTATTACAATCTTGTTGTTTACGAATTACAACTTATTTCACGATTGTATGATTGACAATTTCGTCATTGCGAGTGAATTACAGAATAGTCAGATTGTAAATCAATAGTATATTAAGATATGTCTTTCCTGAATCGAGTATTTCATGGCGACAAGGTCGTTTGGGTGGTTTTTATGTTGCTTTTGCTCATCTCGGTAGTAGAGGTGTTCAGTGCAGCAAGTATGCTCACGTATGGTAAGGAAAACTATTGGTGGCCTATTCGCCAGCATAGCACCTATTTGCTGCTTGGCTGCATCGTGGTGTATGTGGCGCATCTCATTCCTTACCGTTTCTACAAAGCCGTGCCACTGGTATTGATCCCATTGTCGGTGGGTATGCTGATATGGGTGCTGGTCAAAGGGGCAGTTACAAATGGCGCTGCACGCTGGATTGACCTCGGCTTTATCACCATACAACCCTCCGAGTTGGCTAAGGTGGGTGTCATCATAGGTACAGCACTTATCCTCTCGCGTCTACAAACGGAAGATGGAGCCAAGGAGAATGCCATGAAATGGGTGTTATGGATGACGGGCATCGTATGTGCACTCATCGTGTCGGAGAACCTCTCCACTGCGGTACTGCTCTTTGGTGTGGTGTTCCTGATGATGTATGTGGGACGCATACCGATGAAGCAGCTGGGTAAGTTGGTTTTGGTATTGGGTGTTGCTGTAGCGCTATTTGCCTCACTTCTATTACTACCTTACAAGACGTTGGAAAGCATCCCTGGATTAGACCGTCTGACAACTTGGAAGGCACGCTTCGAACGTTTCTTCGAGGCCTCCGACCCAGTGCCTGCTGCACAGTTCAAGATTACCGATGAGAATTTTCAAGAGACACACGCCACGATGGCCATTGCATCGAGTAACGTCATCGGTCGCGGGCCAGGAAACTCTGTAGAGCGCGACTACTTGCCTCAGGCCTATTCCGATTTCATCTTTGCCATCATCATCGAGGAGTTAGGACTTTTGGGCGGTGCCTTCGTGGTACTCCTCTATATTATTTTACTCATACGAGCAGCTAAAATAGCACAGAAGTGTCGTGGCTACTTCCCTGCTTTCTTAGTGATGGGTTGCGCACTAATGCTCGTGGCACAGGCTACTATCAATATGATGGTAGCCGTGGGATTGTTTCCTGTGACGGGGCAGCCCCTACCCTTGATAAGCCGTGGTGGTACATCTACCATCATTAACTGCGGCTACATAGGTATGATACTCAGCGTAAGCTACTATACAGAGAAGATGAACCGGAATACGCAAACTGCTGAAGCCGTACATTCCGAAGAGGATATACCAGAGATATTAAGAGAAGAAGCCTAATTGTTTACAATTTGACGATTTACAATTTATTGTGTGATTTGATCATATGATTGTTTAGCCATCGCTGTTTTTTGTAAATTGTGCCATATCCAGGTTGTAAATCAAGAGTAAATAGTAAATTTGTAAATAGCGAATAGTATGTCAAACAATATCCGATTAATCGTTAGTGGTGGCGGTACAGGTGGCCATATCTTTCCCGCCTTATCGATTGCCAATGCCGTGAAGGCCAAGTGTCCCGATGCAGAGATACTCTTCGTGGGAGCCGAGAACCGTATGGAGATGCAGCGCGTGCCTGCTGCTGGTTATCGTATCATCGGATTGCCCGTAAGCGGCTTCGACCGCAAGCACCTGCTCAAGAACATAGCCGTGCTTTGGCGCTTGATGAAAAGCCGCCGAAAAGCACGCCGCATCATCCGTGACTTCCGCCCCGATGTAGCTGTAGGCGTGGGTGGCTATGCCAGCGGCCCTACACTCAAGGAGGCCGGTGCTATGGGCATCCCCACCTTGCTGCAAGAGCAGAACTCCTACGCTGGTGTCACCAATAAACTATTGGCCGAGAAGGCTTCCTGCATCTGCGTAGCCTATGAAGGCATGGAACGCTTCTTTCCGAAGAACAAGATAAAACTTACAGGTAACCCCGTCAGACAGAACCTCCTTACAAGTACCATCACTCACGAAGAGGCAGTCAAGAGCTTCGGTCTCGACCCCACGAAGAAAACCATTCTCATCGTCGGTGGCAGCCTTGGTGCCCGCACCCTTAACGAAAGCGTGATACAAGCGTGGGACATACTCAAGGAAACAGATGTACAACTCATCTGGCAGACGGGCAAGTATTATCACGAACAAATCACTAAGCAGTTCCGTGGCCGCGAACTTCCCAATGTACACGTGTGCGACTTCATCAGCAACATGGACGCCGCATACACCGCTGCCGACCTGGTAGTGTCGCGTGCGGGGGCAGGTTCTATCTCTGAATTCTGCCTGCTGGGAAAGGCAGTAATCTTGGTGCCCTCGCCCAACGTGGCCGAGGATCATCAGACCAAGAATGCCCTTGCTCTCGTCGATAAGGCTGCCGCTCTCTATGTCAAGGATTCCGATGCTCCGTCGAACCTGATACCTCTTGCTCTCGCGACAATAAAAAATGAAGAAAAGTTAACCGACTTACGCGCAAATATATTAACTTTGGCATTCCATAACTCAGCCGAGGTCATTGCCGATGAGGTGATTGCGCTGGCTCAAAACTATAGAAGCAAGAAATGAAGATTGATACGATAAAGTCCGTCTATTTCATCGGAGCTGGTGGCATCGGAATGAGTGCGCTGGTACGTTATTTCCTTTCGTTGGGCAAGGAGGTCGCAGGTTATGACCGCACGCCAAGCGAACTCACCGAACGGCTCAATGTTGAAGGCGCTGCCATCCACTATGAGGACGACTGTACATTGATACCCGCGAACTGCAAGGACAAGGAACATACGCTGGTGGTGTACACACCTGCCGTACCCGAGGAGCACAGCGAGCTCACATGGTTTCGTAACCAAGGCTTCGAGATCCAAAAGCGTGCCCAGCTGTTGGGTACCATCACCCGCAGCCGCAGGGGCTTGTGTGTAGCAGGCACACATGGCAAAACGACGACTTCCTCAATGGCGGCCCATTTAGTACATAGTTCCCACGTGGGGGCTACTGCCTTCCTCGGTGGTATATCGCAGAACTACGGCACCAACCTATTGCTCTCGGATAAGAGCGACTATGTGGTAATCGAAGCCGATGAGTTTGACCGTTCGTTCCATCATTTGGAGCCCTACATGTCGGTCATCACTGCCACCGACCCCGACCATCTGGACATCTACGGAACTCCCGAAGCCTATTGGGAGAGCTTCGAGAAGTACACCTCGCTCATCCGTCCTGACGGAGTACTCATCATTCACGAAGGGTTGGAGATAACACCGCAAGTACAGCCAGGCGTACGTGTCTACACCTATTCGCGCGACACAGGCGACTATCACGCACAAAATATCCGTATCGGAGGCGGGGAGATAGTCTTCGACTTTGTATCACCCAGAGGCATCGTCAAGGACATTCAGTTGGGGGTGCCCCTAAGCATCAATATCGACAATGGCATTGCTGCAATGGCAATGGCCCAGCTGGCAGGTGTCACCGATGAGGAGTTGCGCGAGGGGATGGCCACGTTCCGTGGCGTGGAACGACGGTTCGACTTCAAGCTGAAAACCCCCACCAAGGTGTTCCTCAGCGACTATGCCCATCATCCTGCCGAAATACGCCAGAGTGCCCTCTCCATCCGTGAGCTATATGCAGGGCACAAGGTGACGGTGATATTCCAACCGCACCTCTACTCACGTACACAGGACTTTTATCGTGAGTTTGCCGAGAGCCTCTCGCTCTTTGATGAGGTCATCCTCACCGATATCTATCCTGCCCGCGAGGAGCCTATCCCTGGAGTCACCAGCCAGCTCATCTATGACAATCTTGATACCCGTGTAAAGAAAATGATGATACAGAAAGCTGAAATACTCGCTACCGTAGAGGCCAAAAAGGAGGAACTTGAAGTACTCGTCTCATTGGGTGCCGGTGATATAGAGAACTATGCAACTGAGATAACGAAGATATTGAATAAGTAAAATGAAGAAACTACTTTCCACCATCGCCCTCATCCTTCTGGCAGGCTACATCGTGTTTGCCACGATAGCCTTCTGCAACAAACCTGCCGATCAGGTGTGCAAAGGCATCCGTTTGGAGATACGTGACAGCCTGGAGACGGGTTATATGACTACAGCCGATATCGTGACCCTGCTCAGGCAGAACGGCCTGGATCCTACAGGTCTCCCCATCGAGGAGGTGAGCTGTCGCGCCATAGAGAAGGTACTGGGCGGGGTTCCCCTTATTGCCAGCAGCGAGTGCTACAAGACGATTGCCGGCTATGTGGTGGTGGAGGTCGAGTGCCGCCGTCCCATCCTGCGCATCATGGCCGACTCGGGCGACAGTTTTTACCTCGACGAAGAGGGCGAAGTGATAGAGTACATAGCCCGTCCCACCTATATCCCCGTGGCTACAGGACATATCAGTCGCGACTTTGCCCGTCAGGAATTACTCACCTTAGCCCAGTTCCTCCGTACCGATGACCTGTGGAACGCGCAGATAGAGCAAATCTACGTCACTCCGCGCGAAGAGATAGAGCTGATACCCCGTGTGGGCAACCATACTATCGTCCTGGGGCATCCTGGCAACTACGCCTACAAGTTCGACAAGCTGCGCACCTTCTATGAGAAGGGTCTCAGCGAAGTGGGATGGGACAGATATTCACGCATCAACATCGACTATAATAATCAAGTGGTAGGAACAAAAAAACAGTAACATATATGGCAACAAATGATTTAATCGTAGCCATCGAACTCGGTTCATCGAAGATAGCCGGCGCAGTGGGACGTAAACGCCCCGATGGTGGTTTGCAAGTGGTGGCATACGCCAGTGAACCCGCTTCGGGATTCGTGCGTCGTGGCGTGGTGTACAATATCGACAAAACGGCACAGTGCCTGACTGACCTCGTCAACCGCCTGGAGCCGGAGCTGAACAATGCCACCATAGAACAGGCATACGTGGGTGTAGGCGGCTATACACTGCACTCGAAACTGAATACCGTAGTGCGCACTCTCGAGGAGGAGACACGCGTATCGGACGCCATTGCCACTGGTATGGAGGAAGAGAATGCCATGAAGCAGTATCCCGGACACAACATCCTGGTGATGGTATCTCAGGAATATAAGATAGGCAACAACTCGTTGAACGACCCTGTGGGCGTAAATTGCACACGCTTAGAGGGTAACTATCTCAATATTTTAGCGCGCACATCGGTGATGGACAATACGGGCAAGAGCTTCGAACTGGCCAAGGTGAACATTGCCAACGATTCTATTGCTCCATTGGTGGCTGCTGATGTGTTGCTTACTGAGAACGAACGCCGTCAAGGGTGCGTATTGGTGGACTTCGGAGCCGACACTACTACCGTATCGGTATACAAGAACGGGTATCTGCGCTTCCTCACCGTGATTCCTATGGGTGGACAAAGCATCACCCGCGACCTCTGCTCGCTGCAACTCGATGAGCAAGAGGCCGAGCGTATCAAGCGCGAGTTCGGGCTGGTGTTCCCCACATCATCTGACGAGACGGTACAGCTTGATGCCAGTCGCTCGATAGAGGTACGCAAGGTACACGATGTCATTGAAGCCCGCTTTGAAGAGATTCTGCTCAACGTATGCCATCAGATAGAGGCATCGGGCTACGAGATGAAGAACCTGCTGGCCGGTGTTGTGTGCTGTGGTGGCGGCATCAACCTGAAAGGGATAGAGAATGTGCTTGCCCAAAAGTTCCAACCCACGAAGGTTCGCCTGGCACACAATACCGTAGTGCCCGTAGACTGGGCTACTGCCGAGTGTCCCGAGAACGGCACGCAGGGTGTGCTCGTGGGACTGCTGATGGCGGGCGAGGAGTGTTGCTTCCAAGAGGTGCCGATGGAGATTCAGCCCGAAGACTATAAGGTGGCTGTGACAGGCAACCTCTTCGATGACAACGGTGAGAGCGCTCAAGACGCACGTGACAAGAAGCGCGAAGAGGAACGTCAGCGCAAACGTGAAGAGGCGGCCAAAAGAGCTGAAGAGAGAAAGGAGAAGCAGAAGGGCTTCCTCTCTGGTATAATGAAGAAGATAAAATCTGTGGGAGAGAACTTTGAAAAGGAAATTGGTGTATTCCTCTCCGATGACGATAAAGATGACAACAACAAATAAACGATAGCACTATGAACGATAACGATATTATGCCATTTGACCTGCCTACCGAGGCTCCCAAAATTATCAAGGTGATAGGTGTGGGCGGTGGAGGCGGCAATGCCGTAAAGAATATGTACCGCACGGGCATTCAGGACGTCTCATTCGTCTTGTGCAATACCGACAATCAGGCGTTGGCCAAGTCGGAGATTCCTGTCAAACTTCAGATCGGGCGCAACACAACTAAAGGTCTTGGCGCAGGCAACGACCCCAATGTGGCCCGTCAAGCTGCTGAGGAGAACATTGAGGACATCCGCAAGCAATTTCAAGATGGCACGGAGATGGTGTTCATCACCGCTGGTATGGGTGGTGGCACCGGTACCGGTGCTGCTCCTGTCGTGGCACGTGTGGCCAAGGAATCAGGAGTGCTCACCGTGGGTGTGGTCACCATCCCCTTCAAATTTGAGCTGCGCCCCAAGATCGTACAAGCGCTCAAGGGAGTCGATGCCATCTCCAAGCATGTAGATGCCCTGCTTGTCATCAACAACGAACGTCTCTTCGAGATATACCCCAACCTCAAGGTGAGCGAGGGATTCCGCCGTGTAGACGACACACTGACCATTGCCGTGAAGAGTATCTCAGAGATTATCACAACAGAGGGCACCATCAACCTCGATTTCCGCGACGTGAGCAAGGTGTTGCGCAATGGTGGCGTGGCCATCATGAGCTATGGCACCGGCAAGGGCGAGAAACGCCTGGCCGAGGCCATCGAGAACGCCTTGCACTCACCGCTGCTCAATGACAACGACATCTACAACTCCAAGAAGATACTCTTCAACATCTATGACAGCCCCAAGCATCCGCTTGTGGTGGAGGAAATGGAGGAGATAGGCCGCTTCACCGACAAGTTCCTCAGCAAGGATATTGAGGTTATTTGGGGTATGGCCACCGACGAGTCGCTCGACGAGGAGGTGAAGATTACCATCCTTGCTACAGGTTTCGGTGTGAGCAACATCCCCGGTATGAATACTACTATCGAGGTGAACAATGCCCCCGTAGAGAAGCATGAGGAGACACCCGAAGAGAAAGCCGAGCGACAGCAGCAGGAGGAGAAAGACAAGGAGATGATATCCAAGTACTATGGTGACAACAACCTCGCAGCCAAGCGCACCATACACTCCTTCGTGATGGAGGGAGATGACCTCTTCAACGACGACCTCATCGATGCCATCGACTCCCTGCCTACCTACCTGCGTACCAAGCAGGACTTGGCAGACTTGGCAGGACATCGGAGATGACTACCCCCTTACTACCCTAAAAAACTTCAATTAAACTATAATCATATATGGAAAAGAAACCCGAAAACCAGCTTCAGATAGAACTGAAGGAAGACGTGGCTCAAGGCATCTACTGCAACTTGGCCGTTATCTCACACTCCTCATCGGAGTTTATTATGGATCTTATCCGCGTGCTCCCTGGCTTACCCAAAGCACAAGTGAAGTCACGTGTCATCCTCACCCCCGAGCACGCTATGCGCTTGATGCTCGCCTTGCAGGACAACCTCAAGAAGTATGAGCAGACCTTCGGCCCCATCCGCTTGCCTGAGCAGAAAGGAACCTATGTACCTCGCTTGAGCGATTTCAAGGGAGAGGCGTGATTTTAATTCTGGAGACTGAAGATGATTTCACACAGTCAGTAGTCTATAAGGATATGGAGGAGTTGCTTACCGCAGCTCCTCTATTGCATTCATATAGTTCCGTAGATTGCCACTTTTCATGATCTTCTTATAGGGCTTGTGCCCAATGATAGGCTCAGTATATTCCCAATAGGTACGCAGTTTGCCGTGCAGTTGGGTGTCACCCTTGACAATGCCGCCATACTCCTCCGCCAGCCTCTCGTGCAGTGCGCGTAGCGTGCGTATGTGCTCCTCATGACTCCATTCACATTCCTCGGCATACTCCTTGGCCAATGAGGGGCGTGCCAGCAGTCCGCGTCCTACCATCAGCCCTGCCAGCCGGGGATAGCTCTCCTCCATCTCATGCAATTGTTTCAAGGTGGTAAGGTCACCATTATAGAAGACCGGATGACAGCAGGCCTCATAGAAGCGGGCAAATGCATCGTGATCAATGGCGCCCTTGTATCCTTGCGTGCCTGTGCGTGGGTGCAGGGTGATATGAGCCAAGGGAGTGTCATTAAGCATCTCCACTATGGGTACCCACTCCGCTGCATCCTGCCACCCAAGGCGCATCTTTACCGAGAAAGTCAGCTGCGGACGCTCCTTGATAATGGCAACGATATCATTCACGATGTCTGTTTGGGCAAGGATTCCCGAACCGCGTCCGTGCCGTGCCTGCAAGGGGAATGGACATCCCATATTCAAGTCTATTGCCCGATAACCTAATGTCTCCACCTCCTCGACGAGGAAGAGAAATTCCTTTACGCTCTTGAAGATGATTTGTGGTGTCACGGGCACTCCCGTATTATTTTTAGGGTCAATGTCACGGCGATCCTTGGAGCGTATCTCACCCGCCTCTACGCGCACGAATGGAGTATAGTAACGTTCTATTCCACCTATCAGCTGGTGGTGTATTCGGCGGTACACATCATCGGTATGTCCCTGCAGTGGAGCAAAATGGATGGGTAGCATCTTTTAATGTCAAATTTGTCAGAACTTCTTGGTTCGTATGTGGCAGTAGGGTTCTTCGCCTGTTTTGTTGTAGTAGTCCTGGTGATACTCTTCACCTGGCCAGAAATGTTCGGCTGGACGCAATGTCGTGTTTACCTCATATCCTTTGGAGCGCAGCAAGGCTATCACCCCTTCAGCTATATGTTGCTGTTCTTCATCGACGCAGAAAATCTGACTACGATATTGCGGACCTATGTCGGGGCCTATACCATCAGTTTGTGCAGGGTCGTGTATCTCGAAGAATAATTTGCATAATGCCTCATACGTGGTAGTATCAGCATCGTATTCTACAAGCACAGCCTCTACGTGATGGGTGCGGTGGGCTTTTACATCGACATACTGTGGGTTCTCTTCATGACCGCCGATATAGCCTACAGTAGTATTCAATACTCCGGGAGCACGTTGCAGCTGATACTGTACGCCCCAGAAGCATCCTGCGGCAAAGATGGCTTTCTCTTTTCTCATAATGCTTTCTTTATCATAGGGATGAGCTTTACTTGTCCGTTCAGGCCTGAGGGAAGCGGTGTCCAATGGGCATAACCTGTCTTCTTGTAGTTGAGGTCTACCACATTGATCTCCTTGAAACGACGCCAAGGCACTTGCTGGCGATCGAGCTCGGCAATACGGTTGGCGGGTAGATTGGTCACCTCCACCTCTATCGTGTTCTTGCCAGGTTTGAGGTATTGAGTCACAGTCAGTTGGAAGGGTACGCACCATGCCGTACCGGCATCCTCGCCATTGATACGTACGCGGGCACTCTCACGCACGTCACCGAGGTCAAGTAGCCACTCATCGGCTGCGATGGCAGGCAGGTCAAACTGTAGGGTATATCGTCCTGTAGCCATTGTAGTGGTGGCATGAGGCACATCGAGAGTTGTCCATGAGCGTGGTTCATCGATTTCGTAGGTTCCTGATATAGATGGAGCACTCTCCACAAAGTCGAGCCTCCAGCCATGATCGAGCGTGAGGGAAATTGCCTGTGGTTGCAGGTAGCGCCACTCCTCGGCCTGTACTACCGAAGTGAAGGTCTGCACAATGAGGCTCTGCCCCGACTGTAGCTGCAAGTATACCTGCAAACCCTCGTCGGTGGGACGTGTGGCGGCACGGCCCTTCTGTCCTGTCACGGGGTCAAATATCATGGCATCGGTATCGGGCACACTGAGGGTCACCCATGCGTCGAGTCCTTCGGGCTGCAGGGCACTGATGAAGTAGTGGTGCCCCTTGCCATTGCTACGGCGGATATACTGCATGCCGTGCTTAGTCTTCACCTCTTCGGGCTGAACGCCACAGAGGGCAAGCGTCTTACCATAATCATCACCTATGATGACACGCCCCTTGCCGAGTTGGAAGCTGAAAGATGAAAGTTGAAAGTTATTCTCGTCTGTTGTCTTTCCACTTTCAATTTGTGCCTTCGCTTTGTTGAATACCTTACGGCGTGCCTCCAGGTCACCATATCCAGGCACATCCTCGGGCATGCCACCGATGAAGACTACCGTAGCACCACTGTGTATGAGCCTCCCCAAGTGGGCAAGCACATCGACAGGCATACGCTTCACACCAGGCACGATGATAGCCTTGTAGGCAGCTCCACCCGAGGTCACGAGCTGATTATTGACGCAGCGGGTAGTACGCACAAAACTGTCGGAGATATAATCAACGTCGTAACCATTGTTGCGGATCTCATTGACCGTGGCGATGAACTTGGGAGCCACGCGGTGCATCTTATGGATGTCGAAGGCGAGCAAGCGACCCTCCTGTTCGTTCCACAGGTCATAAACAGGTAGATATACGAGGAAGTCGTTGTCGGGCTTACCCATCTGAAGGAACGACTGGCAGCGGCCTATATACTCGAAGAAGGCAGGTGCATCGCGCCAGATATTGTTGGTGGGCGACATGTTGATGGAGGCATAGAAACTCCAGCCCGGCCACTCGGCTTCGCGTGGCGAGTAGGGCGTGCCGTGGAAGAACATGTGGTTCACGCCGGACACGAACATAAGATCCATATCAGGCTTGCACTGCGAGAGTGAGGTGCGGAAGTGCTCGGTGAGCCAGGTGAAGGTCTCTGACGACACGAACGGCTTGCCACTGATGTGGGCAGCCGATGAGGCATACTTGAGCATCGAGAGATCAGAGTCGTTCTTGCGGGTGAGCGAGTCGCGACGCAATCCCTTGATGCCGAACTCCGAGAGGCCGAATCCCTCACATTCAGGGATATCCACCGCTGCGTAGGTATCAATGAGATTGGCAGGCGAGCCGTGTGCCTGGTTGCGAGTGATGCTGCCCATGCGGTGTGCCCAGTCAGTCCACTGGTCGGTGAAGTTCTCGAGCAACAGGTCCGACACCGTCTCACGATAGTCCGATACGATACGGCAGGTGATGTCGGGGCGCTCGGGATCGAGGAACTCACGGAAGTAGTGTTCCAGACGGTAGCCACGACGGCGAGCAAACTGCTCCAGGAGGTCGGGTGTCCAGTCGGCTCCGTATACCTCATAAGAGTCGTTGAAGAAGTTGTTCGGTACAGGAGTGCCATTAGCCTTGAAAGCCTTCTCGAATCGGCTGAGGTAGCGCCTCACCGCCCCTTTGGAGAGGTGGTCGATGACATATCCCTCACCACCGGGTGCGGCACGCTTCACCGCTTGGCGTGTCTTGCCTATGAAGAGCGCTATCACTTGCCACTCACCCTCGGGAGCCTGCCAGCGCAGTATGCCCTCCGCATCGCACTTCCTGGTCACATCCACGTGCTTACGCCCTTGATAGGCCATCACTTTGTGGAGGGTCGATGTGGGTACATCCTTCTTGCTCGATACGGCAATGGACAGTTCCACCGCCTTGCCGCCCTCGATGGTATATTGTTCGAATATGGCCTTCGTGGCAGCATCCTCTATCGAGGTTTCAGGACCACCGAAAGGCCATCCCGTACCTGTACTCATATCGATACACATGCCCACCTCCTTGCCTTTGTCGATGGCATACTCGAGTGCCTTCATCCATTCGGGTGTGAGGAACGAGAGTTCGTTTTCCTCATTGTTCTGCACACCGTAGATAGGCGTAATCTCCAACTCGCCCAGTCCGGCACGGGCATATTCCTCCATGTTATAACTGAGGTTGGCCTCATCAACGGCACTGCCCAGCCACCACCAGCGTGCGGCAGGCTTGGCATTCTGTGTCAGTTCGGGCCACTCTTGGGCGATGCTGCCTAACGGGAGCAACAAGAATGCAGATACGCAAAGTAAACGTTCGATATGTTTCATATTTATAGAGTTTAGTCGCTCATTTCGTACAAAATTACACAAAAATCTCAAAATATACAGCATTATGACATTGTGCTATGAAAAAAGTTTGTACATTTGCAACCGACACTATCAACATTTATTAAACTAAGAAGGAAAAACATTATGAAGAAAGTATTATTGGCTATAGTAGCCGTTGCAGCTCTCACTATCACATCATGCTGCAATAAGAAGGCAAAGGATGCTCCTTGTGACAAGGCTGCTACAGAGTGTGCTGCACAGAAAGAATGTAAGAAGGCGTGCGACAAGACCTGCGAGATGCCCGACTCTTGCAAGAAGGCTTGTGCTACTCCTTGTGACAAACCCTGCGACAAGGCTTGTGACAAAGCTACTTGCGACAAGAAGTGTGACAAGGCTTGTGACAAAGCTGAAGGCAAGTGCAACAAAGCTGCTTGCGAGAAGAAGTGCGACAAGGACGAGGCTCAGTGCGAGAAAGCTTGCGATAAGGCTGAAGGCAAGTGTGATAAGGCTTGCGACAAGCAGTAACTTATATTCATCTATAATAAGAGAGACACCCCGTCGGGTGTCTCTCTTTGTTGTATCCGTCCACTTAAAGGACGACATACATATTGTGCTCCACTCGGCCCAAGCAACGTAGGTAGATATGTAAAATGGCTATATCTGTTTGTCAGAATTACAAATCCCTATAATAGCCCGTCTCATCGGATGTGCCGTACCCTTCTTGCTGATTATTGTCTCACGCGAAACGAAGTTCGCCGCCCGAACCTTTAGGTCGCTGGCCGAAGGGAAAAGCAAGGGGCCAAAGGCAATCTCGCAAATTTCACGAAGCACGCATCGTAAACTCGCGTGTGTCGGCGTTTCGCCGAGTGTATACATCCCGGAGGCAACAAGAGCGTAGCGACTTGAGAACTGCGCCTTCGGCTCCGTACTCCTTTGGGAAGATAAATCTTCCGCCGTCGTCAGTAGCGAAGCCCTCGGTTTGTCCGAGAACCGACGCTTTCATACCGCGTCGGTCTGTCTCATCAGTGTCTTCTTGTTGACAAGAAGGAATCCGTGAATATTTGTGTCATCTGTGGGCTCGTTAACGGTAAACTGAAAGGTCAGAGGCGAAAAGTGAATGCTACTTTTCCGTTTTCACCTCTAACTTTTCCGTTTACCTGTCGGGACGAAGAAGAAATGTTTTTGGAACGGATTACACCGAAGGGGTGAGGAAGACTCGCCAACCTAAAAGAGGTCGCCTTGCCACATCCTGCGCAGGAACTCGGTAGCCGGAAGCACCTCAATGCCGTTCAGCTGTCGGGGATGACGGTCGAGCGACACGATGATAAGCCTTGCGTCGGGAAAGTCTTCGCTAAATGCACGCAAACCTTTGGTGTGCTTGGACTGTACCTCCTCACAACTCTTGAACTCGATAGCCACACGTCCGTCACCGATAATGGCATCCACTTCGTAGCCACTCGCCGTGCGCCAATAGCTGAGCCGTTCATCGCTCTCGCTGTAGCTGAGACGGGCCACTATTTCCTGTATCATCAGGTGTTCGAAAGCGTGACCGAAGTCCACAGAGCCGGGCTGCAGGTTCGAGCGGTTGAGCAGGTGATTCACTACCCCCACATCGAAATAGTAGAACCGCGATGTAGTCACGGCCCGCCGTTTCCTGGACTGCGTAAAGGCTGGTATCATATAGCCTATGAGCGTCTGTTCCAGAATGTTGAAGTATTCCTTCACCGTCACGGCACTTACGCCGCAATCCTGAGCCACATTGCTATAGTTCACCATTTCGCCGTCGCACTGTGCCGCAATGTCGAGAAAGCGGTTGAACGATGCCAGTTGCCGTACTACTGCTTCATCCTGTATCTCCTCCTTCAGGTAGGTGCCGATATAGGCTTGCAGGCGTTTCTTGGGATTGGCTGCCAGATAGTGGCGCGGTATCATGCCATGGTTGATGGCACGGATAAGGTCGAAGTCGGGAATCTCGGCACTCACCAGCGGGTAGAGGTTGACGGACAATGTCCGTCCGCCCAACAGGTTGGTACCCATACGTTTCAACTTGTGGGCACTGGAGCCACACAGGATAAAGCGGATGCCCCGGTTCACGATGAGCCAATGTACTTCGTCAAGCAGCTGAGGGATTTTCTGTATCTCGTCGATGATGACGAGCGATTCCTCGCCCAGCTGCTCCAGCTCTTCGCGAAGCAGCTGCGGGCGACGCATCAGTCGTCCATATTCATCGCTCATCAGCAGATCATATACTTTTGCCTTAGGTTAGAGAGTCTTTACCAGTGTACTCTTCCCTACCTGTCTGGCGCCCCACAAGAATACGCTATCTTCTTGTGCGTCAACTATTCTTTGTAATCTTTCGTATTCTGCCATACCGCTTGATTTTGATGATAATCTAAAGTGTCGGTTGCAAATATACGAATAATCCAAAGTACAACCAAGTGTTTATCCTTGTTTTTTCTTCTTTCGGCCTATATCAGCGTCCATCCCATCGGATGTGCCGTTCCCTTCTCTCTGTTTTTTTGTCTCACACAGAGAGCGCAGAGAGCACAGAGGCGCACTCGCTTCGCTCGCAGCTTGCTAACTCTCCCTCTGTTTATAGAGGGAGTACGGCGGAGCCGGGAGGGAGTTACAAGCGGAGCGCGTAGCGATTTGCAAAGTCTGCGTTCTGCGTGAGCCAAGCAAGCACTCGGCAACGCCGACACATGCGAGCGAAGCGACTTGAGAACTGCGCCTTCGGCTTCGTACTCCTTTAGGAAGATAAATCTTCCGTCATCGTCAGTAGCGAAGCCCTCGGCTTGTCCGAGAACCGACGCTAATACTCCGCATCGGTCCTTTAGATTTGCAGAGTAAAAACAAAGGTAGAGAAAAATCCCTACCTTTGTAAAAGTTAACCAAAGGAGAGAGGTGAACTAGTGCGTCGTCCAGCTTCATGAGCTATACGCAGAAACAGTCCTCT
>Ga0233360_1000010_pt1 | contig 103011 bp, 96 predicted proteins | sample ElkDunMinimDraft_20_FD_180671 | JGI IMG/M metagenome (GOLD analysis project Ga0233360, IMG submission 180671) | Fecal eukaryotic communites from dung pellets of Tule Elk in California, USA - Elk Dung A0 | ecosystem: Host-associated > Mammals > Digestive system > Large intestine > Fecal | place...
AAACCGGCAGACTATGCGCTCAGTATCCTTTCGGGAGATGCCGGAGAGGAAACTGCACTCACGCTGAAGGGCATATACACCAAGGAGGTGCTTGGCCAGTTCTCAGCAGCTTTGGCCAATAACAGCGGTATCACCAGTGTGGACCTGACGGCCGGCATAGAGGTAGACAACACAGCCACCCTGACCACCGGCAACCCCAACACCATCGTATACCTGGCCGAGGGCGATGCCCTGGCCAATGAGGTCAATGTGGTAACCGGTGACGAGTGTGCCGGCTTGGTGCTTACGGACGGCTATGCCTTCGCTGCCCCGGTGGCCTTCAGTGCATCGCAGGCAAGCTACGGGCGCGAGCTGGCCGAGGGGAAGTATGGTACCATCGTGCTCCCCTATGCTCCGGATACGGATGACTATGTATTCTATGCACTGACCTCTGCCGGTAATGATGTGCTGGTATTCGATGAGGTGGAGACTCCCGCAGCCAACACTCCCTATCTGTATCAGTTGCGTGACGGCAAGTCGGCCACCCGGATAACCGGCAATGAGGTTGCCGTATCGTCGGAACTCACACCGGCCGAAGCGGCTGCCTGGCAGATGGTGGGCTCATACGCCAACCGGACAATCGCAGCAGGCGAAGATGCGACAGGTATTATTATGCCTACACCTCATTGGACAACAAGATCCACCGGGTGACCAATACGCTCACGGTAAAGCCCTATCGCGCTTACTTCACCACCGCCAGTACCGGCGGCACACAGCTGGCCATCCGCACCCGTGGTGGAGAGGAGACTCTGATTGATGTCACCGAAGTGGATGGTTTGTGCCCCGAGGTATATTATGACCTCAGTGGCCGTCGCGTAGACAATCCTGCGGAGGGTGTTTACATTGTGAATGGCAAGAAGGTAGTGTTTTGATAACAAGCCAAGATATAACGATAAAATAGCATTAGAATTATGAGAACAGAATATATCAAACCGGAGGTGCAGTTCGAGGAGTTAGCCCTCGAAAGTATGGTGGCTACGTCTGTATCTGTAGGTGAAGCCATAGAAGATGGAACTACTGATGTGAATAACCGCCGTCGTGGCTCGTGGGGCAACCTGTGGGCTGGTGAAGGGTAAGAATCTGTTTTGAAATTACCGTTTATATGTTTTGAATCTGCTTTTCGGCTTATCTGAGGCTCTTTTTGACATCTTTGCACTCTCAATCCTTGCAAATAGACCACTATTTGCTGCGCCTTGACAGCGCAAATCTATCCAAAAATATCTCTCAGCTAAACTCGAAATAATTTTAAAACAGATTCTAAGTCCCTATAGCAAATAATGATTGCAGCCGATGGTCTTGGTGACCATCGGCTGCTGTTCGTTTAAGAGTCTACACCACTATAAAAGTTATATTGCAAGTCTTGGAATATAGAACAGGATACCAGCTTGGAGGAATTTTGTCATATACAATTCCTATTATCACTTTCTCACCTTGACTTTCTTTACAGCCCGCAAATGGTAAGTACGTTTAGTTCCGCATTTGCTAATGTTTGTAGCATCCCATACGAAAGAATAAGTGGCATCGTCACACAAATATCGTATAGAGTTTCCTTCTGAATCTTTACCTGATTGCAGGATAGGAACAGCATTTGCAGAAAGCACCTCGTTGGTAATAGTCATATGCTCTGCCCCTATCGCTGTTCTCATCAGTTTGGCATCAGCGCGTGTAGGAATACTCCATCCCGAAAGATTGTCTTCACAATAGTCTTTGATGATATCTACAGCCATCCCTGGTGTATCAGCATTATAGGCACTCGATACATTACTCCACTCTGTAGTACTGAGCAGCAGCAAAATGGCGGTCGTATCAGTAACTTCTTCTGTAGCAGCTACAAAATGATTATTCCACAATTCACCGGAGAGTGGGATAGAGGATACCTTGAATGTTTCTAAATCGTCTTTATCCGTTTCATTATCCTCTACCAAGGTATCTCCAAATAAAAATTCTATTTCTTCAGTCGGATTCCATCCTGCAACATCTATAGTGCTATTGATAGCAAATCCTGAAGACAAGGTTCCTACAAGTGAATAAGGCGTATTGACTAAGAACGGGGCAGAATGAGTATATCCATACGAATTGGTTGCATCAGGTGTAGCAATAGTAATACTAAGCGTCAATTGATTGCCATACGTAGGAAGCACATAGAAACGGTTGGAACGCCATACATCATCATCTTTCTCCAAAGATACTGTAACGATATTATTGCCCGAAAAGGCACCATTATATGACAATCCACCGTATAATATGGATAATGAAACGCTTACATCAGTAGCATCAGTAGGAATGCCACTCAACATGATATCAACAGCTGATACTTGATTATAAAGCATAATGCTCACAGTAGAGTTTTGTGTAGCATATACAGCGGCACTTCCCATCTGTATAGGAGCATCCATATATGATGATAAGGTGATTACATCATTCAATGCAGGCTTCTTGTCTATCACAGGCAATCCTGTCAAAGCTACTATCTGATAGTTTCCTTTAGGCAAATATAATATAGCATCATCAGTATCCGACGAAACAGTCGTATAGGCAGCCATATTCCCTGTCGTAATATCAAAAGCATAAAGAACCATTGGATAATTTATTTCAACGGAAGAACGAGTAAGTATGCGCATTTCACTCTCCTGGTTCTCAACAAAGTCCGATTCTTCTATCACAGGAGTACATGCACAAATAAGTATACATATTAAAGCATAAAACAACTTTCTCATAATAAAATAAATTATAGATTTATACGCCTGCAAATATACGGACAAACGAGCGAGAAATATGAAGTTTACTTCAATATTTTTCACAGCGAGTGCAAAAATATTCGCGGTTTACCGCAAATATATAAAATAATTCTTAGTCCTTATCTTACAAGCACAGAAATTAGGCGGCGCCTCAGAAAAAACTGCAAGTAAACTTGCTTTTTCGTTCGGCTTGCACTAATTGTAGTCCTTGCCTACAAGCACAGAAATTAGGCTACGCCTCAGAAAAATTGCAAGTAAACTTGCTTTTTCGTTCGGCTTGCACTAATTTTGCCACGGATAAACCAACACAACCACACTTGTGTGAGGTGAATCCATAGTTAGGGGTGCTTGCCCAAGGGCAGGCTGAGATTATACCCTTTGAACCTGCTGGCGTAATTGCAGAGAGGAAAACGGAACTTGGTGTGTAGGCACAAGCGATGCTGATAGTATAAGAGAAGACCGTATTCCCTCGTGAGAATAGGTCTTCTCTCTCTTTTCGCCCATGCCATACACAGCTCCGCAAGCAAGGAACCGGCATTTACGAAACTAAATGTCAAATCTAAAAAAGGAGAAAAAATGAACAAAGAGAACTTGAAGAGAGACCTCGCGCTGATGCGCGAGAAGAGTCCGCTGGTACACAACATCACCAACTACGTGGCCATGAACTTTTCGGCCAATGCCCTGCTTGCCTTGGGTGCTTCGCCTGTGATGGCTCATGCCGTAGAGGAAATGGACGATATGGTCAGTATCGCCTCGGCCTTAGTAATCAATATCGGTACGCTGGATGCCGAGTGGGTACGCGGCATGATAGCTGCCGGCCGTGCGGCACATCGCTTGGGCAAGCCCATCGTGCTCGACCCCGTAGGGGCAGGGGCCACTCCCTACCGCACCGAGACCGCGTGGCAGATTATCCGCGAGTGTCACCCTACCATTATTCGTGGCAATGCCTCGGAGATTATGGCACTCGTGAATGCCGACATCAAGAGCAAGGGTGTAGACAGTAGCCAAAGTTCTGACGATGCCGTGGAGTCGGCCAAGCAACTGGCTAACACGACAGGTGCCGTAGTGGTCATCAGTGGTGCTATCGACTATATCACCGATGGCTCCCGCGTGGAGACGATTGGCAATGGATCTCCGCTGATGACGCGCGTGACAGCTATGGGCTGCACTGCCACCTCGGTAGTAGGAGCCTTTGCCGGTATCAACCCCGATGCCTTCGAGGCAGCCCTTCACGGTATGGCAGTAATGGGCGTATGTGGCGAACGTGCCGTAGCACAAAAAGCTGCCCCAGGCTCACTGCTCACGCACTTCGTAGATGTGCTTTACGAGATCACTCCAGAGCAGTTGGTCGAGCAGGCTGTCGCCACACCGGGCAACCATCGCATCAAGTGGAGCAGCACAGCCTTCGAAGCGGTAGCCGACACCATGCACAGCATCGAGCAGTATGAGTTCATACAGCAAATGCTTACTGGTACACTGCCACAGGAGCAGTTTGTGCGCTACTTGCAGCAAGACAAGATATACCTCAAGGAATACTCTCGCGACCTCTATGCCGTGGCCGATATGATGCCCGACAAGGCCGAGGGTGACTTCTTCCGTGCTACCGCCAAGGAAGGCATGGAGAGCGAGAATGCCATGCAGGCTATGCTGAGCGAACGCTTTGGCATCCATGGCGAGGCACTTCCCGTGGCTACCACGCTGCGCTACACCCGTTTCCTGCGCCACTATACCGATACGCTGGACGTACCCGTAGTGCTCGCTGCCGTATTGCCCTGCTACTGGGTATACAATGAGGTGGGCAAGTACCTCGTGGCACAGCAGATCAGTCCCGACAACCCCTATAAAGAGTGGATACAGACCTATGGTTCGCCCGAGATGGATGAGGCTACCGACTATGTAGTCGGCCTCATCGACCGCTTGGCCGAAGGTTGCACACCCGAGAAGCAGGCACTCATGCGTCGCGTCTTCGCCGAAGGCTGTGCCTTGGAGCTGGAGTTCTTTATGATAGGAGGCGAAAACAATTGACAATTCACAATTGACAATTCATAATTCATAACTCATAATTCATAACTCATGGTTAAGCCCTTTGACCTCTCCCTTTACCTTGTCACCGACCGCCCCCTTTCGGGTGGTCGCGACATGGCTTGGATAGTACGTGAAGCCGCTGCAGGCGGTGTCACCATGGTGCAGCTCCGCGAGAAGGAGTGCTCCACCGCCGAGTTTATCCAATTGGCACGCGAACTGAAAGCCACGCTGACTCCCCTCGGCATACCCCTCATCATCAATGACCGTGTAGATGTAGCGCTTGCCGTGGATGCCGATGGCGTACACATAGGGCAAAGCGATATGCCCTACGACACTGCCCGCAAACTGCTGGGCAAGGACAAGATTATCGGCCTCTCGGTGGAGACGATGGACGAGGTCATAGCTGCCAATGCCCTCGATGTGGATTATATAGGTATATCGCCCGTGTATGCCACCACGACAAAGACCGATACGCTCACTCCCTTCGGCCTGAGTGGTGTAGATGAGGTGATGCGTCTCTCGCGCCACCGCTGTGTGGCCATCGGCGGCATGAACAGAGACACCGTGGGTGAGGTTATCGCCCACGGCGTAGAGGGCGTAGCCGTGGTATCGGCCATCGTGGCGGCCCCATCGCCCCACGAAGCAGCAGCAGAGTTGGCGGGGATAATAAGCACGAAGAGACCCTATGTCGCGCGAGAAAATCATAATTCAGAATTCAAAATTCAAAATTATCCCCGAGTCCTCACCATCGCCGGCAGCGACTCGGGCGGTGGCGCCGGCATACAGGCCGACATCAAGAGCATCTCGGCCAACGGATGCTTTGCCACATCGGCCATCACCGCTATCACCGCACAGAACACGCTGGGCGTAAATGCCGTGGAAGGCCTCTCCATCGATATCCTCGAAGGGCAGATCGAAGCCGTTCTCAGCGACATCGGCACCGACAGCGTGAAGATAGGCATGCTCCACTCGGCCGAGGTGGTGCGCAGCGTAGCGCATCTGCTGCGCAAGTATGGTATCAAGGATGTGGTGCTCGACCCCGTGATGGTATCCACCTCGGGCCACAAGCTCATTGAGGACTGCGCCATCGCCGTATTGAAGAGCGACCTGATACCGCTGGCGCGAGTCATCACCCCCAACATCCCCGAGGCCGAAATCCTGCTTGGCGAGCCTATCGAGAAGCAGGGCGACCTTCCCTGTGCTGCCCGCCGCCTGGCTCAGCAGCATGGTGTATCGGTATTGCTCAAGGCAGGTCACCTGGTGGGCAACGAGCTCATCGACATCTTCTACAACTACGAGACAGGCGAGGTGATAGAGCTCAGTGCCCGCCGCGTCGACACGCCCAACACCCACGGTACAGGGTGCACCCTCTCAAGTGCCTTTGCTGCCCAACTGGCCAAGGGACTCCCGCTCACCGAAGCCGCCCGCGCTGCCAAGGAGTACATCAACAATGCCATCATCCACGGTGCTGCCTACAAGATAGGCAACGGACACGGACCTGTGTGCCATTTCTACTAAAAACTCCCTTCTCATCGGGGTATTTTAGTTACAGATGCTACTCGATGCACGCTTCATGTGACCAATGTCACGCATTTGTCACGCTCATGTCACGCTTTTTTCACGCCCGTTTTTGTGTTCGTCTGTTGTAAAAGCTCTATCTTTGCAACAGACGAACACATTATATATGTAACCACTGAATATATGCATTGCACTATGAAAACATTCATCTATTCCCTGCTGACTATCGTTACTCTTGCATTCACGTCGTGCAATCGGTCAGAGCAGACTCAACAAATAGTGACAGAACAAGCGACGAAAGCCGAAGAACCGTTATCCATAAAAGAAGAGCTCTTGCAGGCACATGAACTGTGCAGACAAGCAGGAAAGATTAAGGACGCAGACAAGAATAATAGTCAAAACAAACAGAGGAGTCTGGAAATATACTACCAAGCTATCTATCACTATGCCAATGTGGTGGTTCGTGACGACTCCAACGATACGTTGCGTATTGTAGCCTTACACAACATGCGCTGGATTGAAGCACATCAGAAGCACAACTATGGCGTGGCACTACAATACCTGAACCAATGTATTGCACTGACACCGGAGAATCATCCCTACTATGTACTGAATCTGGCGCACAAGGCTGATGACCTATGGCATATTGAAGAGCGTGACTCAGCCATTCACTATGCTAAATTAGCCTTACGGCTTCCCCACAACCATCCGTCTATTGATTATATCTGTGGTCATGTCCTGTGGCAAGTATATAAAGAATTGGGTATGCGCGACTCTGCTGAGCATTACAAGCAATTCTTTTTTAAAGTACGCGATGGAAAGCTTTATGAGATACAGACGATGGATGAGCTGAAAGATGAGTTGAAGAATAATGTCATTGCCAATGGCAGACCTGAGGTGAAGGAAGATTTGCGGGCTTCAGAGGCTCAGAAACGTGACCCTCAGTTCAAGGCGCAGAAACGGCGCCAGCGTATCTATCGCATACTCCTGTTGCTGATTCTCCTATCTCCCTTTGCCATAGGGTACTATCGCAAGCATTATCGTCGCCGACACCTTGTCCGTGAGGAGCCCCAGTCGCCACCTCCCGGCTGCGAACCCACGACAATGGCTACAGACGAGGAGGACAAGGAGACCTTTTCCCTTCCCGAAACACTGATATTGCGCCGCTCGCTTGCCGATGGTCGCCGTGCTTTTGAGAATACCACCAGCTATGAGGAACTTAACGCCATGCAGATTAAGGAAAAGGAGCTCTACGATATGGCCTACGAGGCTACACGTGATGTGGAGAGCACGCTCTTCGACTCCTTCAAGGAGGCTTGCAGCACGCTGCACGAGGGACTTGAGCTGAATGATCAGGAGCTGGTATGCTGCTTCTGCACCTATCTGGGCTATAGCAACAATGTCATTGCTTACATCGGCCACACTACTCCCACCACCATTCGCAAGCGCAAGGAGCGTATCCGTAAAAAACTACCCATCGACCTCTATGAGGTGATATTCGGTGAAAAGGGGTAGGTGTATACAAAGCCTTTGTGTTCCCTTCCTTTTTCAACATATTTCCATGAACCTTTAGGTCGCTGGCCAAAGGGAAAAGCAATTATCCACAAATTATCCATAAATAGGATTATTGTAACCCCTACTGCCACCCTATGCAATTACATTTTTGCCGGGTGGCAGTTTTTGTTGCCCTCTATTTGCAGTTGTATAGTGCCTTCGGTGATGATCTGCAGAGCATTTGTCTCTATTCTATGGTTGCGCTACACATTACCTTCGCGAGGATAAACTATTCTCTTCGCGAAAAGATACTATTTTCCTCGCGAGGGTAAAGTATTCTCTTCGCGAAGAGAAAAACTTTCGTGTAGTTAATATTATGAAAATGAATAGTTTGTCGTACTCAGTTTCTTACTGCAGATTTTATTGATTAGCAGATAAAGATGAAAATATAAAAACCTGCCAGGCGGCAAAAATGTAATTGTATAGACCATTATCCTTTCATTATGAGAACGTTGCAACGGCACTAAAGAGAAACCAGCCAGAGGGTGTTGGCTGGTTCTTGGAAACGAATGCAAAACCTGCCAACACCCCTTGGCAGGTTTTTAGATAGATAATACAGCCGTGTCACGCAAATGTCACGCCCACGTCACGCAAATGTCACGCTAAATCTTTGCCTCACTATCGCTATTTGTGTTCCTTTGCCGACAGAAATAACTAATAAAAGCAAAGAAGGGAAATACGATGAAGCAAACTTTCAAGGTATGGGCAGTGATGATGCTGCTATCGGTAGCACCCATCGGTACGCTATATGCTCAGTGGGAGCGTTTTTACTTGTCGGGTAAAGTCAAGGATATAAGTTCGCGCATGTATATAAGCGATGCTACCGTCGAAGTGATGACGACGGACAGCGTTGTGCTGGCAGAGAAGAAATCGTTGAGTGCCGACAACTTGGCTCTCGTCAATAATAGAAAGGTGAATCTCTTCATCAGTCTTAAGGATCTACAGCACGACAGGCTTATCCTGCGCTTTATGCATCCGGGGTATACTACCAAATATATGGACATACATATCCAGGGCAAGCGTAATAATTTCCGCTACTTGGGCGACGTGTTGCTGCTACGCCGCGACAACATACTACTTGATGAGGTCACCGTGGAGGCCACGAAGATACGCATGGTGGCAGGCAAGGATACTTTAGTGTTCAACGCCTCGGAGTTTCAATTGGCTCAGGGCAGTATGCTCGACGGACTCATCCGTCAGCTGCCTGGCGTGCAGCTCGGCGGTGGTCGCATCATGGTGAACGGACGCTTCGTGAGCAGCTTGCTGGTGAATGACGAGGACTTTTTCCGTGGAGACCCGCGTGTGGCCTTGGAGAACTTGCCAGCCTATATGGTAAACAAGGTAAAGGTGTATGAACGCACGCCCGAACATGCTTATATCACTGGCGTAGATTCATTAAAAGAGTATCCGTTAGTAATGGATGTGAACTTGAAGCGTGAGTATTCGGTAGGTTGGATAGCCAATGCCGAGGCAGCCTACGGTACGAACGACCGCTACTTGGGACGTGTGTTCGGACTGCGCTTCTCCGATGTGTCGCGCCTTGCATTGTTCGGCAACTTCAACAACACGAATGATACACGTTCACCAGGAACATCGGGCAATTGGAACCCTGCGTGGCAGGCATCGGGATTGACCGACATGCAGTATGGTGGTGCCGAACTGCTGCTCAAGGACCTCGACGACAAATGGAAACTGACAAGCAACGTAAAGCTGACGCATGAGGATATAGTCAATGAGAGCGTCGGCTCGGGAGATTATTTCATTACCTCTGACAATGCCTATTGGCGCAATAAAAGCAATGGGCGTACCGACCGATTCAAGGTAAGCAGTGACCATGACTTGCAACTGAAATATGATAACTGGTATGGAAACGTCATGTCACGAATAGAGTATACCGATGGCAGCAACCGTGTGGAACAGTTGTATGCCTCCTTCTCAGCCAATCCGATGGACAGCTATCGCGGTGCTACGATTGACAGCCTGTTTGCAGGCATGGGCAGTCAGCGATTGGAGGAGTCGTTGGTAAACCGCGTCACAAATGTCGGTGAAGGATGGAACAGGAATCTGTCGGCAAAGGTCAATGCCAATGCGATGATTCGCATCCCTAACACACCTGACTATGTGGATGTAGATATTGACGGTAAATTCAACAAAGCCAACGGTGAGCAGTTTGCACACTATGACTTGCGATACGGGAACAGAACGGAGGGTAATGATGTGTACCAGAACCGTTATGCGACAATGCCATCGTTGAACTATGAATATGGCGCATCGGTAAGCTATCGATACAAGGGTAAATCTCTGCATGTGACACCCGGTTATAGCTATCGCAAGCATCATTCATCGGGCAACTACAAACTGTATCGTCTCGACCGCTTCGCGGAATGGAGTGGCGGCAGCCATGCACTGGGCACACTGCCCTCAACACGCGATTCGTTGCAGCAATGTCTCGACTATCAGAATAGCTACAACTCTGTAGCCAACAGCGATATTCATAAGATAGAGGTAGACATAACGCAATTCTTCCGATTGTTTGGGAAGCAACGGAATATCGGCTTTACTCCCACCCTACGTATGCAGACCGACCGCTTGGACTATGCGCGTGGCAGTCTGGACACTACCATGAAACGCCAAACGATAGTATTTGAGCCCTACGTACGTTTTGGATTCGATGATTTTAATCTCTCATATCGTATGGACTATAATGAACCGTCACTTGTGAGACTGCTCGATGTGGTAGATGACAATAATCCACTTATCGTACGCTACGGCAATCCTACTCTAAAGCAGACACGCCGGCATAGCGTGAATTTCAGTCGTTACTGGAACAAGAGAGAAATCTCACGCAGTATGCGGGTGACAGCACGCTACAATCTCATCGAGAATGCTGTGGCCGAAGCCATGACTTATGACCCACAAACAGGCATACGCACCTATCGCCCCGAAAACATCAATGGTAATTGGGATGCAGGAGCAGCGTTCCACTTTACCCAAGCACTCGACGAGAAGCAGCGCCTGTTCATCACTACCAACACTGATGCCTCGTTTGTCAATAGCGTGGACTATCTGTCATTGGCCGGAGCCACCGTGAGCACACGTAGCGAGGTGCGCAACCTCTCCCTCAGTGAAAGCCTCTCGCTCAGCTACAAGTGGAAAAGCCACAGCGTAGGCTTCCGTGGCGATGCACGCTGGACTCACGCCACAAGTCCGCGCACCGACTTTACCACCATCAACGTGACCGACTTCAACTACGGACTGAATGCTCAGCTTATTCTGCCGTGGAACTGCTCGCTGAGTACCGACCTCACCATGTATAGCCGCCGTGGTTACGAAGACCGTGCCATGAACACCAACGACCTGGTATGGAACGCCCGCCTCACCAACGCCTCGCTCATGCACGGCAACCTTATCTTCATGCTTGATGGCTTCGACATCCTTGGCCAGCTCTCTACCGTGCGCCGCACGCTCAATGCTCAAGGTCGTATCGAGACATGGTACAACACCGTGCCGCGCTATGCCATGCTGCATGTGGTGTATAGGCTGAACCGTGAGCCTAAGAAGAAATAGATATTAATCAATCATTGATTGTAATTTTTGAGACTTTATAATATAAGTAGGAGGCTGCCCATGAGGGTCGCCTCCTATTTATATACATAGAGAAGAGAGGTTAGGGATAAATACTACATCTGTACCAAACGTAACATCTCGTCGTGGAAACATCCGTTGGTGGCTACAATGTTGTCGCCCATAGTGAAAGAGGTACTTCCACTAAAGTTGGTGACACAGCCGCCAGCCTCCATGACGATGAGTGCAGCTGCCATGTAATCGTACCTGCCTATATATTTCTCCAGCCAGCCATCAATACGTCCGGCTCCTACGTGACACATCGATATCGCTGCCGAACCACTCATGCGTATGCCACCTACATTGCCATATAAGGTGGAGATAAGATGCAACCCCAGTGGCGCATAAGCATCGGCATTGTAAGGAAGTTCTATCACAAGCAATGCCTGAGAGAGAGGCTGCTTGCTGGCATGGATAGCTTTCCCGTTGAGCCATGCCCCACCACCCCGATAGGCAGAAAACATCTCATCAGCTGTAATGTCGTATACCACGCCAACCTCTATCGAAGTACCTTTGCAAAGGGCTATGCTCACGGCATAAGGCGCAAGACCGTGGATATAGTTGGTAGTGCCATCGAGCGGGTCTACTACCCAATAGTACTCCTCACCCCCAAAGGTAGCCAAGCCCTCTTCGGTAACGAAACCGGCATCGGGAATGAGCAGGCGCAACTGCTCTACGATAATACGTTCTGAGTTCTTGTCTACATCAGACACATAGTCATGCGCATGCTTCTGCTCTACACGATCAAGCGTGAAGGCTTCCCGCTCACGCCGTATAAAATCGCCAGCCAAACGTGCTATATGCTCCACGGCACTGCACAACTCCTTTAAGTTCGTTTCCATACATTTCAAATTCTAAGAATCTGTTTTTAAAATTATCGCTAACATGTTATTGAATCTGCTTTTGGTTTATCTGAGGCTCTTTTGGGCATCTTTGCTCTCTCAAGGCTTGTAAATAGACCAACTATTTATGCACCTTGACAGCGCAAATCTATCCCAAAACACCTCTCAGCTAAACTCAAAATAATTTTAAAACAGATTCTAACAACGTACAAAATTAGCAAACTTTTCGGTCTGATGACCCTAATAAACAAAAATTAAACCTATTGAGGCCATATTATCCAATAAGAATCCTTATCTTTGTTCCGAATATATAATAAAAAAACAACAAACTATACTTATGAAAAAGCATTACCTACTGATGGCACTCTGCGCAGGTACACTACTGACCTCGTGCAACAAAGAAAACGAAACAGCTAATCTACCCCACGAAAAAGCTGAAGAGAATGTATATACCATAACACGCACCTTTGCCGAACCTGTAGAAGGTGCTATAGACTTGAGTGCAATGACCTCGACCAACAAGCGACTGCGTGACCTGTTCGACAAGGCCGGTCCCGGCATCATACAATCTATGGGTTCCTTAATGAACATTACAGACGAACAATATGAAGAGATTGCCGAATACACCACTAAATTGACAAAAAATGATGCTACACAAACTGCTAAATACAAGACGATTTTCAATTGGATAGTCAAGAACATCAAGTATGAGTATAATGACAATGACCCATATCCTGTATTCAAGAACCGAAAGGCTATATGTCAAGGCTACTCGAACCTGCTCACGGTAATGTGCTATTCACAAGGCATACCTACCGTGGTGGTTAATGGATTCCTCATCGACCCATATTATGGTGAGATGGGGCACGCTTGGGCGTATACCTGCCCTGACAGCACATGGACTGTGAGCGATCCCACCAACAATGGCAGCTTCACCATGAAATCGTATGGAAAATATGGACACCTATCACCCGTAACGGCTGATGTGGACATCTTCACGGACGATGTAGCCGTATACAACTATGCTGATCGTCTGCTCAACATCAAGGAAGTGCATACAGACAGCAACCCCTTCACCGTACCTTACAGCACCAATGGATTTGTAGTGAACTCATTCAACCCCACAGTAGAACTGCCTGAAGAAATAACCGAAATATATATCGGGCAGAATATCATTACGTTAGGTAATTCAGACGACAACAATGTAGGCCTTGTCAATAAAGGACAGTGTCTGCAAGCTGCCTACGTAGATGAAAACAACAAAACCTTGATGGATCATAAGGGCATTGTATATAAACGTAATGATGGAAGTCCGCTGCTCTACTATATCCCTGGTGCAATGACATTTGTAGAGTTGCTTCCGATGGAGGTCGTAGGGAAAAATACGATTTACAACCATATGAATGTGGAGGAAATCTATTTCCCCGAGGGCACCAAACGTATCGAGAGTTTTGCTATCGAGAACTGTCCGAAGCTGAAGCGTCTTTATATCCCTGTGGATGCCGAGATTGCTAAAGATGCTCTATACAAAATCAGCCAGCCAGTGGACATAGTACGCGGTGCACCCAGTGGCATCAACAACATCACAATGGACTAAATAGACAAAAAAACTCAAACTATGCGGTAGAGAAATGGAGCAACTGCCAAAAATATCCGTAGTGGTTCCCGTATATAAGGCTGAAAAGTTCCTGCACAGTTGTGTAGAGAGTATCTTGACACAGACCTTCGAGAACTTTGAACTGCTACTGGTAGATGATGGCAGCCCCGACAACTCGGGGAAAATATGCGATGAATACGCCAAAAATGACGGTCGGGTACAGGTGTTCCACATAGCCAATGGCGGGGCTAACAGAGCCCGTGCGTTGGGTGTGGCTCATGCGAAGGGAGAGTATGTGACGTTCGTGGATTCTGACGATTCACTGCCTCCCTATGCACTGCATGAATTGTATGGCTACACTGATGAACAATGCGACATCGTCATCGGTACCTATGACCGGAATCCCAAACAATATACCGATGAGCAGCTTGACAAACTCGAACTGGTGAGGCGACTCTACTACTACACTATCGCCTCATCGCCCTATGCGAAACTGTTCAGACGTGAGCTGTTTGACGAAAAGACATTTGACCTACCACGCGACTTTGTGATGGGCGAAGACTTTGTGATGAATGTGCATTTAGCCTTTGCCTGCCAGCACAAGATTAGGGTGATACCCACGGTGGTGTATTGCTACAATGATAATGCGGAAGGTATAGTGAATACGTTTGACTATACACTTGACTATCTCGAGAGGTCGTACCATTACAAGAAGAATGCCATCCCAAAGGAGTACCGTGAGGTGTGCATGCCCTATTGCATTGCCAACATATTAATGATGAACAGTCTCATCATGAGACATTACTATGTGACACGCACCTGGACTCCTGTGGCGCTCCACAGGAAAATATTGGAAGATATCAAGACGTATGACTATCGAGGGAGTGCGTGGGAACGCTTTGCCCTCAGATTCTCAAATCCGGTGTTTGGTGCCTTCTATCTGATGGTGCAGTCAATAGAGAGAGGTCTGAAGCAGATGAAAAGAATGATAGCAGGGAGGAGATGATATGATAGATGCTATGACCCAACAACAGCTTCGGGAAAGGTATAATCCTGATGACTCTCTGCTCCGTCAAGGGCAATTGCGCATGCTGGAAATATTGAAGGCTGTAGACGGAATTTGCCGTGCCCACGGCATTCGCTATTGGCTCAGTTCGGGTACGCTATTGGGTGCTGTACGCCACGGAGGATTCATTCCTTGGGACGATGACTTGGATATAGAGATGCTTCGTGAGGATTACCTCCGCCTACTCCCTATCTTGCGCGAAGAGCTCCCACCCAACTTTATGCTGCACGACAAGGTGACCGACAAGGATTATCCTCATCTGTATGCCAAGGTACGAGACAAGTACTCTTGTATTGAGGAGGAGTATGTCTTTCGGTCCAAACACAAGGGATGTTTTATTGATATTTTCCCATTGGAAAGGTCGCCATATCCTCTGTTCCGCATAGCCAACAGGTTGTATGTTAATTTGTGTCATCCTGCTGTGTATAGATATTCTCGGAGGCTTTATGGCTTCAATCATGCCCTGCTTACACAAGTAATTTTCCCTGTATTCAGAAGGTGGGTATCAGCGTTTCACCCAAAAAGTGATTATCACCATACATTGGGGATGATATATAAGGCCGAGCGTAAGTGTGAAGAGATATTTCCGCTCAGTGAGGTAACTTTTGAGGATGCCACCTTCTATGCCCCTCACGATGCGCATGGTTATCTGTCAAGGATGTTTGGCAACTATATGAAACTACCCGAGGATATAGAGGTGCACGGAACAATAAAATGGGTAAACAACAAATAGCTATGAAATTGTCACTAATCATACCCATATACAATGTAGAGCAATATGTAGCCCGTTGTCTACAGAGTTGCTTACAACAGCCCTATCTGACCGATGAGGACTATGAACTGATCATAGTCAATGACGGCACCAAAGACCGCAGCATGGATGTGGTGAAGGAGCTTATCTGTGAACGTGGCAATGTAACCATTATCGAGCAGAAAAACCAAGGATTGAGTGTGGCACGCAATACGGGACTTGGAGCAGCCAAAGGGGAATATGTATGGTTTATCGATTCTGATGACTGGATAGAGCCTGACTGCCTGCACCAGATTATTGGACAACTTGAGGACACAAAAGTTGATATCATGCAACTGCAATACCGCAACGTATATGCCGATGCCACACCTCCCGAGGAACATTATTCATTCACCACGGGCATACAAAATGGCAAGGAATGGTTCGTGCAGAACAAATACCACGCAGCAGTGCCCTTCATGATCTATCGTCGTGAGTTCCTGCTTCAGCATCAGCTGAGTTTCTATCCCGGCATCTATCACGAAGATAGTGACTTCAAACCCCGAGCCGTTTACCTTGCCGACACCTGTACTACCTATAACAAGGTTGCTTATAACTACTTCAAGGGAAATTCAAGCAGTATAACTGCTGTACTGAAGCTCAAGAATGGTGTTGACCTCTTCATTGTGATGAACAATCTACTACAGTTTGTAGTGCAACACAAAATAGAGGGTGTCTACAAACGCAGCTTCTATACACAAATAGGTATTGCCATGAAGACTGTGCTCCGCACTCTCTATTCCGTCAGCGGTGATGACTACACCACTCTGAAAGGTATGATGAAGGATAATCGACACCTCTTCGCCTGCATGTGCCGTGCCAACAATTTCAAAATGCAACTTTGTGGACTCCTACTCTATACCAACCTATCATTGGGTATCAAGGTATACAGGCTGCTCGTATAATTCGTATATAACCTACCGTTACATTCAATTTAATCTGCTATGCCCCACATATCCATCATTATCCCCGTATACAATGCCGGTCCCTACATTGAGGCCTGTCTGGCTTCGCTCGTAGCACAAACGAAAGACGACATCGAAGTTTTACTCATTGATGACCATGGACACGATGACAGTATGGAGCGGGCACGGCAGTTTGTCGAGAACCATCCGAGTAGCAAGACCTTCCGCTTCCTTTCTATGCCTCATAATATGGGTCCTGGCCCAGCACGTAATATGGGTATCGAGGCAGCCCAAGGCGAATATATCGCTTTCGTCGATAGTGACGATGTGGTGGAGCCTGACTTCTGCGAGCAACTGTACGATGCGGCCAGCAAGCACAATGCCGACATTGCCTATTGTCAGGCACAACTGCTCAAAGGCAACGAGACACAGCCTATAGGTAATCCAGTGATAGAGAATGGTGAATTCAGCGGAAAGAAGCGTCGTTTTTTTCTCACCCATTACACCACGCTCTTCGTCTCCTTCCTCTACCGCCGTTCGTTAATCAATGAATACGGCATCCGTTTCCCCTCTACACGCAGTGCCGAGGACAGCTATTTCCTCACCTGTTCGCTATTAGCTGCAAAGCGTATCGCCTGTATTGACAAGCCACTATACCACTACCTTGTGCACAACGAATCACTCTCCGAGGTGCGCAATCCCAAGCGCTACCAGGAGAAGATAAAATCGTTCGACCTGCTCATACAATTTGCCCGTGACAAAGAACTCTATGAGGCCAACAAGGAGGAACTCGACTACATATACCTGAAGAAAGCCTACCTGCTGGGAATCTTCACCTACATTCACAACGAAGACTATCCACAGACACTTACCCTTTGTAAGCTACACAATCATCTGCTCAGTTACGTGCCCTACTATAAGCGCAATGCCTATTACCACAAGGACTATCGGATGCGCCTGTTGCATACGCTTATCCGTAGTTGCCCCGCACTGGCCAAAAAACTGATACCAGTATACATACGAATCACTAAAATGAAACTCTGATGAAGCCACACATACGCATAAACTTTGTAGATTTTTGGGACGACTTCGTTCCCACCGAGAGCCTTTTCTACCAACTCCTTGCACAGCACTATGAGATTGAACTGTCGCCTACACCCGACTATATCTTCTGTTCTGTCTTTGGTGATGAACATCTCAAGTACGATTGCGTGAAGATATTCTACACGGGCGAGAACCAATTTCCCGACTTCAACCTCTACGACTATGCCATCGGCTTCGACCGCATCGGCTTCGGCGACCGCTACTTCCGGTTGCCTATCTGCTACCTCAATCGTTACCAGCCAGACTTTCGGCTTATGGAACAGAAGCACCTGTTGCCTCCCCCCGAGAAAAGCGATTTCTGCAGTTTCGTCTACTCTAACGACCGTGCTTCACAGGTACGTGAGATGTTTTTCGAAAAACTATCGGCCTACAAACCCATTTCCTCAGGCGGACGTTACCGAAACAATGTAGGTGGTCCTGTGGCCGATAAACTCGCCTTCGAACAGCGTCACAAGTTCAGCTTTGCTTTCGAGAACAGTACCTACCCCGGCTATTGTACAGAGAAACTCGTGCAAGCCTTTGCCGCACAAACCGTTCCTATCTACTGGGGCGATCCTACCGTGGCCGAGACCTTCAATACCAAGGCTTTCGTCAACTGCCACGATTATGGCTCATGGGATGAGGTCATTGAGGCTGTCATTGCCATCGACACCAATCCCACTCTATATGCCGAGATGCTTGCCACTCCGGCCCTCAAGGCACCCGATCACGACAGCATCGAATCCAAGCTGACCCAACTCACCCAATTCCTATGTCATATCATCGACCAAGGACCTCAACAAGCTATGCGCTACAACCGCGTATATTGGGGTCACCGCTACCTTAAGCGTATGCGTCAGTGGCACAAGGCCTACCGCAATAGTCTGCGTGGAATCGCCGAACGTATCTATATGAAATACTTCTGGAAGCACCGACGCAAAGGTATCTTATGGAAAATCGACCGCCTGATAAAGCGGTGGACATAATTATTTCACCAACCTCTCTGAAAGCTCCAGCATACGCTCGATAGGCTTGATGGCCTTTTCGGCAATGGCTGCATCAACTTCAATTTTTGGAAATTCATAGCGAAGGCAATTGTAAACTTTTTCCAGCGTGTTGAGACGCATGTAGTTGCACTCATTGCATCCACAAGAGGTGCTTCCTTCGGTAGTTTCGGGAGGAGCGGGAATAAACTCCTTGTCAGGACAGCTCTTCTGCATCTCGTGCAGTATACCCGACTCAGTGACTACGATAAACTGACGTTTGTCGCTCTTCTGTGCATAGGAGAGCAATGCAGCGGTAGAGCCTATGACATCGGCCAACTTGAGTATTACACCCTTACACTCGGGATGAGCCAATACGGCTGCATCGGGGTATTGTTTCTTAAGTTCGATGAGTGCCTCCACGGAGAATTGGCTATGCACGTGGCAAGCACCGTCCCAAAGCAGCATATTACGTCCTGTTATACTATTTATATAGCCACCTAAGTTACGATCAGGACCGAAGATGAGCTTGGCATCCTGTGGAAAACTTTCTACAATCTGGCGTGCATTGCTTGATGTCACCACTACATCAGTATGAGCCTTCACAGCTGCAGAAGTATTCACATAAGATATTACTTGATGATTAGGATTTGCAGCAACAAACTCGGCAAATTTATCGGCCGGACAACTGTCGGCAAGCGAGCATCCGGCATTCAAGTCGGGCACAAGCACCATCTTGTCGGGGCAGAGTATCTTGGCTGTCTCGCCCATGAAATGCACTCCACACACCACAAGCACATCGGCCTCTACCTTAGCGGCCCACTGCGCCATGGCGAGGCTATCGCCTACAAAGTCGGCAATGTCCTGTATCTCGCTACGCTGGTAGTAATGGCCGAGAATCACGGCATTCTTTTCACGCTTGAGCTGGAGTATCATCTCTACCAGCTGCTCCTTGTTCTCTACAGGTTCGTCAGCAAACCCCTTGGCTATCCATTCCGATTTCACCATATCAGTATATCTTTTCTTTTTCCTATCTTTGCAGTAGTCAGCGAAACTTATCCACCCTATCCACAAAGGCTATAAATATTATCTTTCTTTTTATTTTCTAAAAAAAATAAATGTGTGTATGATGATAGCTTGTGTAAACAGTGTATAAAAACTTTGCTTCAAATTTGCATATCTCGTACTTCACATTAGGTTTTGGGCTGTCAACAAGTTATTCACCGGTAGATTTTCCGCTGATGATTGATAGTCAATGCTCATAGGTAAGTTATCCACCGACTGTTAACAACGGCAAAGTTAATAAATTCACTCCTAATATCTATGCTAAAATCGGTTAAAAGTGGTGTTGAAAAGTCATTCTTAAAAAAGAGCTAACTTTTTTGGCAGTTCCAGAATCCTGTTTAAATGCGTCAAGCAACCGGAACCACCAAATTTTAATCTATGTTTTTTTCAAATATTTTTCCACCGTTATCCACCGATATAACGGAATTGTTGTTAACTTTGTTCATCTGAAACGAATAAATATGAAAAAATTAGGTGTTCTTGAACTTAACCGTATGCCATTGGCTGCCTATCGCGAAGCTGATAAGATACCTTTTGTGGTGGTGCTCGACAATGTACGTAGCTTGCACAATGTAGGTTCTGTATTCCGCACTTCAGATGCCTATCGCGTAGAACGTATTTTTCTTTGTGGAGTGACCGCTACCCCACCCTCGGCCGAGATACATAAGACAGCACTTGGGGCTGAAGATTCCGTTGCATGGCAATACTATAAGGATACGCGCGATGCCATCAATCAATTACACGAAGAGGATTATACGGTATTCTCTATCGAACAGGTGCAAGGAAGTACTGCTCTGCAGGAGTTGCGTTTAGAGAAAGGGAAGAAATATGCCGTAGTCCTGGGTAATGAAGTTAAGGGAGTGCAGCAAGAAGTGGTAGATATGAGCGATGCTTGTATTGAACTGCCACAATATGGCACCAAGCATTCACTCAACGTTTCGGTAACAGCAGGTATTGTTATATGGGAGTTTGCAAGGCAGTTGTTGATAGAATAATTACATAAATATATATTGAACTATGAAAAGAGTATACGATTTCTTGAAAGAAGCTAAGGTGTATTATCTTGCTACAATGGATGGAGACCAAGCACGTGTGCGTCCATTTGGTACTATTGACCTTTTCGACGGCAAACTTTATATAATGACAAAGAACCGAAAGAAAGTTTCTGACCAGATGAAATATAACCCAAAGGTAGAGATTACTGCTATGCGTGGCGATGACTGGATACGCATTACTTGTGAAGCTCACCTTGAAACTCGTCACGAAGCTGTAGTAAGTATGGTAGATGCACATCCTCACTTGGCGCAGTTCTATCGTGCCGATGATCCCGATACTGAAGTATTCTATTTAGCTAATGCCACAGCAATTATTTATAGCACTACTCCTGAGCCGTTGACTATACAGTGGTAAACTATAAATATATTATTTCGTGATTAACCCTACATAGGCACTTTATTTTCGTTTGACGCTACATAGTTAGTTAATTTATCGAGAATCTCATCATTTTCATTAATTAGATTCTATAAATCCACGAAACGTAGAAAAACTGCAACAAAAATTTTATAGGTTAAATCAATGAATATTAGTTGATTAAACCGAAAAATAGCTTCTGAGAATCGTTTCTTTTTGATCGTCTTGCCCCTTGGGCGGGAAAATCGCAAGGATGAGGCGGTAGAATTTATGTTTTTTTGAGTATTACGATGACAATAAGAGGCCATTCACGAAATAGTGAGTCAAGCATAAATACTCGTTCCTCTGTAGAGCAAGAACTTTATTGCGATTTCTTAAAACTTTCTTTGCGTGCCGTTCTATATTGCCAGTCTTGGAATATATATTCCAAGACTGGCAATATATATTCCAAGTGTGGCAATATAAAATATATCGAGGTATTCAAGTAGACAATTACGGTATGCAGGTAACCCGTAATGAGGCAGATGCTGTTTAAAACATCTCGCCAATATTGTTACCTATAATTATTCTCATTATCTTCGTTCCCTCGTTTTTTTACACTAACTTTGTCAGGTAATATATAAATAGGTATAATGGAATTTTTCTACGATGTCATTGTGATAGGTGCTGGCCACGCGGGATGCGAGGCAGCGGCAGCTTCAGCCAATATGGGTTCGAAGACGTGCCTTATCACGATGGATATGAATAAAATTGGGCAGATGAGTTGCAATCCTGCCATTGGTGGTATTGCCAAGGGGCAGATAGTACGCGAGATAGATGCGCTTGGTGGGTATACAGGTATTGTGACCGACCACACGGCAATTCAGTTCCGCATGCTCAACCGCTCGAAAGGGCCTGCCATGTGGAGTCCGCGTGCACAGTGCGACCGCGAGAAGTTTATCTGGGCTTGGCGCGAAGTGCTTGACAACATCCCTAACTTACGTATCTGGCAAGATACAGTGGTTGAACTGCTCGTAGAAAATGGCGAAGTCACCGGTGTTCGCACGGTGTGGGGTGTCGTCTTCCATGCCAAGTGTGTCATCGTCACTGCGGGTACCTTCCTCAATGGTCTCCTTCATGTGGGACGTGTGCAGTTGCCTGGTGGACGCATGGCCGAGCCTGCATCGTATAATTTAACTGAATCCATCGCTCGGCACGGCATCACCGTGGGGCGCATGAAGACGGGGACTCCCGTACGCATCGACAAACGTAGCGTGCACCTCGATGAAATGGAGATTCAGGATGGCGAGAACGATTTCCACAGTTTCTCCTATATGAGTGAACCGCGCAAATTGAAACAGCTCTGCTGCTGGACTTGCTATACCAATCCCGAGGTACACCGTATATTGCGTGAAGGATTGCCCGAATCGCCCCTTTACAACGGGCAAATCCAGAGTATCGGTCCGCGCTACTGCCCCAGTATAGAAACCAAGATCGTCACCTTCCCTGACAAGGAACAGCATCAGCTTTTCCTTGAGCCGGAGGGTGAAACTACCAACGAACTTTACTTGAATGGCTTCTCTTCATCGCTTCCGATGGAGATACAGCTCGAGGCTCTGCGACAGGTTCCTGCCTTCCGCGATATTGCCATTTATCGTCCAGGTTATGCCATCGAATATGATTATTTCGACCCCACACAGCTACGGCATACGTTGGAGTCGAAGCTCGTTAAAGGTCTTTTCCTTGCCGGACAGGTCAACGGTACCACTGGCTATGAGGAGGCAGCGGGCCAAGGTCTCGTGGCGGGTATCAATGCGCACATCTCTTGTCATGGCGGCGAACCCTTTACGCTCGGCCGCGATGAAGCCTATATTGGCGTACTCATTGATGATTTGGTGACGAAAGGGGTAGATGAGCCTTATCGTATGTTTACCTCACGTGCCGAATACCGCATCTTGCTCCGCCAGGATGATGCCGACATGCGCCTTACCGAACGCTCCTATCGTCTTGGTCTCGCTTCGCAGGAACGCTACGATCACCTATGTCGTAAGCGTAAAAAGATTGATGAAATCATCGCGCTCACCAAAGGTTTTTCCATCAAGCCCGCACTCATCAATGGCACCTTGGAGAGCCTCGGCACTACCCCACTCGCTCACGGCTGCAAACTCATCGATCTCATCGGACGCCCGCAAATCACGCTTGCCAATATGAGCGAAGTGATTCGTCCGCTCGGTGCGCTGATTGGCGATATAGCCGAGCGCAAGGAGGAGATTGTGGAGGCTGCCGAAATCAAGATAAAGTATCAGGGCTACATCGAGCGCGAGAAGATGATTGCCGACAAGATGCAACGCCTCGAAAGTATCAAGATTCGTGGCCGATTCGACTATAACGAACTGCAATCACTCTCTACTGAAGCACGCCAAAAGCTGACCAGAATAGACCCCGAAACACTTGCCCAAGCCAGCCGCATCCCCGGCGTTTCACCCAGCGATATCAATGTACTCTTGGTGCTTTTAGGTCGATAATGTTCCACGTGAAACATTTGATTGGATTAAGAGAAAAGAAAGCCTATGAAAAACGTTTGCGTTATGCCAACTCCCACTCTATAAACAGAGGGGGAGTTTGTGAGACGAAAACATCAAATGAAACATGATACAACATTAATAACTAATAAAATTAATTATGAACAAAGAACTCTTATTGGCGAATCTTCGCAGTATTCCCGACTTTCCTATTCCTGGAATTCTTTTCCGTGACGTGACAACTCTGTTCAAGAATGCCGAGTGTTTGAAGGAACTTGAGGATACACTTTGTGAAATGTACAAGGACAAAGGTATCACAAAAGTGTTAGGAATTGAATCGCGCGGTTTTATTCTTGGTGCAAGTTTGGCAATTCGTTTGGGTGCAGGCTTCGTTCCGGTGCGCAAACCTGGAAAACTTCCTGCCGAAACAATTCAAGAAAGTTACCAAAAAGAGTACGGCGTAGACACAATAGAGATTCATAAAGATGCCATTTCTCAGAACGATGTGGTGCTCATTCACGATGATCTTTTAGCCACAGGAGGCACCATGCTTGCCGCATACAACCTTGTGCAGAAGTTTGCGCCCAAAGCTACTTACGTGAACTTTATCATCGAACTTATCGATCTTAAAGGCCGCGAAATTTTCCCAAAAGATGTGGATGTGACTTCGCTGCTCTGTCTCGAAGGTGAATAGTTGGTGTGTTGGATTAAATAAAATATAGTATATGACGAGGAAGGTTGTTCTATTTATTGCTATGTTGGCATTTGCTGTCTGTGTAATTGCGCAAACAACAAATGAACGCCAAAAGTACATTCTAATTGATGGGTATTTCTTTGATGAAATGCCTGTCTCACGGCAGAGAAGCAAGACCATATATATGTTGAAAACACCTAATGGAAATGCCGCTTTGGGTATAGAGTTGTCTACACCACTTCCGAAGGAGGTCTTGAAGTATGCCATTCCTAAAGAGCAGGTTCCTGAAGGCAAGTTGCTTCTTAAGATGTTTAATGAGTCAAAAGCGAGAAATCAAGGTATCTCAGCGCAGGTCGTAAATGAAACCATAGTGAAGGCTGGCGACAAATTTCCGACTTTTTCAGCAACAGATATTGATGGAAGGAAGTGGACTAATGCGGATGTAAAGGGGAAAGTTATGGTGCTTAATCTTTGGTATACGGGGTGTGGACCTTGCTGTGCAGAGATGCCAGAACTATCTCTCTGGAAACGGGAAATGCCCGATGTGATGTTCTTTTCTTCAACATTTGAGGATGCGGAAAGAGCTCGTCCAGTTCTTCAGAAACAAGGCTTTAATTGGATTCATCTTGTAAATGACATCCAATTTACCAAGTTTATCGGTGGTAATGGGTATCCTATGTTTATTGTCGTCGATGAAAAGGGAATAATTGCGAAGGTGGAATATGGGACCTCTCATATACAAAGAGAGGAGTTGAAAAAGTTTATTCAGACATTATCAAATAAGTCGAGGCTATGAGGCTTGTTTGTTTACCAAAAGATTTGGATGTAACATCGCTGCTTTGTCTGGAGGGAGAGTAGTCTATAAAAATTTATTACAATTATAACGATGAAAAAATTGTTTCCAATCTTACTTATATGCTTGGCTATTGGATGCACCAATAAAAAAAGCACGCATTCATCGGCTGCGCAAACCGATTCATTGCTCTGCGAATTGCATGAGCGTGACCAACAGATACGGCACGAACTGATGAGGGTGCAGCGAGCTTTCATTGCCGAGCAACGACTGGAATTGGTCGATTCCATCGTGATGCTTGTTGAAGAGGAGGAGCGCACGGACAGCCTCAATAGAGTGGTTGTAGATTCGCTCTTGCAGAATGGTTGGCCCGAAGGATTGAGCGAACAGTCGAACCATACCATCTGGCTCATCATCGACCACGGTGATGTGGAGTATCAGGAGCGGTACCTGCCATTGATAGAGCAGCAGGCGATGCGTGGCATTATCAGTTTGGCCGATTACGCTACCCTATCGGATCGTGTGTATGTACGCCGCCAACGTCCTCAACGCTATGGCACGCAGACAGGATACAAGCAGCGCGACGGTGAAGTGTTTACCTTCGTTTATCCCATTGAAGATGTCGATGCATTGGACTCGCTCCGTCTCTCCGTAGGACTCGACTCTATGCACCATTATCTTCGTCAGGTGGGCAAGACGTTGGGAACATCTATCGAGATTGACCCTGGGTTAACGTGGAAAAACTTAGAGTTATAAATGAAAAAATCTTCAATAAGGTGAAATACAGGTAGCATTTCTTGCCGATATCGGCAAGAAATGCTACTTTTGTGGCGTTATATCAATAGAAACTTGCCGATAAGAATAACAATTATGGAATACCTTTCAGTGTCAGCCTTTGCTCAGCAGCATGGTATCTCAGAGCGTACGGTGCGTAACTATTGTGCCATAGGCAAAATCGAGGGTGCTTTTCTTACAGGAAAGACATGGAACATCCCCGTTGACGCTGCACTTCCTAAGAGAGGGAGGAGAAACAAGCTACCTTTGCTCAATGTATTGCGCGAACAGAAGCTGGTGAGCTTGGCTGGGTCGATATATCACCGTACACAGATAGACCTCACCTACAATTCGAATCATATCGAGGGAAGTCGTCTCACCCATGACCAAACACGCTATATCTTTGAGACCAATACGATAGGCATTACGACGGAGAGTGTCAACGTGGATGATATTATTGAGACGAGCAACCATTTTCGTTGTATTGATATCATCATCGACCACGCTGAAGAACGTCTCACTGAAGCTTTCATCAAGGAGCTTCATCGAGTGCTGAAGAGTGGCACATCAGACAGCCGTCACGAGTGGTTTGCCGTGGGTGAATACAAGTGTTTGCCCAATGAGGTGGGAGGAAACGAGACGACACCTCCCGAAGAGGTACATCGTGAGATGCAAGCGTTATTGAAGGAGTACAATGCCAAGCACGAGAAGACATTGGAAGATATCCTTGACCTGCACCATCGATTTGAGCGTATACACCCATTCCAAGACGGAAATGGACGTGTAGGACGACTCATTATGTTCAAAGAGTGTTTAGCCTGTGGGCATGTGCCGTTCATTATTACTGATGACCTAAAGATGTTTTACTATCGTGGTCTGCAACATTGGCCTCATATCAAAGGTTATCTCATGGACACTTGCCTGACAGCACAGGACCACTATAAAGAACTATTAGCTTATTTTAAGATACGCTACTGAATTGCTATAAAAACGGTGCCCCTACTCCACTTAGAAGCGGAACGGCAAATTTTAGACTACCTGAATGGCGAGTACCGACAACTGGAATTGATAAGTCAAACGCTTGAACAGACTATAAAACATGATCGGACATTAAATAGTCCTTAATACACATCACGCGCTGGACTCTGAATGTTTTTCTATGATTTTTTGTTACTACATATGATGCCAACTACAAAGATTATTTGTTACATTTGCGTGCTAATATAAAAAAGTAAAGTTATGGAAGAACTGAAAAAAGAACGTAAGATAAGTGTAGACAACGAAGGATTGGGCTGTTGCCTGATGATAGGTCTCGTTGTAGGTGCATTGTTGTTGGGCAATGCTATTCGTGCTTCTCGTGCCGATGATCGCGTGGTGTCTGTCAAGGGACTCTGTGAGCGGGAGGTGAAGGCCGACAAGGTGATATGCCCCTTTGCATACAAGGAGGGTGGCGACAATCTGCAGCAACTGTACCGTACGATAGAGGAGAAAAATGGCGTAATCATCGAGTTTTTGAAAGATGCCGGCATCAGCGAAGAGGAAATTACGATAGCGGCACCAAAGGTCGTTGACACGCGCACTGAGTGGAGCGGAAGTCAGAACCGCTATGCCTATATTGTCACCTCTGTAGTGACGGTATGCACCGATAAAGTTGACGAAATCATCACCCTGCAGTCGCGCCAGGGAGAGTTGCTGCAGCGCGGTATTGCCACTGCTGCCAGCTGGGAGTATCAGACGGTATATTCATTTACCAAACTCAACGACATCAAACCGGCAATGATAGAGACGGCCACCAAGAACGCCCGCGAGACTGCTGAGAAGTTTGCCGCCGATAGCAACAGCAAGTTGGGCAAGATAAAGCGTGCTACGCAGGGTCAGTTCTCCATCACTGACCGCGACAGCAATACTCCTTATATGAAGAATGTGCGTGTGGTAACCAGCGTGGATTATTACTTGAAGGATTGACCCTTGAATTGATGTGGGAGGAATTGTGTTATTTTCTTCGGTGGATTCGTACAAAATACAATAAACCGACAATATGAATGAAAAAGAGAAAGCGCAGGCCGGACTGCTTTATGATGCCAATTACGATCCAGAGTTGATTGCTGAACGTGACCGATGCAAGGAGATGTGTTACCGATACAATCAGTTGCCGCCATCAAGCAAGAGTGAGCGAAATGTATTGCTGCGTGAACTATTGGGTCGCACGGGCAATGAACTCCTCATCGAGCAACCATTCTATTGTGACTATGGCTACAACATTGAGGTGGGCGAGAATTTTTATATGAATGTCAACTGTGTGATTCTCGATGGTGCGCGTGTGACCTTTGGCAACAATGTGTTTGTAGCACCCAGCTGCGGATTCTACACTGCAGGGCATCCGCTCGACATCGCTCAGCGTAACCAAGGGCTCGAATACGCCCGCCCCATTCGTATAGGCAACGATGTGTGGATAGGTGCGGGAGTGTCGGTGCTTCCTGGAGTGACCATCGGCGATGGTGCAGTCATCGGTGCAGGCAGTGTGGTGAACAAGGATATTCCGCCCCATACCTTGGCAGTCGGCAATCCTTGTCGGGTGATACGGAAGTTATGAGAAAGTTACACAGACACGTATTATATCCTATTCCTATACTCGCGTGGCGAGAGGCCGGTGACACGTTTGAAGTATTTGCCGAAGACGGATTGTGAGGGAAAATGGAGTTCATCGGCAATCTGCTGTATACTCATCTTGGTGGAGAGCAGTAGAGCCTTACACTCGGTGATGACGTACTGCTCTATGAACTCCAGTGCTGGCGTGCCCGACTTCTCCTTCACCACTTGCGACAGGTACTTCACCGTCACGCAGAGCTTGTCGGCATAGAAGGCAACATCGTGGCAGGTGCGGAAATGGCGGCGGACAAGCTCCACGAAGGCACTGTACAGCTCATCTTTACGGCCAGTGCGCGCCTCTTGATCTGTGGCTACATTGTGCCGGGCCAGCGAGAAGGAATAGAAGGTGGCAGTGTCAGGTGCTTGGCTGCTTCCAGCTTGTAGGGCGAGTCACTACGCTTGGTGAGGTCGATGAGCATCGACAGGTACTTGTTGTATACATACACGTGCTCTCCGCCCTTCTGTACTGGATGGTTCTGAATGGACGAACGCAACGGGTGTATACGGTCGAGGTTGAGGAAGAGGTTGTCGGTAAAGTTCTTCGAATAGATGACAATCTTGTACTCCAAATCTTCAGACCACTCCAATACCTTATATATAGTGTCGGGCAGGAAGGTCACCACGCTCGGCGCCTGCACCATGTATTCTCTCATATCGATACTCACGCGCACCCACCCCTTTTCATAGATGATGACCGTGGTCACGTCGGTCTTGAAGTGTCCCTCGGGAAGCTGAAACAGCTTGTGCTGCGGTAATATGAAGATGTCATTGCCAATGCGGTACTCATCAGGCACAATCTGGTTGATGCGCTCGCGCCACTTTACATAAGGTATTTTCTCTGCCATGTTCCTTTTATTATTTGAATAAATGGTATAGGATAGGGTTCTCTAAACCAAATCTTGGTACAAAAGTCGCTTTTTTCTCCATTCGCTGCAAATAAAAGTTGGATTATTTACCCTCTTTGTTCGCTTTTATGCGAATAATGTTCGCTTTTATTCTTGTCAGTTTGGTCTATTTAGCGTTAAAAAGGAGAATTTGCAGACAAATAAACCAAAACATTGGATTTAATGGCTTATTTGGTATAAAAAGTCGCAGTACCTTTGCATCGCAATTGCGAAGGTTGGCTGCGCTCGTTGAAAATAAAAACGGTTTATACACTCGCTTGCTCAACCTTTGCATCGCAATTGAGAAACAAAGGATACTTAACCTACAACTATGAACGAAAGACCCAAATATAAACTGAAAACTACCAAGGTGGAGAAGAGCGTGGTGGAGGCTTACAAGAAATTGGAGCGAAGTGTGGTAGAGAGCTACTTTGCAGTAGAGAATGCATTCGTAGGGGCTTACCAGAAGATTGAGGACAAGTTTGTAGATACTTTCTTGGAAGAGGTCACGGACGAAAACGAAAACGATAACGAAAACAAAGAACAATAATTATTAACCAATTAAAGTAGAAAAAGAAATGAAGAAGATTTATTCAATCGCAGCTGCAATGCTCATCGCAATGGCTGCAACAGCGCAAACAGACAAGAAATGTGACAAGGCATGTGCCAACGACAGCATCGTGGCAGACACCATCATCGTGTATACCCTCAAGACCGGTAAGGTAGGCGAAGGCGTAGTGAAGGGATACAAGGCCATCGAGAATGGTGTAGTAGGTGGCTATAAGGCTATCGAGAATGGCGTAGTAAGCGGTTACAAGAAGATTGAGGATATGTTCGTACAGGCTTTCTTGAACCAAGAGAAGAAGGTGGTAAAGAAGGGGAAGAAGAACAATAAATAATAAGTAAATAATTAAAGAGTAAAAGAATATGAAAACATTTATCAAAGGATTGGGAATCGCAACTATGATGTGTGCATGTACACTCACCGCAACTGCACAGGATGAGACACAGAAGGAAGGCTTCTTGAAGCGTGCTTTCCGCGACATGAAGGAGAGTGCAAAACTTCAGCGCAAGATTGACAAGGCCAACTTCCAGGCAAAAAAGCTTGAGACCAAGGCTTTCTATCAGGAGCAGAAGCGTCTATCAAAGCCCTCTGTACGCAGTGCTGCCGAGAAGGAGCGCATGCAGAAGGAACTCGAGGCTGCCAACAAGCGTGTAGAAGACGCCAAGGCTAAGGTTGAGGCTGTCAAGAACAAGTAAAAGTTAGCAACTCTACTAACTCCATATCGATCTAAACTGTTAACTGTGAAGAATCTATGAAAACTGAGAAAGCAAAAGATACTGTAGTGAAAGGCTATAAAGCCATCGAAGAAGGTGTGGTAGCAGGTTATAATGCCATTGAGAATGGTGTGGTAGGCGGCTACAAGACTATCGAAGAGGGTGTGGTAAATGGCTACAAGAAAGTGGAGAAGAAGTTTGTAGACACGTTCCTCACCACGGAAGAGTCCTCTGACAAAGAGGCAATCAGCAACAAATAAAACGTAAAAGATTTAAGGTACAGAAAAAAGAAATATGAAAAAGTTTATAGCAACATTCGCCCTCGTGGCAACCGTAATGGGTATGCAGGCCCAGAATGAGACCAAGAACTATGTGAACTACGAGCGTGGCTACCGTGCCGACATTGCACTGAGCACCTCTATCTCTGAGCAGTACAGCATCACCACTAGCCACGGCTACAGCTTCGGTAACGGACTCTATGTAGGTGGTGGCGTAGGCTTCACCGCCGAGACCTTCCTCAACTTCGAGGATGAGCCTCACTACCTCGTACCCCTGTTTGCTGATGTCAAGTACACCTTCCTCAACAAGCGCGTATCGCCCTTCGTGTCGGCTCGCGTAGGTGGCATCTTTAACACTGAGTACCAGATGCACCGCATGCTCATCAACCCCATGGTAGGTATCGATGTGCGCCACTTCAGCATCGGCCTCGGCTATGAGCTGCAGCACAACTTCAAGGGACTCATCGAGAACAAGGCTTCTATGCACAATGTACGCCTGAGCGTAGGGTATACATTCTAAAAACAAAGTTTTCAAGGAGTACACTCCTAATCAATAAATTCATAAGACCAATGAACCGACCTCTTTATCTCGTTACCGGCGCAGCCGGATTCCTGGGCAGCAACGTATGTGCCCAATTGCTGGAGCGTGGCGACCGCGTGAGAGCCTTTGTGCTCAAAGGCGACAAAGCCGCAAAGTATATCCCTGCCGAAGTGGAGATAGTATATGGCGACCTCTGCGACAAGGCATCACTCGACAAGTTCTTTACTGTAGAAGATGGTGTAGAGACCGTCTGCATCCACGTAGCCAGCATGGTGACCGTGAACCCCAACTACCGCAAGCTGGTGCTCGATGTCAACGTGGGCGGCACGGAGAATATCGTGGACCTCTGTTTAGAGCACAAGGAGTGCCGCAAGCTGGTGTATGTAAGCTCTACCGGTGCCATCCCCGAGCGTCCCAAGAAGGAGAAAATCAAGGAGGTCGACGAGTTTAACCTTGATGAAGTAGTAGGCTGGTACAGCAAGAGCAAGGCGATGGCCACGGCCAATGTCTTGACCGCCGTGCGCAACCGCGGCTTGCAGGCCTGTATCGTATACCCCACAGGTATCTTCGGTCCCAACGACAATGCCATCAGCGAGACCACTGCTACCATTATCAAAATCATCAAGGGCAAGATGCCCGTAGGCATCGACGGCTCGTTCAACTTAGTCGATGTGCGCGACCTGGCCGCAGGCTGTATCGCCGCTGCCGACAAGGGCCGAGTGGGCGAGGGCTACATCCTCGGCAATGAGGTCATCACGCTGAAGCGCCTGAGCAAGCTCCTCAATCAGGAGTTGGGGTGCAAGCCCATCAAGTTCTTCCTCCCCATACGCATGGCCGAGAAGATCGCCAAGAAGATGGAGAAGGATGCCGCCAAGAAGGGCGAGATGCCTATGATGACCACCTTCTCGGTGTACAATCTCAAGCGCAACAACAAGTTTGACTACAGCAAGGCACAACGCGAACTGGGCTACACCACACGCCCCATCGAGGAGACCCTGCGCGATGAAGCCCAGTGGCTGGTAGCCAATGGCAAGATTAAGCTGGGCAAACAGAAGAAGTAAAACTCTTTATTCCAAATATCTACTTTTGCATTGCCGTTCTGCTCGCAGGCGGCAATGCTTTCACACATACACATCGCCATGTCACGCACTACACCTATTCGTATAGCATTCATCTTGTTCCTATTGTGTACCGTCAGCCATGCTGTAGCCGATGACACCCCCTCGCGCATCTCGCTCTACGGGCGCAACTATGCGGGGCGTGTGCTCAATGCCAATGCGGCACGGCAGACCGACTGGTACATGTCGTACGATGTGGCGGTGGGCTTCAGTACGCGGAGCGACAGCAGCGTGTATGCCTACAAGTATGGCTACCCTACGTGGGGCGTTGGCATCGCGGTGTCGCAGCTGAGTGCGTTGCAGTTTAGCAGTCCCTCGTTCATGCCCGATATATACACCGTGTATGCCTCGTTTCATCGTCAACTGGGGCAGTGGGACCGCTACACGTGGGGCTACTATTGGGAGACGGGCATCACCAGTTCGCCTCACCACTACGATCCCGTGGGCAACCCCGACAACCTGGTGCAGAGCTCGTTCATCATGGCCTACTTCAGCGGAGGATGCTACGGCACCTATGCCCTCGGCAGGCAGTGGCAACTGGGAAGCGAACTAACCTACCGTCACCACTCGAACGGCAAACTTTCGATGCCCAACACGGGTATCGATGCCATCGGGGCCTCCATCTTTGTGCGCTACGTGCCCAACAGCAAGCGGGCACTGCCTGCGTATGAGGGCGGCCACTTTGCCCCCTTCAGCCCACAGTGGATGAGCCACCTCTCCATAGGTGGTGGCGTACACTCGTGCGATGCCGAGTGGGAGGCTTATAACCGTTTGGTGGAGAACCCCGAGGAGCGGCGTGCCACCTTTGCCCACTACCCCAAACTGACGCTCGTGGGCGATGTGCTGTACCGCTACTCTGAGAAGCACGCTACGGGCATCGGCCTCGACCTCACCTTCTCTACCAATATGCGTCAGCTGGAGCAGGCCGAACGCCTCATCTATGGCGACCAGCGCGTGGCCGAAGGTCCCGGCTACTCTCCTCTCGCCGTAGGCGTGGGCATCGTGCAGCAGTTCTTCTGGAAGCGCCTCGCGGGCTACCTCTCCGTGGGTGTCTATCCCTACAAGCAACGCGGCATACGCGAGGACTATGGCCCCTTCTACCAGAAGGCGGGTGGTCGCTACTATTTTCCCGAGTGGCACGACACCTTCGTGGGCGTGGTCATCAAGGCCAATAAGTTGGTGGCCGAGTTTTTCGAGTTCTCCTTCGGCAAGACGTTTTAGAAGACAAGCAATAAACACATTATCCTTATCAATAGAAGAAAATAATATGTTATCCACCAATTTCAAACTCAAGATTCGCTCGGGCGAGTCGTTCCTCTACCGCAAGGAGGGAACAGAAAGCCAAGTATTTGAACTTCGTATGCGTGACAAGGTGTCGCACTTCTCCCTGCAGCGTGCCTATCGCAAGGCACTCAAGCGCTTTCCCTATTTCAACAGCAGTTTCAAGGTGAAGGGTGAATCCGTCTACCTCGTGCGCAACAAGGTGAAGCCTGCCGTAGAGCGCCGTCGCAACTTACGTCCCTTGGGTGGAGCACGCACGCAGAAGAATATGCTCGACGTCACCTTCTATGATAAGAGTATCTTCGTGGCCTTTCATCACGGCATGTGCGACGGCCGCGGCATCATGCCCTTCATCAAGACGCTGATGTATTACTACCTGCGCCGTGTGTACAAGCTGCGCGACCTACATATCCCCGATGTGCGCCTCGTGGGCGAGGAGATGCTGCATGGAGAGACATCCGACCCCGTGAGAGACGGCAACTTCGCGTTCGACCCTGAAAAGGTGTTCCGTGTAGACCGTACGGGATTTGAACTCCCCGGAGTAGATCAGGAAGGGCCTTCACCCACGCTCAACTATCGCTACGAACATACCTTTGAGCTGGATACCTTCATGAAGGTGTGCAAGGAGCACAATGCCACGCCTCCCATACTGATTGCCATGCTCGTGCAGCGAGCCATCCTCGACGTATGCCCCTTGGCCGACAAGCCCATCACCTGCTTCCTCACTTGTGACTGGCGCGAGCATATAGGACTGCCCAACACCTTCCGCAACTGCGTGAGTTCTATCTATCTGCCCTACAGGAAGGATGACCACGGCAAGGAGTTGCAGCAGTTGGCTACCGAGTACCGCGAACTCATAGCACGACAGAAGGAACTCGACTCGGGACGCTGTAGCGCCAGCATTATCAAGTACCTCTCCGACACGCTCGACAAGCTTTCCACCTACGAGGAGAAGAGTGCCATGGCCGAGCGCATGGCGGGTATGGCTGCCAACACCTTTAATCTCAGCTATACGGGGCGTGCCAACATGGGCGATGCCGAGCAGTACATAGAGTCTATCCACCCTTACATGAGCGGTAGCAAGGGCGTATGCATACAGATGATGTCGATTGGCGATGTCATCACCGTGGACTTCTTGCAGAGCTTCGGCTCCTCCATGTATGTCGATGCCTTCTGCAAGCAATGCCGCGAGCTGGGTCTCAAGTTTACGGGTTCGCAGGCCATACCGTTCAGCACACCGCGCGACCGCATACGCAACAAGAGTGTGATGAAGCTGCTGCAAAAGATGTTCAGATGAAAAAGTATCTCTTCGTATTCTCTATTGCATCCTTGCTGTCCTCCGCCGTAATGGCTCAGGAGGGGTTCTTCGAGCGTTTCTTCGAGCGTTTCGTGTTCAGGCCCGATACGACCTATGCTGTGCGCCATCCTTTCCGATTTACTATACGCCCTAACGTGGGCACCACTTTCGGACAGTACACCTCCCAATGGACTACAGGAGACACGCCCCATAGCTATAGCCTGATGTCGGCACCTATCTTCAAGGCAGGCTGCAGCGTATCGTATCTGGGCATTACCGCAAGTATTCACCGCGATGTGAAGCGCCTCTTTGGCGAGACCGAGGAGACGGAATACAGCATCAGCGGATACACCCCGATTGTGGGTGGCGAACTCTCCTATAGCTCCTCGCACACCCATACGATGAGCAGCAAAGGTGATGGTGAGACGCTATGGCAATTACCGCTCGACGGGTGTCACACACGGCGTTTTCTGGCCAATGGCTACGTGGTGCTCAGTCCTCGCCGCTTTTCACTGCCCGCCGCGCTCACCCAGCGTTATAAGCAGATACGTAGTGCTGGTAGTGCTCTCCTTGGAGCATCGCTCACGGGATTCCGTATGGATGTGGATGTATCACAGTTGCCACCCCAGCTAATCGACGAGAACACTCCCTACGACTATGCCCACCACATCATCTACACCGCAGCGAGCCTTGGTGCCGGCTATGCCTATAACTGGGTGCTCCCGGACAACTGGATGCTGCACGCCTCGTACCTGCACACGCTCTCGCTCTACCACTATGGCGAGATAGCCTTTGCCGATGGCACTATCCCCTTTGGTCACAAGCTTAACCAAGGTGGCATCGTACGCCTCGGCTCGGTATGGGACATCGACCGCTACTTCGGTGGCTTCACAGGGACGATGCAGATGCAATGGATGAGCTACACCCCCATCCATACCTTCGACTTCCATGTACGCACCCGCCTCTTCTTCGGCTTCCGGTTCTAACATTAATAAAATATAAATAATCTGGTCTTAAGCTATAGAATATCATATTTCACGTAATTTTGCAAGATATAGACCTAAACAGATAATGAAAAAACTATTCATAACCATCATATCCGCCCTTCTCTGCCTACCGCTTGCTGCGGTGGAGCGTGAGGACGAGGCGTTCCCGCTCGATACGGCCGACGTGGTGTGGACCTTCACCGAGGGCAACCGCGTGAAGCTGCTCAACAATGCCGATGCCAAGTTCATCGACCTGCTCACGTGCATCGACACGGCACGCCACTCGGTGCACCTCGAATACTTCAACTTCCGCAACGACTCCATCAACAAGATTATGATGACGCTCTTGGCGCGTAAGTTGAAAGAGGGTGTCGAGGTGCGCATCCTCTTTGATGACTTTGGTAACATCTCCAATGACCGTCCTATCCGTCGCAAACACTTGCGTGAGATGCGCGAGCTGGGATTCAAGATTAAGCCCTACGACCCCATGCAATTCCCATGGATCAACCACGCCTTTCACCGCGACCACCGCAAGGTGGCTGTCGTGGATGGGCAGACGGCATTCATCGGTGGTATCAACGTGGCCGACTACTACGTCACAGGTTTGCCCGAGGTAGGCGACTGGCGCGATATGCACCTGCGCATCGAGGGCCCTGCCGCCAATATTGTTCAGCGCAACTTCATCACCATGTGGAACGCCGAGACCAAGGAAAAGCTCTCACCTTCCGACTACTGCCTTGCCCATACGGCCTATGCCGATGGAGTGTCTGTAGCCATTGTCAACGACCATCCGCGCCATAGCAATGGCGATATTCTCGATGCCTATCTTTGGCTTATCGGTGAGGCCAAGCGGGAAATCAAGATTGTCACGCCCTATTTCCTGCCGCCACCCAGCATACGACGTGCTTTGACCCATGCCGTGGAGCGTGGGGTCGACGTGCAGATACTCATCTCGGCCAAGGGCGATATTGCGCTCACTCCCGAAGGTTCCAAGCGTATGGGCTACAAGCTCACCAAGCGGGGTGTCAACGTGTTCCTCTTCAACGGCGGCTTCCACCACTCCAAGGTGATGTCCATCGATGATGACTGCTGCATGATAGGTTCGGCCAACCTCGAGAGTCGAAGCCTCTTCTACGACCACGAACAGAATGCCATCGTGGTGGACACGGCCCTCGTAGACGACTTCGTGGAGATTTACGAGGCCGACAAGCTCAACAGCGACACACTCACCCGCGAACTCTACAAGAGTGCTACGCCCTGGAAACGCTTCGTGGGGCGCTTGGCAGTGTTCCTGAGGCCTATATTGTAAGTTTGAGAGATGGTCTTGTCGTGTTTTAATAGTAATGATGCTGTATTAAGCTCAAAATTATATACATTTGCAAAAGCAACCTACGACACTTCAAAACTATGCAAAAGCAATACACCTATTCCCTACCCGAAGAGATTGTCAATATGAGCACCCACGGCGTGGGACTTGCCATGGCTCTTGCCGTGTGCATATACTTCCTCGTGCAGAGCAGTGGCAGTGGTTCCTGGTTGGTACCCTTCAGCTTGACGCTGTACCTGTTTGGTGTGGTCAGCTCGTATGCTGCCTCGGTGCTCTACCATTCTATCCCTTCTGCTCGGGCCAAGGCCAAGGCGCGGGCACGCAAGCTCGACCACGCTGCCATCTACTGGCACATTGCTGGCAGCTATACCCCACTCACGCTCATTGCCATGCGTGATGGGGGCGCACCCGTCTGGGGATGGGCGATATTTGCTTTCGTATGGCTATGCACTATTGTAGGCACAGCACTCAGCTTCCGCAAGATGAAGGCGCAGAGCTACCTCGAGACTACCTGCTATGTGCTCATGGGACTCACCATCCTCGTGGCCTTCAAGCCCTTCTACGACACCTGCGGACTCCCCATCGTGCTATGGGTAGTGGGCGAAGGTGTGGCCTACATCACGGGAGCCGTGCTCTATAGCTTCAAGCAGATACCCTACATACACTCCGTCTTCCACGTGTTCGTCATCCTTGGCGACATCTGCCACATGATAGCCACTTGGATGATGCTACAGATATTCGTATTATAAACACACATCTCCGTAGAGTCAACGGCACCGTACACGCCAGTTGTTAATGGTGTGGAATATCAAATCCAGGCAGGTGAGAGCGTGATACAATGTAGATAGCAGAGACATATCACCTACAACGAGCCATTTGTTTGCCAATATATAACACTTCAAAAAATGCCCATTTCATCGTAGTTTTGTATATTGTAATTTTTTTGTAACCCCAAAATCTTGTATTCAAGGATGGTGCAACATAACTTTGCATCTGCATAATCAAAAAAACAGAGCATGATGAAGGGTTCATTAGTAAAAGGCTTGATGGCAATTACATTCTTGCTGATGCTTCCGCTCTCGGCAAAAGCCACAGCGCAGGAGGGAGATATTATTTATATCAATGGAGAGAAATGGTTCCTGTTGGGTAAACCGCTGAACTATGACGATGAGCTATATACAAAACTAAATGAATTCTTACCGAAGAACCGTAGTTGGAGCACAGCAAACTGGAGCGGATACACCGGCTATTGGGAGATTGTATATGGACGGCTTTACCTAAAGAAGGTGGTGGTGTACGTGTATGATAAGCTGATGGATACCTATCTGGACATCACATACGATGCCTATGACTTGAAAGAATTGTTTATGCCCTATTATACAGCACATGGCATCAGTGCAGAGTGGTATGGCAACAAGGCTGTAACCGTGGGGCGCGGAGAATGTATCAGGGTCAATAACGATGCGTATGATAGAAACTACGCCGAGGAACTGGTGATGACCTTCGAGAAGGGGGAAGTAATGAAGGAAGAGTACTGGCGCAACAAAAAGGTGACCGACGGGTGTAGCCTTAGGGATGGTGCTGGAATGGAAGTGATAAAGCTGTTCCCGTACGAACAATTCCCGGAGCTTGAGACGCAGCGGGTAATCGTACTCTTTAGGAATGTCGCCGTATCTGCTGACGGTAGGTTCAAGGATTGTGATGCTGACCTGTTTTGGTCTAAAGACAAGTCTATGGAAGAGAATCCCAACCACCCGATTATCATTGCATTCAAGGAGACGATGCGCAAGGTATATCCATGGGAGACATTCTATATCCATGGGAAAAATACAATCAACTATGGCGATCGACGATTCTCACTCCCGTTAGGCAAGCGTAGGGTGAAAAATTAAGGGAGATGTAATAACGCGCTAAAATAAAATATCCAAGCAAGCTTGGCGTTTCTCGCTCGTTTAATCGTATCTTTGAGGTAAAACTCGAAGATACTTTCACTCGCTGTGAAAAATATTCAAGCAAGCTTGATATTTCTCGCTCGTTTGTTCCTATCTTTGCGGTAAAACAGGAGAAGATGACCATGAATGCTCCAAAACGAATGGATATGATGCAGCGACAGCGCTTGGAGTCGCTGGATGTGCTGCGCGGCTTCGACCTCTTTTGCCTTGTGGGACTGGAGGCGGTGATGCACGCTTTGGATGGTGCCGTAGATGTTCCGTGGTTTGACCGCGTGATGTGGTGCTTCACACATGTTGATTGGGAGGGCTTCTCCTCATGGGACCTGGTGATGCCGCTCTTCATGTTCATGTCGGGCGTGACGATACCCTTTGCTCTGGCCCGCTACAAGCGTGAGGGGAATAAGGGAGTGGCCTACCGCCGCATCATCAAGCGAGTGCTGCTCCTGTGGATACTGGGCATGATGTGTCAGGGCAATCTCTTGGGCCTCAATCCTGAGCGGATATACCTCTATTCCAATACGCTACAATCCATTGCTGTAGGCTACCTTATTGCTTCCCTACTCTACCTTAATTGTTCGATGCGTGTACAGATAGGTGTTGCCGTGGGGCTATTGCTGGCGTTCTGGGGCTGCATGGAATGGATACAAGTGGGCGAGTTTGGTGGCGGCAACTACACTTCCACGGGCAACCTTGCCGAGTGGGTAGACCGCACGGTGCTGGGGCGCTTCCGTGATGGAGCTATCGTGGCAGACGGGCAGGTCGTGTTTGCTTCGTGCTATCACTATACATGGGTGCTCAGCAGTCTCACGTTCGCGGTCACTACGATGACGGGCATGTTTGCCGGGCATATATTAAAGAACGACAAGCTTACTCCTCTGCGCAAGTGCTGCACGTTGGTCCTCATCGGTGCTGTGCTTGTGGCTGGCGGATGGCTGTGGGGACTGCAGATGCCTGTCATCAAGAAGCTGTGGACCAGCTCTATGGTGCTCGTGAGCAGTGGCTATTGCTTCCTGCTCATGGCGTTCTTCTACTGGCTTATCGATTGCAAGGGATGGAACAAGCATACCCGCTGGCTCAAGGTCTACGGCACCAACTCCATCGCAGCCTATATGCTGGCTACGTGCGTCAACTTCAGCAGTGTTTCTAATTCCCTGCTGTATGGCCTGAAAGCCTACACCGGTGACTTCTACCCCACCCTCATCGCCATTGCCAATGCAGTCATCATCTACCAGATTCTGCGAGTGATGTATAGGCAACAGGTGTTCCTGAAGGTGTAAAGGATGGTAGAATATCTTTAGCTAAGAGCGAAAAAATAGCTGTTTGTTTACTGTTGATAAATAAATATCTCTATTTTTATTTGTTCTCAATAAACAAAATAGTATATTTGCATCGTCAATCCATTCAGAAGACAAAGTATGAACAAAGATGTATTCAAGACTTTAATCATTGAAGGACAGGAAGAACTACAGGAAGTAGAACTCTACAAGCGTCCATTCGAGTTTGAAGAACAAGGACGATATGTCTTGGTTGGAATCAGACAAGCCGGTAAATCCTATCTGCTATATCAGCGAGCTAAGCATTTGATAGAGCAGGGACACAGCGTAAAGGAGCTGGTATATATCAACTTCGATGACGAACGCCTCTTAGGTATGAGTGCCGATGACTTTGATCTGATACTGCAGGCCTATAGCAGCATGTATCCCGACAAACCTATTCTTTTCTTCGACGAGATACAAAATATCAATGGATGGGAACATTTTGCCCGTAGATTAGCCAATCAGAAATATATGGTCTACATCACTGGCAGCAACGCCAAGATGTTGAGTAGGGACATTGCCACTACGCTCGGAGCACGATTCTTTGATGAGAAGGTGTACCCCTATTCATTTCGTGAATATCTGGGGGCACAAGGCATCACACTTGGCAAGGAATGGATGTATGGCAAGCTGAAAGGTACGGTACAACAGATGATGAACGAGTATTTCCGTTGGGGAGGCTTCCCCGAGCTGCTGATGTACCGCAACAAACGGCATTGGCTCAACGGATTATATGAAAAAATCATTTTGGGCGATGTGATACAACGCAATGGCGTAAAGAATGAGCAGGCGTTGCGACTTGCCATAAAGCGCTTGGCCGAGAATGTGAAACAACCTACTGCCTATAATCGCCTGGCCAATATGGTGAAGAGTACTGGAGTATCTACCAATACCGCCTCAATCATCGACTATATAAGATATGTCAAGGAAGCCTGCATACTGTTTACTATAGATAATTATGCCTCCAAGTTTGTAGAAAAGGAAACGGTCAAGAAACACTACTTTACTGACAACGGATTGCTGAGCATATTCCTTACCGATCAAGATAGCTCATTACTGGAAAACTTGTGCGCTATCACCTTGTATAAGAAATATGCCGATACAGAATCTCCTCGCATCTATTTCTATAACAAGAATATAGAGGTAGACTTCTATGTTCCAGAAGAAGACCTCGCCATACAAGCAGCATATAGCCTCAATGACCAAGATACCCGAAAGCGTGAGGTCTCAGCGCTTGTTGCTCTGCACAAGGCATACCCACTGAAGAGAGCCCTCATCATCACTTATGATGAAGAAGAGACAATCGAAGTAAACGGACTAACTATAGGGGTGGTTCCTATATGGAAATGGTTGCTTGAATAAGAGGCTGGGCCGATAGAATGGGTAGAGGCGTGAGCAGTAGCCTACACCGGCGACTTCTACCCCACCCTCATCGCCATTGCCAATGCGGTCATCATCTACCAGATTCTGCGAGTAATGTATAGGCAACAGGTGTTCCTGAAGGTATGACATGATGACTTTGTGTACCAACTAACCTAGGATGATGTCAGTATCTTTTTAAGATCACAATTTGTGACCTTGAACACAGGTCGTGGATATAGTGAGTGAAGACACGCGTCGCGAACTCGACGATATCTATTTGGCTCTCTTGCAGTTGGCCAATAGACAAAAGCAAGCTTCCACTGATCGTAAGCCAATAGGGTTTATGGCTTATGGAAAGGAGGAGTGAATAGCAACGAAAATCCCATAAGGCCTGCGAAGTACGCCTTCGTCTATTCTTCGCAGACCTTATGGACTTTTCCAGAAATCTGTATGTTTTTCTTGGGGCACAGACCCTAATACTCATAATAAACGACGGATAGGGTATATCCGCCGTGGCGGGATTATATTATTTGAAATCAGACATCCACTTGATGATTATTTCTAGTACTTCAGGTGCAAAGGTTTCTTCAATAGTTCGATATTCTGGAACCTGGCCTGTTTTACAATGCTGAAACAGGTGGTTAACACCATCAATTGTTTCAATGCAGTTTTTTGAATTATTAGGAAGACCATTACGGATTGCACTTAGATTGCTTTTGTAATCTACTTGATTGTCCTTTGAGCCATTCAAAGCTAATACAGGGCACGTTACATTCCCAAGTATAGAACGGGCATCCAGAGACAGTAAGTGTATCATATATGGCATCTGAATTTGAGCTACCACAGCCCAATAGTTCTGTAACAAGGATTCAGGGACATCATAGTCATCCGGATTAGGCATTCTGCCTCCGTTAACTCTGACGTCAAAAGCTGTTTCAAGCATCTTACAATATGATTCTACTTGCTCATCCGTAAATCCTAGCCCTTTAAGTGCAACTCTGTTCTGCCATAAAAGTGTTTCTGCACCGCTAATAGCCATTCCTGCAAGGCTGACAATGAAATCAGCTTTTTTTTCAGCTGCAATCATCATGGCGATCGTTCCTCCTTCACTATGACCAAGCACTCCAACCTTGTCAAATCTTCCTCTTAACAATTCAAGGCCAGCCAAGGCATCTAATTTAAAATCTTCAGTAGTCCACTCCATTGGTTTTGCAGAAGAATCGCCGAATCCTCTGTCATCGTACCGTAAAGTTGCGACACCTGCACGGGCAAGAGCATCTGCAATGACAGCGAACGGCTTGTGATCGAAAAGCTCTTCATCACGATTTTGCTGTCCGCTACCAGTCACCATTAAAAGAACTGGGGTCTTTCGCGAATATCCTTCAGGCAAAGTAAGGGTACCGCTTAATATATAGTTGCCATTTGCAAATGATACCTCCTCCGTAGCATACGGAAATGGTCCTACAGGAGTCTGTGGACGATTTGGCTTATCCTCACCCGGAGTGAGCGTTAAAGGAAGCGATACATTCATCTGATTGAAAGTGCCAACAATTTTATTTTCTTGCCATACTCCCTCATAATTTATAGCAAGTGAAGGGACCTTGACAATAATCTTTCCGTCCAAACCTCTCTCTACCTGTGCAGCTAACCCCTTTACACCCTGATCTGGGGAGTCCATAGTAGGTTTATCTCCATCAAGATTAAAGACTAAGGACAATTTCGTTCCTTGTATATCTAATTTGCCAGACCATGTGCCTGTCTGAGCATTAGCATTCGATATCGCGTACAATAATATAATGCTAGTAATCAGTATTCTCTTTATCATATAAGTTGAAGTTTTTATATACATGCATTTTTATATTTCTGCAAAAACACTGTAATATTTTTAGTTATACATAAAGTTAATATAAAGTAAAAAAGAAGCGTGGCCTGATACGCCACATCGTTAATGGAGGTCGTAGGAAACCTGAAATACAGAAATGGAGATAACAGCCCACGCGAAACGCGTAGAACCATTATACTAACCTTGCATTTCTGAAAATTTCCTACGTTTCCATTAACAAGAGAGCATAACGCTTCTATTTTACCAAAATGTCTTGAAGAGTCTTTCGACTCATCGCTGCAAAGTTAGTGCAAACCGAGAGGAGAACAAAATAAATTCATTTATTTTTTATCCCGCCGACGCGAATGAGCGTCGGTTGCGACGAAGGAACCTTTAGGTTCCCCGAGGAGTGTGACGAAGTCGCTAGATCGCAGCCTAACTTCTTCTTGCCAAAGCAAGATAAAGGTACAGCAAGATAACTGAAAAAGCAACACCTACGGTTAGTTTTTCTGAGCCGCGGCGTATCTTTTCTTCTATTCTATCCACCCAATAAGTTGCATCTGCATGTTCAAAAACTTAAATATCCGCGGATACGTGATGAAATATCCGTGGATATTTGGATTTTTCATTTGTTCCATCGGAGTTTTTTCTCAGTACGGGCGCAACTTTTGAGGCTGTATTATCCGAAAATATGCCTATTTTCGTTCAGCAATACTCCTATATATCTGATAAAATGATTATATTTGCATTAACTATTCAATTGTAATGGAAAAGATCATTATTAGTATTCTATGTTTTGTTGCAATGAATTATTATTAAGGATGTTCAGGATATGAAGAAATTGACAATAGAGCAGTTAAAGAAGTTTAAAGAATCAGAAGATAAAGTGGAGTTCAAAAGGGCAGAGCAAGGAAATTTTGCCTATGATGGGGGAAGTCGTGTTAAGCCGAGTGAACGCCGAAGATGTATTCTTGGTTATGTCACAGCTTTCTGTAACGAAGGAGGAGGGTATCTTGTACTTGGAATGGAGGATGCTTATCCACATAAAGTCGTTGGCACTAAACAAAATGAGGGCAGGCTGGGAGAACTGGAGGGGGCTATCTATAAGGATACACAAATCCGCCCCATTATATATGAATTGTATGAAGATGAAGTGAACTTGAAGGGACGTGTATTAGTTATTGAAATACCACCACGACCTGTTGGGAAATTGTTCAGATTTGAAGATGTTCCTCTCATGCGTGTTGGTGAAGAACTAAAACCTATGTCTGATGAAATGATATTTAGCATACTACAAGAACATGAACCCGATTTTTCTGCTGATATTTGTGAAGGTATAACTATTGACGAACTTGACTCAGAAGCTATTCGAATATTAAAACAGAAGTATGCAACGAAGCAGAAGAATCCTAATTTCTTGACATTACCAGACTCACAAGTCTTAAGTGACTTAAATCTAATAATAGATGGTAAGGTTACCAATGCAGCCTTAATTCTTGTAGGGAAGCAAGAGGTTTTACATAGTCGCATACCTCAGGCTTCTGTTATCTTAGAATATCGAAAGTCTGAATCTTTAGTACCTTATTCCAATAGACAGGTTTACGAACAACCTTTTTATAAGATGATTGATTTGCTTTGGCACGATATAGATTTAAGAAATGACAAAATCGATGTAAGTGAGAATTCATACATTTTTAATATCCCGTATTTCAACGAAGATGTAATTCGTGAAGCAATAAATAACGCCATTGCTCATAGAGATTATAGACGTACCAGTGAAACTGTGATAAAGCAATATCCGCAGAAAATGATAATAATGAACACTGGTGGCTTTCCACTTGGAGTGACTTGCGAAAATCTATTACGAGTCCAAAGTACACCAAGAAATCGTTTGTTGGCGGATGTATTGGCAAAAACCGGTATTGTGGAACGTTCGGGACAAGGTGTTGATAAAATATATAAAAACACTCTTTCAGAAGGTAAAGATGAACCCGACTATTCTCATAGTGATTCATTTAGAGTAGAACTTCACTTATCTGCAGTAATTAAAGATAAAGCCTTTGCAATGTTTTTGGATTCAGAACAACGTGATTTACAAGAAGAAGAACGACTTTCTGTTTTCGAGATAATAGCATTAAACAATATAAGAATAAACAAGTCTGAACTTGTGGAAAAGGAAACTTTAAAAAGTTTGCTAGACCGTGGACTTATTGAAAAACGTGGTAAAACAAGAGGTACATATTATATATTATCTAAAAGTTACTACGAATTCTGTGGCAAAGAAGGTGAATATTCGAAAAGAGACGATTGGGGGATGAATCAAGTAATTTCTGTCATAATACCTCATCTCACAAAATTCAGTAAAGCAAAAATGAAAGATTTTGTTAATTTGTTAGATGGACACTTAACTCGTCGTCAGGTAAGGCTTGTTATAAACCAATTAGTAAACAATGAATATTTAACTAAAGAAGGTGAAGGAGCAGCTACAATCTATAAAATATCAGATACTTATATTAAAAAATCAGAAATAGCGGCACGAGCTTTAGATTTGGGACTTATGGAAATGAAGAAACGTGGAGAAATAGAATAGAGTCATAAAACGTCCAATTTACGTCCAATATTATGGGAGAAAAATACTTATTTCTACGCAATGACCATGTTAATTAATTTATTATCAATAAATTAAAAATGTCCAGGATAAAAATCCGAAATTATTTTACCTCGCGCCATGTTTGAAAGCCCACTAAAGAAGAATCCCTACTTGCAGTCCATTGTGGAGAACCTGCCCGACACGCCGGGGTGCTATCAGTATCTCAACAAGGAGGGCACGGTGATCTATGTGGGTAAGGCAAAGAATCTGAAGCGGCGCGTGAGCCAGTATTTCCAGAAGGAGCAGACGGGAAAAACGCGTGTTCTCGTCGGTCAAATCGCCGATATTCGCTACGTGGTGGTGAAGAGCGAGGAGGATGCACTGCTGCTCGAGAACAACCTCATCAAGAAGTACAAGCCGCGCTACAACGTGCTGCTCAAGGACGATAAGTCGTACCCCTCCATCTGCATCACCAGCGAGTATTTCCCCAAGGTGTTCAAGACCCGCAAGATTATCCGCAACGGCTCGCAGTACTTCGGCCCCTACAGCCATATACCCACGCTCAACGAGATACTTGGGCTCATCAAGCAGCTCTATACGGTGCGCACGTGTAACCTCGCGCTCACTCCCGAGAACATCCGCAGCGGCAAGTTCAGGCCCTGCCTCGACTATCATATCAAGCGTTGCAAGGCTCCGTGCATCGCGCTGCAGAGCCGCGATGAATACATGGAACAGATCGGTGAAATCAGGGAAATCTTGCGTGGCAACACCAAGGAACTGAGCCGTAGTCTGATGGACGAGATGCGCCGCTTGAGCGAGGAGATGCGCTTCGAGGAGGCCATGGAGCTGAAGCGCAAGTACGATGCCTTAGAGCGCTTCCGCGAGAAGAGCGAGGTGGTGAGCCACATCATCGACAACGTGGACGTGTTCTCCATCGAGGAGGACGACGGCAGCGCCTTCATCAACTATCTGCACATCACCAACGGAGCCATCAACCAGGCCTTCACCTTCGAGTACAAGAAGAAGATGAACGAGACGCGCGAGGAGCTGCTCACACTGGGCATCGTGGAGATGCGCGAGCGCTACAAGAGCCAGTCGAAGGAGATTGTGGTGCCCTTCCCCGTGGACATCGACCTGGAGGGCGTCACCTTCACCGTGCCGCAGCGCAGCGACCGCAAGAAACTGCTCGACCTCTCGCTGCTCAACGTGAAGCAGTATAAGCTCGACCGCCTGAAGCAGGCCGACAAGCTCAACCCCGAGCAGAAGAGCACACGCCTGCTCAAGGAGATACAAGAGCATCTCAAGCTCGACAGAATGCCCGTTCACATCGAGTGTTTTGACAACTCCAACATCTCGGGCACCGATGCCGTGGCGGCCTGCATCGTCTTCCGAATGGGCAAGCCCAGCAAGAAGGAGTACCGCAAGTATAATATCAAGACCGTTGTGGGTCCCGACGACTATGCCTCGATGCGCGAGGTGGTGTATCGCCGCTACTCGCGTATGATTGCCGAGGGCACTCCCCTACCCGACCTCATCATTGCCGATGGTGGCAAGGGACAGATGGAGGTCATCCGCGAAGTGGTGGAAGACACGCTGGGGCTGCACATCGCCATTGCCGGCTTGGCCAAGAACGACCGCCACCGCACAGCCGAACTCCTCTTCGGCTTCCCCGCGATGAGCATCGGGCTGAAGCAGCAGAGCGCACTCTTCCATCTGCTCGAACGCATACAGGACGAGGTGCACCGCTTTGCCATCACCTTCCATCGCGACAAGCGCAGCAAGCGGCAGACCGCCTCGGCGCTCGACAACATCAAGGGTATCGGCGCAAAGAGCAAGGAGGCCCTGCTCGCCCACTTCAAGACGGTGAAGCGCATCAAGGAGGCTCCCATCGAAGAGTTAGAGGCTGTCATTGGCAAGAGCAAGGCGAAGATGGTGAAGGAGGGGCTGCAAGGGTAAGAATCAACTTGGATAACGAATTGGTTCGATTTGTACGATTGGCATAGATGCCTCACGCAAATGATTTATGTCTCACACAGATCTCACAAATCTCACGAATCACACGCGCTAACGCTTGTGTGTGCCATCCAGCTGAGAACACTCGGCAAAGCCGACAAGCGCGGGCGAAGCGACGCGCTATCTGTGAGATTTGTGAGATCTGTGTGAGACATTAGTCCGTGTGAAAGAAACAGCGTACTGTGAGCGAATACGTTTCTTCGTTGTACTCAGAATGAAAGTCCTCATTCTTGCGATTTTCCCGACCGAGGGACGAGGCGAACGAAAAGAAACGATTGCCTTTGGCCCCTTCGGGCGGCGAACTTTGTTTCTCGGAAGCCATTTTTCGGTTTAACGTGCACTCCCCCAACCTATTAACCCCGATTTTTCTTGTCGGGATTTTTCCTCGTTTCGCGAAAAGTGTCGCCAAAGTGATGTTTTTCTCTCATTTTTGTAGTTTTTCCGTTACCTTTGCGTCTAACGGATAAAAATTGTTGCGAAGACAAACGATGAAAAAGAACGAAACCGAATTTGCGCAGATGGTGAGGGCACACAAAGAGACGATATATACGGTGTGCTATATGTTCTCCAACGACAGCGACGAAGTGAACGACCTCTTCCAGGAAGTGCTCATCAACCTATGGAGTGGAATTGAGCAGTTTCGCGGCGAGAGCAAAGTGGATACGTGGATTTACCGCGTGAGCCTCAACACCTGCATCTCGTGGGAACGGAAGAAGAAGCTGCGCGCCACTGTGCCGCTGACGATGGACATCAACCTCTTCGAAGATAAAGACGAAGACACGCGTCAGATCCAGATGCTCTACAAGCGCATCCATCAGCTCAAGCCCTTCGACCGAGCCATCGTGTTGCTTTGGCTCGAGAACATGAGCTACGAGGAGATTGCCGCTATCGTGGGTATCACGGTGAAGAACGTGTCGGTGCGCCTCTATCGCATCAAGGAACAACTCAAACAAATGTCGAACCTGTAAACATCAAACCTTATGGAAGAACAATTCAATATTGCCGAACTCAATGAGATGAAGGAACAGATCAGCCTGCTGCGCCGCAAGCTGGAGAAAGAGACTATCGTGAACGAGAAGCTTATTCGCACAAGTATGCGGGACAAGTTGAAGGCGGTGAAACTAAGATCTTACATTTTATGTGCTATAGTACTTATTTCATGCCCTGTTTGGACAACTCCAATCTTTAACTTCCATTCTCCATGGTTTATAGGAGTAACGATAGCATTTCTGCTTATTGCCGTCGTCTATGAAATCTATTGCAACCAACTGCTGAGCACACAGAACTACATCACTGGTAGTTTAGTAGACGAGGCTCGCAAGCTCAACCGTTACAAGCAACTCGGCAGGCAATGGCATTGGTTCAGTATACCATTCCTATGTATATGGTTGCCGTGGTTTGTTTACGAAGTTACTTCTATGGGTGGATTTTTCGTTAAGAATATTCTTATCGGCGGCCTTATCGGCGGCCTTATTGGCGGTACTATCGGCGGTATCATCGGTTGGCATATATATAAGAAAGGACAAAACGCCGTCAACGAGGTTATTGACCAAATAGAGGAACTGACCGAGGAGAAGGAGTAAACCTGATGGATAGCATCGCCAATTTAGAAGTCTACCTCCACTTGCAAGCTCCTGACATTATCAGAACCCTATACCAAGATGTACGCCAAGGCAATGTGTCGAAAGCGTGGGGCCAAGGAAGATATGCAGATTCTTGTAGCAGCGCACTCTGATGCCGGGCTGCCAAGAGAGATAAAATTGCACATCTCCCTTCTCGACACTGATATCATCCATCTTTGTTGTTCCATCTACTGGGTCAACCCAATACAGGTCTTCGATATCTGTCACAACAGCAGCGCCTAATGCCAAGTCGCTGTAGAATGAGAATATCTTGCGTTCACCTAAATGGAAATATCTGCGACCATACAGAGCTGCACTAAAACTATTGACATCTGCATAGCCATGATTGATAGTGTATACATTTACATTCTTCCCTACCATTAGGCCCAATGTGCGCTTCTCGTCAACACGTACACCGCCTGTTACCGCGAATCCGCCAGCATAGATGCCCAGATTTCCTCGCACGGTAACCTCTGTCTTCCAGTTCTTTCTTCCCTCGGTAGAGAAACTCTTCTTGATGCTTTGGGCAGACAATGAACAGAATGGCAACACTAAGAAAGCCGCGAATGCGATGGCTTTGAAGAGATTCTTTTTCATAGTAATCCGTATTTATAGTTTGATGTTGACATTAAGAAACACTGCAAAGATAGCTAAACTTTCTATATACCATATATAATCACCTGATTATTTGGTATTCTTCATAGAAAAATGTCTCAAAGCTTGTATTAACACTTCTATATGTCTAAATTTGTAGGGAATATTCAATTCTTATGGAACAGTTGCAGGTAATACAGACAAGATATACGAGATTCGCGGCCAGCGTGTGATGCTCGACTTCGATTTAGCGGAGTTATATGGTACGGAGACAAGAGTACTCAAGCAATCTGTAAAACGAAACATCAAACGTTTCCCTACAGACTTCATGTTTGAATTGACGAAAGAAGAATTCTGTAGTTTGAGGTCACAATTTGTGATCTCAAACAAACGGGGCGGCACACGCTACATGCCGTTTGCTTTCACCGAACAGGGCGTGGCTATGCTCTCATCGGTGCTAAACAACGAAACAGCTATTGAAATTAACATCAACATCATGCGTGCTTTCGTCACCGTGCGCCAGTATCTCACCTCTGCCAATGGTACTATCAAAGAGATTGAAGAACTCAAGCAACGGATGAAGGCATTGGAACAGGGCAGCGAAGATACTATTGCCGCTATCAATGACCTTAGCGAAGATACACGCCGCGAACTTGATGATATCTATTTGGCTCTTTCGCTATTGGCCGATAAACAGAAACGAGCTCCCACTGATCGTAAGCCGATAGGGTTTACGGAGTATAATAAGGAGGGGTGAGAAGCAACGGAAAAGTCCACGAGGCCTGCGAAGTACGCCTTCGGCTATTCTTCGCAGACCTTATGGCTCCTAATCATTCAACCACTCGATATAGTTCTCAGGAGTTACTATCGCCGTTTGTTTCACCTGATAAGTCTTTTGAAATATCGTCGGTAGTGACACCGTCTGTCGACGCGGATTCCATTTCATTTCAAATGCAGTAAATTCGCCATCAGCTTCTTCTATATAGTCAATCTCTTGCTGGTCGGTAGTGCGCCAAAAATAACTCCTTGCATATCGGCCTGCGTATTCGTTCGCCTTGATACGCTCACTAATGAAGAAGTTCTCCCACAAGGCCCCGGTATCATTGCGTAATGCAAGAGGAGCAAAGTTCTGGATGACAGCATTACGTATGCCGTTGTCATAGAAATACACCTTTTTGCTTTTCTTCAGTTCGTTACGAAGATTTCTGTTGAACGCATTGAGGCGAAAGACAATGTAGCACTTCTCCAGCAAGTCTATATACTTCTCCACCGTCTTGCTATCTGACCCCACCGTCTGTGCCAGTTCGTTGTACGACACCTCACTGCCCACCTGTAAGGCTAATGCTATCAACAACTTTTCCAGAAGAGCCGGACGGCGTATATCCTCCAAAGCCAACAAATCCTTGTACAGGTAACTGCTTGCTATGTTCATTATCAATTCCTTGGCCTCTTCCGTACGGTTGACAATATCTGGATATGAGCCATAGATAAGGCGTGCCTCCAATGACTGCTTTACAGCCAACAAGCCACCATCGTTTAGTAGTTCACGTGTTGATATAGGATACAGATGATATTCATACTTACGCCCAGTGAGTGGTTCATTGATGCGGTCTTGGAGCTCGAGCGAAGATGAACCTGTCACCATTAGTTGCACTTCAGGAAAGTTATCGGTGATACGCTTAAGCGTCATCCCTATCTCTTTCACTCGTTGCGCCTCATCTATCACCACTACCCGGTGGTTTCCGATGAGCATCTTCAGCTCGGGTGTATTGATACCACTAAGCATCTCCTTCACCTCTGGCTCGTCACAGTTGAGCGAAAGAACCTTTTCTGCCCGTCCATCTGTGATTTGTCTGAACAGTGTACTCTTTCCCACCTGACGGGCACCAATCACAATGATGGCCTTGCCCTTAAACAAGTTCTCCTCAATACGCTGTTGCAGTGTACGAACTATCATATCTTTTGTTCCCATTTGATTTATGGGGCAAAAATACATTAAAAATATCCGTAATCCAAAAAATCAGTAGTATTTTTCGGATTACAATCCAAAAAGTTTGCCATATTTTTGGATTAAGGATAGAATGGAGAGGGCAAACGAGTTCAGCTTGCTGTAATAGGAGAAGAGGAGTGAGCGAGGAGCATCCCCACGAACATGAGATATACGCTTTCTCTCACCTGTCCTCTTCAATAGCCTTATCAATGACTTTCATCAGGGAATCAACCCTGACGGCTAACACGCTGTCAACTTCCGTGTTGCATTTTCCCAAACACTCTTTTGCGAAATATGGGTCGCCAGCTTCCAACGTGTCTTTAGCCAAATAATACCGGCTCCAAGCTATGGAGCTGGGAGTGTCACATGAGCTTAATGCAACACTCATAAAGGCTACAAGTCCCACACATATTAAAAGTTTTCTCATTCGCTCTTCAATCTATTTTCAATTTGAAACAAAGGTATAAAAACTTTCGAATATACAACACACTGTCATCAGATTATTTGCTATTCTGCTATTAATATGTTATATTTGTACTATCAAAGAACCACTTAAATCAGATGAACTTATGGCACAACAGACAGCGACAAAGACAAACGGAGAAGTCCCCAATAACTATACCCTCTGCATCAAGGGCGATTGCCCGAAGGCAGCTACTTGCTTGCGCCATCTGGCAGTGAAGATGATGCCCTCTGAGGTGCAGCGATGGAGCATCATAAGCCCTGCGTACCTGGCACAGACAGAGGGCGAGTGCCCCGTATACCGCTCTGCCGAGAAGGTGCAGTATGCTCGCGGCTTCGTGCGGATGATGTCGGAACTGACGGTGAAGCAGGCTCATGCGGTGAAGGAGGGTATCATTGCTACGTTCGGCATGGCGATGTATTATCGTATGCGTAAGGGTACAAGACTGATTACTCCTACTGAGCAAGAAGCAATATACAATCTGTTAGAGCAACAGGGTATAACAGAGCGTCCTGTATTTGATACCTACACAGAAGATTACTTATGGTAAAGCGCTGTGCAATGTATTATTAAACAAATAAATCCATACTTTTTGCAAACTTTTTCGAGACCTTGCAAAAACTTTTTCACGCCTATGAAAATTTATTTTCAACAAAGCGAAAAAATTTTTTCATAGGTACGAAAATACAGAGACAAAGGCTCTATCGTTAGTTTTCACAAGCTCCTCCTCGGCAAATCTCCCTTGTGAACGGACAAAATGGATAGAAACAACAGGAAAGATTAGGCTGTCTGAGAAAATATTTGTATCTTTGTAACGGATACGATAGTAGTTGTTATCGATAAAAATAGGGTTTAGCAAATACAATAGTATGTATTATCTTTACAATTTTGACATAGATACGGCGGAAGAGCTTACCGCAGTGCTGGCACGCAACATGCAGCAGCGACGGCTCGAGAAAGGGCTGTCGCGCGAGGCGCTGAGCGAGATGAGTGGCGTGCCGGCATCTACGATTGCCAAGTTTGAGCAGAAGCACACTATCGCCCTCACCTCGTATGTGGCGCTGGCCAAGGCGCTGGGCTACTCGGCCGACATCAAGCAGCTCCTCTCCGAACCGCAATACAGCACCATGGAAGAGCTGGAGACCATCAACCGTAACAAGAACCGCAAACGTGGACGCCATGAAGCGAATAGATAAACTCACCGTCACCTATCGTGGACGCACCGTAGGAACACTCACGATGACGCCCGACAACCAGCGCTGTGCCTTTGCCTACGACAAGGAGTGGCTACGCACTGGGTTCAGCATCGCCCCACTGGAGCTACCGCTCAAGGGCGACCTCTTCATTGCCAAACCAGAGCCATTCGACGGCAACTTCGGCATCTTCGAGGATAGTCTGCCCGATGGCTACGGCACCTACCTGCTCGACCGCATGCTACGCCGCCAAGGAGTAGATATCGCTACACTGACGCCCGTGGAGCGGCTCAGTATCGTGGGCACATCGGGCATGGGTGCCCTGTGCTATGTGCCCGAAACGAAGGTGGGCGAGGGAAGTGGGGTGTATGCGCTCGACACCCTACAGCAGATGGCGCTCGACGTGCTCGTTGAGAAGGAGGGCGAAGACCCTGCGGTGCTCTACTTCAATAGTGGTAACTCGGGCGGCTGTAGGCCTAAATGCCTCGTCACCGACGATGAGGGGCACTGGCTCGTCAAGTTCCGCCACACCTACGACCCCAAGGACATGGGTCTTGAGGAGTTGCACTACAACGAGTGTGCACGGCGTGCAGGCATCACGGTGCCCGACTTCAAGCTGATGGAGGGCAAGTACTTTGCCACGCGCCGTTTCGACCTGCGCGATGGCCAGCGAGTACATACCGCGACTGCGGCGGCTCTGCTCGGTGTAGACATACGCACCCCCAACGCTGACTATAAGACCCTGCTGCACCTCACGGGATTCCTCACACAAGACCCTGCGCAAGTGGACGAGATGTTCCGCCGCATGGCCTTCAACATACTGACCGACAACAAGGACGACCACGCCAAGAACTTTGCCTTCCTCTGCGAAGACAATCACTGGAACCTGGCTCCCGCCTATGACCTCACACGCTGCACTGCCGGATATAATGGCGAGCATGCCACCACGGTGAATGGTAAGGGAAACCCGACCGAGGAGGATATGCTTGCCGTGGGTGAGACGATACGTATCCCGCGTAAGCGTAGTCAGGAGATAATTCGTTCGGTAGCCGAGGCATGCCGTGAGATATTGGCCGAGGAGTGGAAGAGCTACCTATAACTGAATCGTAATAGAGAAGATATGAACACATCACACTGGGCATTGGTCACTGGAGGCAGTGCGGGCATCGGGCTTGCCATCACTCGCGAGCTGCTGCGTAGGGAGTATCGGGTGATATTGGTGAGCCGCTCTGAGGAGCGCTTGCAGGAGGCACGCCGCAGGCTGCTCGGCGAGACGGGTAGGGGAGAGGAGTGCGTCGCACTCCGTGCTGCCGACCTCACGCAAGCGGAGGCACCGGCCGAGCTGCTGCGCTGGACTTCCGAGATGGGCTATGCCGTGGAGGTGCTGGTAAACAATGCGGGGATGTATTTCTTTCGCGATGTCGTGGCGCTCTCGGTAGAGGATGTGGAGCGTATCGTCAGTCTCAATGTGCGCTCCGTGGCGATGATGTGCCGCCTCTTTGGCGAGCAGATGGCAGCGCGTGGGCACGGCTACATACTCAACCTATCGTCCTACTCCGTATATATGCGTCTGCCCGGCTGGTCGCTTTACAGTGGCAGCAAGGCTTTCGTGCGCAACTTCTCCATCACCTTTGGCCGCGAGATGCGTTCGCGGGGCGTGGTGGTGACTACGGCGGCACCGGCCGGTGTGGCTACGGAGCTGATGGGCTTGCCGCCCAAGGTATTTAGCCTGGCAAAGAAGACAGGCTTCCTGATGCGTCCCGAGAGCTGTGCCCGCAGGGTAGTGAAGGCGCTCTTCAAGCGACGCGAATACATCATCCCCGGCTGGTACAACCGCCTATGGATACCGCTGCTCAGCTGCATAGGACGCCGCACTGCCGTATGGTTTCATCGGAAGACCGCGCGGTGGCAGAATTGAAAAACTCATCCTACATCTAAAGTGTTGTTCTATCTAGGCTCAGCCTAAAACAAATCAAAAAGAACTGTCGCCCTTTAAGGGGGACGAGCGAAATGAAGCTTTAGCGGAATGGAGCGGAGGGGGTAATAATTCATCCAAAGAGAAACTTGGATTTCTATCTGTTTGTCACTACCTTTGCCCTATGCAACAGAAGTATAGCCGAAACCCCAACAACATTAAAGAGTTGACAGCAACTCGCAAGGCACTGCGCAACGAAGGTACGTCAGCAGAGGCTGTCCTATGGCTCAGACTCAAGGGGCGGCAAGTAGAGGGTGTGAAATGGCGCCGCCAATTTGGTGTGGGGCCTTACATCCTTGACTTTTACTGCACCCAGTTGCGATTATGCATAGAGTTGGATGGGGCAGATTATTATACCATACAAGGCAGCGAGAATGATGCCCAGCGAGAGGAATATCTGTTGCAAGAACATGGAATACGTACCATACGATTTGAAAACAAGGACATATTCATCAATCCTGAGGGTGTGATGGAGCACATCCGTGAGGTCATACGGGAGATTTTGAGTACTCGCTGAACAGTTGTTTTCGTTACCCCCTCCGTTCCGTTTCACTTCGTTGCACTACACTCGTCCCCCTTAAAGGGCGACAGTTCTTTTTTGATTAGTATTGCTCAATGAATCGTTAATATCTTTGACGAGCAGTAGAAAGATTTTATTCTACCAAACAAAAGGAATCATGCGATAGCGCACACGCTGGGTGTACGCTATGTAGCCGGGAAGGCCTTGACGCAGCACCTGCTCCTCATTCTTGATGCGTGCAGCCAGCAGGAGCACGCAGGGAGACATCACCAGCAGTGCCCACCAGGAGCCGAGCACGAGCGGAATGGAGAGATAGAGCAGACTGACTGCCGAATACATGGGATGGCGCACAATGCCGTACAATCCTGTATCAATGACGCGTTGCCCCTGCTGCACCTCGACTACACGCGAAAGATATACATTCTCGCGCAACACCTCGGCATAGAGCGCATAGCTTACGAGCAATGCTATAGAGGCGATGATGACGACGACGGATGAAACGTGACTCCAGCCGAACCGGAAGTCGAGCCCTGCCACAATGAACGAACCTACGAGAAGCAGTCCCGACAGAGCCACCACGCTCCGCTGCTCTTTCTCACGCTCCTTCATCTCCAAGCGCTTGCGCAGCAACTCGGGATTCTTAATCAACAATACCACTCCCATAATAAGGATAGGGATGAAGAGCAGTGCCATGAAAAGCCATGCACCAGGATAGTGTCCTGTGCCGGCAGGAAGGAAAAGCATGGCAGCTGTAATGGCCAGACCAAGAAGGAAGGCGGTAAGAGTTCGTAAGAGTAGTTTCATCGGAAGACGGAGCAGTGGTCTATTTCTTCATTGCCCAAGTATTGGCCAAAATCAAGGTTACAATAACTAGTATTATGGAAGAAATGACAAACAGACCACGACCCATAATGTCCATGTCCCGTAATGCCATTAGAAACGCCGATAAGATAAAGATAGAACCTACAAGGAAACGCAAGCGCTTGATGTCGCATTTCTCCTTCTCTTCTTTGCTGGCGGTGTTGTAGCCCGCTATCAAGATGTCACCTTTGCCTGTGAAGAGAATGATTGCAAAGAATAGACTTGCCAATGCATAACCTGCTACACCTCCGATAAGTGTATTTAGAAGAGCGGTAACTACGATGAAAAGCAGTATGATAAGGAAGTTTCTCATTGTGTAAAGGATTTATGGTGCAAATATAAAGAAAATCAATAGAAAACCAAACGATTGATACAAATTAAGCAATAAAAACGCGAAATTGCAAATGGGGTGGGGTAGAGATGTGGCAGTGTAGAAATATTTTCGTACATTTACAGCCAAAACAATAAACACTGCCTATTATGAAAACGCGAAGCCTCTTATTTGCCCTCGGCATAGTGCTGTGCACGTCACTGTTGGCGCAACCCCTTAGCGCATCGGATAATAAATCCGTTGCAAAGGAAGATACACTTTGGATACGCAATGGAGAGCGTCACCTCTTTGGAATCATCAGTCGTCCGCAGCATGTGCAAGGCAGGATGCCTGTAGCTATCATCGCCCACGGATTCAACGGTACGCACCACTTTGGCCGCAACTATTTCGAAACACTCAACAAATTAGGCTATCAGGTATATACCTTCGACTTTGCCTGTGGCTCGGTCAACAGCCGTAGTGACAATAATACGATGAACATGTCGATCCTGGATGAGCAGAGCGACCTCGAAGCCATCGTGCGCTACTTTAAGCAGCAGCCCGACGTGGATGCCAGCCGTATCGTGCTCATCGGTGAGAGCCAGGGCGGACTCGTATCGGCACTCACGGCGGCAAGTATGCCCAAAGACATCAGTCGCACCATACTTATCTTCCCCGCACTGTGCATCCCCGACAACTGGACAGTCCGCTATCCCAACCTGAGCGATATCCCCGACACCACACGCCTGTGGAATGTGCCTATGGGCCGCCGCTTCTTCACCGAAGTGCGCGGTATCGATGTGTTCAAGCGTATCGGTAAGTACAAGCGACCAGTGCTCATCGTGCAAGGCGACAAAGACCCCATCGTATTGATGAAGGACTCTGAGCGTGCTGTAAAGATATACAAGGATGCTCGCTTGCACGTTATCCCCGGAGCTGGTCACGGGTTCAAACCGAAAGAGTTTGAGGAATCGCTGCAGCAGATAACGCAGTTTCTTTCATTGTAAGTTCTGGTTTACACATTGGTTTACACAAATGTCGCAAAACCTTATGGGACGAGAGTAAATAACAGAAAGATGCTGACGATATAGGAATGTGTAGGAAACAGAAAAAGCCTCCATAAATCATCTGATTTATAGAGGCTTTCAAAGTACTCGAAGCGGGACTTGAACCCGCACAGCCATCACTGGCCAAAGGATTTTAAGTCCTTCGTGTCTACCGATTCCACCATTCGAGCAGCCTTAGAGCGGAAAACGAGACTCGAACTCGCGACCCCAACCTTGGCAAGGTTGTGCTCTACCAACTGAGCTATTTCCGCAAAAATATATTTGCTTAGATTCGGCCGCAAAGGTATAAAATATTAATCAATACTGCAAATGCTGGCTGCAAAAAATCAAGTTAGTTGGCAATCTTGAAGCCTATGAAAAGGGTGCGCGGCTGAGTAGGACCATAGAAATAGCCTGAATCGCGGAATTCGCCACGGTCTAAGTCTGGCTGGAAGTGATTCAGAATGTTCTGTACACCTGTATTCACTTGCAGTTTGATATGATCGTGCAGAATGAAAGTGTAGTTAAACTTTGCATTGAGATCGAAGAAATGGGGCGTGGTCTCCATACGATCCTCGGTGATGTAGCCTGCGTAGTGGGGTACTATCATGTTGCCGGTATAGGTTCCTGAGAGTGAAAAGTCGAAATTCTTGATTGGCGCTGAGGTGAAGGTGAAGTAGCCATAATAGTCAGGGGTGCGCATCATACGTGAGGTGAACTTACCTTCTGACCACTCTTCCGGTTGGTTATATCGACTACGCTGTGCAGTAAATCCGAGACTCAATACAGCTTCCTTTCCGTGAGCTATCTTGGCATCAAGATTGGCTCCATATACTCGTGCGCCACTACCGTTACGACGTTCCTTGATGGCATATCCGTTAGTGTCATGTCCGATATCTTCGAGGATAAATACGTTGTCCAATCCTGTATAGAATCCTTCCACAAGGAAGTTGGCTTGCCAGTGTCCGAATGAGGTAGTGTAGTCTACCGAACCGCTGAAGCTGTTGGAGCGCTCCTCACGTAATCCCTCGGCAAGCTTTATCAGTACGCCTTCGCCACCTACGGCTGTTACGTGTAGATCCTCATCGTAGGCTTGTGGGGCACGGAATCCGGTGGAGTAGGTCAGGCGTGCTTGAAAGGTCTCTTGTGGTTTGTAGAGAAGGTTTACGCGTGGACTTAGGATGGGGTGTTCGATGAGGTTGTGCTGATCGATGCGGCCGCCAGCCAGAAGTGCGAAGTCCTGCCACTTCCATTCGTTTTGCACGAAAGCGCTGGCGATACGTACATCTTGTTTCATATCGCGTTGATAGCCTATCATAATATCGTGCAATGCATTGTGCTGATATTCCATACCACCTGTAAATACTGAAGGAGCGAAGAGGAAGTGGTCAAAGTTGCCCACATACATAGCTCCTGCTACCCAAGTGAGGTCGTTGGTCTTGCCGTAGGCTGCCGTATCGCGCTGTGCTCCGTAGTAGCTGTCGCGGTCGGTGTGTTGCACCGAACCATATATCGAGAGCTTGTGCTTGTATTCATTCCAGAAGTGGTCGTAACTGGCTCCTCCGCTATTTATGATATGGCGTGTCTGCTCTGTGATGTCGGTCTGATGGGGCTGCAAGTCAAACTTATTGCCGCCTCTACGCAACTCATTGGTTGTGTGATACTCTATATTGAAACGGCTGAACTGCGACGGACGATAGTAGGATCTGAAACCGAATGTGTTCATATTCAGTCTGCCGAGCTCAGAGAATGAGTCGCCATCGTGGTCGTAGGGATTACGGTTACGATAGCTCTGATAGAGGGCTATGCCATAGCTGTTGTCTTTGGCCACAAGCGATACATTGGTGCCCATATACTGTTCCCATGACTTCCCTCCGAGGTTCGACATTGTACTGGCTACCTGAAAGGAGTTATTTATAGGATCCTTGGTTATAATATTGATAGTGCCGCCTACAGCATTAGCCCCAAATAGGGCTGAACCACCGCCTCGCACTACCTCTACGCGGTCAATCATATTAACGGGTATCTGCTCCAATCCATACACTCCGCTCAGGGCGCTGATGATAGGCCGGCTATTGATAAGAATTTGAGAATAAGGGCCGTCAAGACCATTGATGCGCACTTGGGGAAAACCACAATTCTGACAGTTGTTCTCAACGCGAAGTCCCGACTGGAAGTTGAGCGACTTGGCCAGATCGGTACTGTTGACTGCTTCAAATAGTTTAGGACTAAGCACATTGACTACTACAGGTGCCTCGCGGCGGCTCACTTCGTTGCGGCTGGCCGAGACAACCACCTCATCAACCATTATATTCTCTTCCTGTAGAGGGAAATGGACTACGGCTGTGTAATCCTTATGTACCACCACTTCTTTCTCCAAAGTTTTATAGCCTACAGCTGATACACGCAACTTGTATGTACCCTCGGCAAGGTTTCTGAACTGGAACTGTCCGACTTCATTTGAAACCGTACCTTGACTCGTACCAATAATAAGTACCGTGGCGTATGGGATGTTCTCTTCGGTCTCTTTCTCGATCACATGCCCTGAAATCATATGCCCTTCTTTAATGGGCGAAGATGCAAACAAGAGACAACTGCTCGTCACGAGCATTAGTGCAGCAAATAAAGCTCTTTTCATTCCTATCTTTTTACCTTATTTAGATTCTTTTCAAATAAATCGGCTGCAAAGGTACATTTTTTTTAGGAACTGGCAATAGATTTTATTTAAAACTATTCTAAAAAAACAATAAATACTGCGCACTTATTCTAAAACATCCACGAGGTGCATTTCTCCGCCGAGGCATACCGCTGTAGTAGATTGATGGTCATATCAGCCGCATCTTGTAGTCCTTCACTACCACTATATCCATTGATGATGGCCAAGATACGGCAGGTGTCTACCCCCATTTTCGTACGTTCGTGATCACTGGTGGGTGTGCCTATGCCACCTACTGCATCGCGTATGACGGGCATGTGTTCTATGTTAAGCACCCCGCGTCCTATTCCTTCGAAGGCTTCGTCCTGCTTGCCTATCCCGAGACAGAGATTGGTGCCCACAATCTTGTCGGCATCAAATCCGCCAATAGAATAGCCCGTGCGGAGTGATACGAGATTGATGAGATCCACGAGCGTGTCAATCTGATACAGTTCGAGTCCACGTAACAAACGTCTGCGTAATGCTTCGGCCGAAGGACGATATCGGCTGGGATCCTTACCACAAGCACGATATGCCTCACGGGTGGCTACGATAGCTGTTTGGTGCTTGATGCTTTCAATGGTCTCCGTGGCACGGAGATGTTCGGTGAAATGGGCGATTTCTTCCCATAGCGGCTCGCTGTATAGAGTATTCTTTACGGTGGCCAGTACGGCTGCTCCACGGTATTGCGGCCAGCAGGCCTTTATTTCTTCTGAAACGGTGATATTGAACATTGAGGTATTGTTTTAAGTGTCATGATGAGAAATTAGTCTCCATTCAACATAATTCCATTAAGTATCCTTCCTGACTTGATACCGAGACGCCGAGCCGAGAAGAAATCGTTATGCTGAGTATAGGTACAGATGCCACTGTCGTAAATCTGAGCGGGCGGCACCCCATAGGCAAGCAGCTGCATGCGATTAGCTGCAGGGAGATCGAGGTGATACTTTTCCTTCTCAGGATACCAACGGGCAATTTGTTCCATATTGAAATTTGCTTTCGCGAAAGCCTCATAAACTTCGATTCCTACTTCAAAGGCTTCGAATGATATGCCGGGACCAATAATGGCGTGTATGTCGGCACTCACAGTGCCGTAGGTCGTATGCATAGCCTGCAATGTTTGTTCCACGATGCGGCTCTTCGTTCCTCGCCATCCAGCGTGTACGGCCGCTATGGCATTGTGTGTGATATCGTAAAGAAGTACGGGAATACAATCGGCCGTTGAAACACAGAGACATAGCCCTGCGATATCGGTCATCACGGCATCTTTCTCTTGCAGCATGGCATGGCGTGCATCGACCGTCAGATGCATGAAGGCATCATCAATAGTGAGGAGGTTACAGCTATGTGTCTGGTAGGGGATGATGAGTCGGTCGGTAGATATATTTAGGAGCTGACACAGCGCTTCTTGATTGGCCCGTACCATTGCTGGTTCATCGCCTGTATAAGGTGTGCTGTTGAATGTCCCGTATGTGCCACTGCTACATCCTCCGTGGCGAGTGGTACTGAATGCCACGACCTTATTATGTGGCATTGGGTAAAGGTGTAGTTGTTTCTCGTACTTCATACGACAGTGCGTTTAGTGATACTAATTGAGCGCAAGCTTAACCTATTATGCCATATACTATCATGGAGTAGACACTTTGTTTTATGCTTCAAATTGAGTTTGATGGAGAAAAAACGGAATCAATGCTGTAGTATAGTGTAGGATTAACCTTTCAAGGAACTGATCTGTTGAGAGGAGGAAAAAATGGGGAGAACTTTTCAGTTCTCCCCAACTCAGTACCCAGACCCGGGGTCGAACCGGGATGGGTTGCCCCACTGGTGTTTGAGACCAGCGCGTCTACCGATTCCGCCATCTGGGCATTGTGTTGACGAATTCGGGTGCAAAGGTAACACTTTTCTTTGAATTCACAAGAACTATTGTGTGTTTTTTCGAAAAAATAATGCAATGCGCTTCACCTGCTTGTTCATCGGGCGCTCAAAAAGATAAAATGACATCACGCTGAGAAGCAATGTCAAAAAGAGTATGAGGAGGACGGCAAGCAAGGGTGATAGGCTGAGGTGGAAGTACCGCTCAGCCTCTACATATAGTCTGAACAGCAGATGATGGATGAGGTAGAACCCGAAACTCACCTCGCCACCTAACGTCAGCCATCGGGTACTAAGCCATCGTGATACCATGCCTCCTTGTCGGGCAAACACGTAGATAATCCCTGCTATGGGTAGCCAATAGTAGCAGGAGTAACGGTATACTTGCGGTATATGGGGCGATGCTGCATAGAAAACCACGAACAGTAATATGGCAGCGAACTCGAATAGGGTGTCGTGGCGATGGGAGTGAGTGCCGGAAGTTCGCTCCTTGCGATAGTACATATAGACCATCATTCCCAAAATAAAATCGGGGAACCGTGCCAAGGGATTTACATACCATATTCCCTTGGCCATATCAGTCGGTGTAAGATGCATACCCGTCACTACTGCAATAGCGCACAAGACAAAAAGGAGTTGCAATCTACGTGGATGTCGAAGCAGCAGAGTCATAAGAGGGAAACAGAGATAGAAAAGCTGCTCACAGCAAAGGCTCCACGAGGGACTGTTGAAGGAGAAGTAATAGCCGGCATCGGGTACATAAGCTTGGCATAATAGGAGATTGGCCACAAAGTGCCGCATCCAGTCGGCAAGCCCATTGTCCAGTGTGTAAGTACCCAAGGCTACGGTAATCAGGAGCATGAGCCAATGTAGTGGGTAGATGCGTGCCACGCGGGCGGTAAAGAAATCGTATGCTGTGACGCTTCTTTGCAGGAAGCGCTCATCGTAACTGTATGAGATGATGAATCCGCTTAGCACAAAGAAGAAGCTCACCCCTACGTACCCTTCGGTAAGGATGGGTATATCGAAACTGTCACTCACGATGTTGCAGTGCGATGCGAACACCATCAGAGCGAATAATAGGCGAAGTGAGGTAAGTGGATGTATAGAAGTCATTGGTGCGGACAGATTGATCTAATGATTGGCTCTCTTGTCAAGCTATATTCTCTCAAAAAAGAGGAACTTCACAGCCCCTCTTTCCCATTTAACCTAAACCTTAACTATGAAAAAATCTAATGTTTGATGCAAATTTGAAACTTTTTTTCTTAACGACAAAGAAAAACTGTAAAAAACTTTTAAAAAAGTTGAGTTTGTTCAATATTTAATTATCAAAAAAATGGCTTTTTTGACGATTTTCTCATAAAATAGCCGTATCTTCGCACCGCAAAATACAACGATGAATATGCAAGCAAGTATATCCCGCGGAGAGGAGGCTGTGAAGCGCCTCTTCATTGAGACCTACGGATGCCAGATGAATGTGGCCGACAGTGAGGTGATAGCTTCAGTGATGAAAATGGCTGGATATGAGCCGTGTGATAATCTTGATGTGGCTGATGCCATACTGCTCAACACCTGCTCGATACGTGACAATGCCGAACAGAAGATACTACATCGGCTTGATGCGCTGAACGCTTTGCGAAGGAAAGGAGTCAGCCTCATCATAGGTGTAGTGGGCTGTATGGCCGAACGCGTAAAAGAGAATCTGATAGAAAACTATGGAGTAGATCTTGTGGCTGGCCCTGATGCTTACTTGTCGTTGCCCGACCTCTTTGCCCAAGTTGAAGCGGGAGAGAAGGCGATGAATGTTGAGCTATCTACTACAGAGACCTATCGGGATGTCATCCCTTCGCGTATCTGCACGGGTCACATCTCGGGCTTTGTTTCCATTATGCGTGGCTGCAACAACTTCTGCCACTACTGCATAGTGCCCTATACTCGTGGTCGTGAACGTAGTCGCGATGTGGAGAGCATACTGAACGAGGTGAACGACTTGGCTCAAAAGGGATACAAGGAGGTGACGCTGCTGGGGCAGAATGTGAACTCGTATCGCTTCGAGCGTCATGGAGAGATCATCACCTTCCCCACCTTGTTACGTATGGTGGCAGCTGCTGTGCCACAGATGCGTGTGCGCTTCACTACTTCGCACCCCAAGGATATGAGCGACGAAACTTTACACGCCATTGCTGAGGTGCCCAATATCTGCAAGCACATACACCTGCCCGTACAGAGTGGTAGCACACGTATTCTTGGGCTGATGAATCGCAAGTACACTCGTGAATGGTATCTGGAGCGTGTGGAGGCCATACGCCGTATCATCCCCGATTGCGGACTCAGCACCGATATCTTCTCCGGATTCCATTCGGAGACCGAAGAGGATCATCAAGAGTCGCTCTCACTGATGCGCTTGTGTGGGTACGACTCAGCCTTCATGTTCAAGTACAGCGAGCGTCCCGGCACCTACGCCAGTCGCCATCTCCCCGACGATGTGCCCGAAGAGGTAAAGATACGCCGCCTCAATGAGATTATTGCCTTACAGAACGAGCTCTCTGCCGAGAGCAATCGCCGCTGCATAGGCCACACCTATGAGGTGTTGGTAGAGGGATACTCGAAACGTTCACGCGAACAGCTATGTGGCCGTACCGAGCAGAACAAGACCGTTGTATTCGACAAGCACAACTATCGCATCGGCGACCGTGTTATGGTAGAGATTACCGATGCCAGCTCTGCAACGCTCATCGGTCACCCTGTAGAGATCTAACGACAACTGTTGGAATAAGTTTGCTCACCAACATAAAAACCGCCTTTTCATCGGACTTTTCCGTGAAAAGGCGGTTTCTGTTTTGCTTGCACGGGACGAAAGGGAATAGGGGTGGTTTCTCCCTTGCCACGCTTTTGTCACACCTGTTTTCTTGGTGCGTAGCGATGAAAACAGTACATTTGCACAGAGTAACTACAAAAAACATGTTGGCGATAACCTTAAAAACAGATTCTTATATATGAAGCGTATCTTGTATATCGTGTTGTCGATGACCTTAGTTGGTCTTGCGGCCTGCAGCAAGAAGGATAAGGAGGAGGTGCAAGCCCCCAAGAAGGTGCATATCGAGCTCACTGCCTATCAGGAGTTGGAACTCGCCTATCGTGCACACGGCAGGTTTAATAAGGACAAGAAGGACAAGCGGAGCCTGTCTGAAGCCGAATACCACTTTGCCAATGTGGTGGTGCGCGATGATTCCACCGATTCCCTACGCGTAAAGGCACTTTATATGTTGCATAATATTGAGTCGTACGGTGCTTACGGACGTACCAACTATGCCAAGGCGCTGATGTATATCAACCGCTGCATCGAGTATGCCAAGGCTGGCGTAGGCAATGACATCAACTTGGCACAATACTATGCCCACAAGGGCGACGACCTGTGGCACTACGGCGAGATTGACTCGGCCATCCACTATTGCCACAAGGCAATGAGCTTCCCCGTGCGACAGAACTGGACGGACTATATCGTGGCTTACGTGCTGAAGCACATCTATCATAACCGACAAATCCCCGACTCGGCAGCCTATTACCAACAGCGCTTCGAGGAGGCAGCTGTCATCCCCTTGGGACAGATTCGTGGCCTCGACGTTCATTCTCCTCAGTCGGCCTCGGCCTTCAAGGCCGAGATGGAGCGCACCATCGCCCAGTCCAAGAAATCTAAGGACTGCGCATGCCCGGGAGCAAAGACTCCTGCTGCCACTCAGCAAGCCACAACAAAAGAGGCTCCATCAGGCCTATCGCCTTTTGCAATCAGAATAATCGTGCTGCTTATCATCGCCATGCTCTTCACCGCGTGGTATATATATAAGAATAAGAAGAGGCCGCCGAGGGTATACGAATATGGGGACACTCCACAGCAGGAGACCGAGGAACCTCAGCCCCAACTCACCGAAGAGGAGCGTGGCGAAACCTTTGCCTTGCCCGAGTCACTGATACTGCGCCGCAGCCTTGCCGATGGTCGCCGTACCTTCGAGCACACCACCAGCTACGACGACCTCAACACGATGCAGATAAAGGAGAAGGAGCTCTACGATATGGCCTTCGAGGCCACACGCGACGTGGAGAGTTCGCTGTTCGCCGCATTCAAGGAGGCTTGTGCCACGCTCATCGAGAACGCCGAACTCAACGACCAAGAGCTCATCTGCTGCTTCTGCACCTACCTTGGCTATAGCAACAATGTCATTGCCTATATCGGACACACCACTCCCGGCACCATCCGCAAGCGCAAAGACCGCATCAAGAAGAAACTCCCCACCGACTTCTGCGATGTGATATTCGGCGGTAAGGGATAGGTGCATGGTTCAGGGTGAGACCACCTGACCATTGGACGTGGCCCTCATCTACAACTAATAATAATGGTTAAAGTTGGGCATCTCGTTTCACTTTTTGTAACGTTAAGTTGTACGAACGGGATTTATTGCTTTCCTTTGCTTGTCGTTACAAAAAGGATTAATAATCAAATTATATGAAACCAACCAAACTACTTCTCGCCCTTGCCGTGGCGGCGCTGCTGGGGGCATGTACACCGAGGAAGCAGCAACCGGAAGATTGTCTCAAGCATGCGTTAGAGACGGTTGAACGCATCAAGGTGGCAGGATACGAAATAGAGGAGAAGGTGAAGGCACCTTATGAGAAGGACTGGAGCAGCATCCGACACAACAGGTTTGTAGAACAAGATAATCCACAAGATACGACTATCGGAGCATCAGCCCTACGCTACGGTGAGGATGGCTGGATATTCAGTGTATACGACGGTATAAATCTCGCCTCTTTCAATCACGACGAGAAGCGGATAGTTGTAGAGGACTTCCTGGATGCAAAGAGTCAGGCACTCCCGTTCCGCATGTATCATCCCCCCTTCTTCAGCTATGTAAAGAGCCTCATCCGTTATATGCTGACTACCACAGACAGTATCAACCTTGACGTGGAGGAAACGGATGAAGACTTTATCTATAAGCTCTCCATCTACGAAGACAGGCAGGTGGAGTTCTTCGGACGTGCCTACAAGATGCCAGAGAATCCTTTTGCCCTCAGCGAGGAGGATGCTTACTCCTACTACACGCTATGGATTCGCAAGGGAGATGCTATGCCTTATAGATATTTGAGAGAGATGAGCCATAATGTGCAGGATGTCACATGCCATCATGCAGAATGGAGTGAGGAGGTTACGACCTCTCCCATCGTTGCAACAGACCTCATACTTCTGCATGGGAGCTACAAGGTACATTATGTCGGCAGGAGGGATATGGACAAAGAGGCCCGGCAGAACGAACAGCTTATAGGCAAGGCCGCTCCCGAGTGGACATTGAAAGATATGAACGGGAAGTCGGTGGCGCTAAGCTCCTTGCGTGGCAAACCTACGATTATCAACCTGACGGGCCTTGGCTGTGGTCCTTGCGCACAGGCCTATCCCGAACTGGTAGAGCTGAGCAAACGCTATAACATAGTATCTATCGAATCATGGGGAAAAAGTGCACAGAGCCTGAGCGACTATGCTGCCCATCACAAGATAAGCTACCCGATGCTGCTTGGCGAAGATGCTGTGCTGAACGCTTATGTCGGTACTAATCGCGGAGTACCTGTATTCTTCTACCTTGACGAAAACCATATTGTACGCAAAGTAGATAGAGGGTATGCTAAAGGGATGATTAGCCGAAGTACTGAAGAATTGGGATGGGAATAAAACAATAATTCCTTAAAATTGCCTTTGGCCCCTGCGGGCGGCGAACTCGTTTCGTGGCCAATTACATGGCAATTCATGCCTTTATTTTCTTAGACACGAATCCTCGTGAATTGCCCATAAATTAGCCATAAATAAAATCGTGTAACAACATACAATAACCAATACAATGAAACCAACCAAACTACTTCTCGCCCTTGCCGTGGCGGTGCTTTGTTCATCGTGTTCAACTCAACACAAAACATTAAAGATTACCAATGGCATGTTCTTCTACGAGAAGCCTGAGCAGGTACCCCCTGGAACCGTTGTGGAAATGGCGATGTTGGAAGATTCCGTTTGGGGCAAAATCACCATACTTGATTACCCGCAATTGTCAGAAGCCGCAAAGAAATATGCTATCCCGACAGAAAAGATAAAGAATGGGGAAGACATATTGAAAAGGGCTGCTAATGCCCGTAGGTTTCATACTACCATCTTGGCTCCAACGATGAATGTCAGTGTCGGAGATACGTTTCCGCGCTTTACTCTTCGCGACATGAATGGCCGTGAGTGGAGCAACAAGGACTTGATGGGCAGGAAGGCGGTCATCAACTTCTGGTTTACTGGGTGCGGCCCTTGCATAAAGGAAATGCCAGAGCTGGGCCGTTGGGTAAGAAAGCACCGTGATGTGACGTTCCTGGCTGTGACATTCGAAAGTGGCGAGAAAATCAAACAGATTGTCAAGGACAACAAGTTCCGTTTTCATCAGTTGGTCAACGATGAGGAACTTATAGCGCAAGTGGGTGTAAGCAGCTATCCTTTTACTGTGGTGCTTGATGAGGAAGGCAGAATCATCCTCATAGAGGTTGGCACATCTCCAGTTCAAAGAGAGAATATATTGAAAGCGATAAAGAGATAAAAGCCCTCCTTATTCCGTGCAAACTATTTTTATTTTTGGCCTGGCAAAGTGCAACGGAGCGCCACCGATATGTAGGCATGCAATATGTATTTATGTAGCGATTGAGTTTTTTATATCTGCATACAACCCGTGCCCCATCAGACAAGTCTGGTGGGGCACATTATTTTAGAACTATACAATTGACCTGAATGGGGCTGTACCGTGGACTAAATTACGGTACAGCCCCTCATGCAATACATTTACAATATCGCTGCAATGTAATTGCAATATCCTGGTACAGACAGCACTCAGTAAGTTCCTATAATTTTGTCGGAAAAAACAAAAATGAAAACACAACGTATCGTTTCTTTTGACCTGATTCGTGTGGCAGCCATACTGCTGGTCATCACACAGCATGCGTGGAGTGGGTTGCGGCTCGATGAGCCTGCAGCCGGCGATATCCGCTACATTTATCAAGAACTGGTGGTGATGGGAGTCCCACTATTCTTTATGCTATCGGTAGTATTTATGCTCGGAGGAGAGTCCTTACCAATAGGGCAATTCCTGTCACGACGGCTAAAACGCCTACTCGTTCCCTATCCGTTGGTGGGGATGCTCTGTATGTTTGACGTGTGGGGATGGTGCCCGCTATGGATACGTCTGTTGGTTATTGCGTTACTTTTGATTCTTGTCAGCTACATTGTCACTTGGATTGCTGATCGTATCCGTTGGGCTCCAAATGCCTGGGTGGGAATATGATTTCAGGTTGTAATAATTCGATTGCTTATGAAAAGAAATGATTATATTGACTTCGTCAAAGGAGTGGCTATCCTATTGGTGCTCGTGGGACATGCCATACAATACTGCTATGGCGCGGAGTATTTCTTGCAAGGGGCATACTTCGGCAATCCCATATTCAAGTTTATCTACACGTTCCATATGCCGCTGTTCATGGCTGTCAGCGGTTACCTCCTGCAGCAAACATTGAACCATCGAACGGAGCTGGAAGTGGCAAAGAGACGCTTGCGGCAGTTGGGACTTCCCATTTTGAGCTTTGGCGTGCTGGCCTTTGCCATCAAATGGTCCGTACATCCTACTTTTGATATAATAGGATGTGCGAAGGATTTGTTCAGAACCATTGTCGGCAATCTTTGGTTCCTGTGGGCATTGCTATACAACCAGTTATTGCTGTTGTTTATCCGACGTATGGGCGACAAGACGTGGATGTATGTGTTGGCAGGTGGCTTGATATACTTTATACCCGACAACAGTTATATCCCGGCACGTTACACGTTTCTCTATCCGTTCCTTGTCGTGGGGTATATGACAGGCAGGTACACCCTTAATCGGATATATGCAGGGAAGAAGCGTATGGGAATATCAGCAAGTATGCTGGTGTTGTATGTCGGTGCATTATATGCCACCCGTACGCTGCTTGCCGATGTGTGGAGTTGGGGAATGTTGGGCAGTGTGCTGCACGTTGTAATGCGGCAGTTGATAGCCTTCTTCGCCTTGGGGTGGATTCTTCCTTTGCTGTACGGAGTGTATAGGATATGCTCGGCCAAGCGTATCATCAGATTTGTAATGGATGCAGGGAAGAACTCTTTAGGTATATATTATTTCCAAACATTGATATTCATCCTTATCTCCAGAGTGTGCCACCTACTTCCCTCGCTTGGCGTGTGGGGAGTGCTCATTGGCGGAGTTGTCATCACAGCCGAATGTCTTTTGTTGGCGCGATGGAGCAAGCGCCATGGAATCGCACGGCTGCTGGTATTGGGTGTGATGGGGTGGATAAGGAGTAAACGATTTCTTTGAAGAACATTTGATAAGGATGGAGGCTGCTCGTGAGGGTCACCTCCATCTGTCCCATTACCCAGCAACTGCTCGGCGTGGGTCTTTGTCTTGATCTGCTTGGGCAGGTATATCTGCTCGATGATGCCGCTCTCATTCACTCCCAGGTGTTCAGGAGCTTGCTACCTATATTCATGTTGATTTGATTTTTTGTTTTTTTGAGTTATTAAGTTTATTAGTTTTTTTGTACTTTCGCATACTGAAACGCGAAGACAACAGATTCTTTATGAAACTACTATGTTGGTTTTGCAAAACTTAAATTAAAAAGAGATGTCCCTTGACTTCGACCATATGTCGCCCGGGCGACTGTTCACGAAGATGTTCTTCCCTACTTTGTTAGGAATGTTCTCCGGCTCGGTGATGAATATTACCGATGGCATGTTTGTAGGGCAGCGTGTGGGTAGCGATGCCCTGGCTGCCATCAACATCGCTGCACCGGTGTTCATGCTCGTCACGGGCATTGCCCTGATGTTCGGTATAGGCGCTTCGGTACGTGCCTCCATTTCGTTGGCACAGGGTAAGGCGAAGGAGGCTAATCGCGAGATTACCACTTCGCTGCTCGTGGCAGTGACCGTTGTCATTATGCTCTCAGTCATCATCCTGCTCAATCTCGATACCATGGCCTACCTCTTCGGTAGTACCGACCGCTTGCTTCCCCTCGTCAAGGAGTATATGCTGTGGGTGACGGTGGGTATGCCTGCCAGCTGCGTGTTGTTTGCCGGAATGTTCTATGTCCGCCTTGACGGAGCGCCCAAGTTTGCCATGTGGTGCGAGATTATCGGTGCCGGGCTCAACATCCTGCTCGACTACATCTTCATCTATCCCCTCGATATGGGTATCATGGGAGCTGCCATAGCCTCGTCGCTCAGTTGCCTTGTGGGTGCATTGCTCATCATGGGCTACCTGATTTTCTTTACTAAGCGCATACAACTCTGTAGCCTAAGAGCCGCTTTCGGCCGGAGTGCACGATGGCTGCAGACGACGTGGCAGCAGGTGAAGTTGGGCCTCTCCGGTTTCCTTGGCGAGGTAGCCATCTCGCTCATGCTCGTGCTGGGCAACTATGTCTTCGGTAGTCTGCTCGGTGAGAGCGGTGTGGCTGCCTACAGCATTGCCTGTTACTGCAGTCCGCTCTTCTTTATGATTAATAATGCCATTGCCCAGTCGGCTCAGCCCATCATCAGCTATGACTATGGTGCCCGTCGCTGGGAGCGTGTGCGCCACACCCTGCGCCTGGTGCTTACTGTAGCTATTGTGTGCAGTGTGGTGATGGCAACCTTTATCATCCTCCTCACCGACCCGCTGGTGAACCTCTTCGTTAAGGACGATCCCACCACGCATGCCCTCGCTGTCAAGGGTATGCCCCTTTTTGCCGTTGACCTGCTCTTCCTTGCCGTCAACGTCACTATGATAGGCTATTTCCAAAGCATCAAGCGCGGCACTTGGGCTACTGTCTTCACCACCCTTCGTGGATACATCTTCTTGATGTTTAGCTTTATCATACTTCCCCTCGTGTGGGGTGTCCCTGGTGCATGGCTGGCCATTCCTGTTGCCGAAGGGCTCACTACCGTATGTATCGTACTCTTTATTTTCAGTTTCAAGCGTAACGTTGTGAGAACATAATGCTTCCTGCCTCTGGATAAGGTGCATCATGGTATCTTTAGAATGTTACTTCCAAAGCCGCTGCATAAACATGTTGCAGTACTCCTCCCAATTGTACCATTGGTGTCCGCCGGGCGAGGTGTAGTATTCGTGCTTGTAGCCTTTGCGGGTGAGATAACGGCAATAGCCTTGCATGCGAGGGTAGAATATATCGGTCTTGCCTATCATCACCCAATAGAGTCGTGGGGGTGAGGCAAACTGCACCTTGTGCTTTTGCTTCAATTTCTTATAGAACGATACGTGCTCACTGGGCTTGAGTGGTGGATGCACCATCGGGGAGAACATCCCCACATAGTCAAACACTTCGGGATAATTGGCCGTAATGTGTATCGACTGCAGGGCACCTATCGACAGGCCTCCTATGGCACGAGCACTCTTCTCGGGGATGGTGCGGTAGGCACTGTCGACCTCCTCCACCACATCGCTGATGAACGAATATTCTACTCTACCGTCATTCTCGAAGAACGACTCTATGGCTCCTTTTATTCGCGACTTGGCATAGTCCCGGTCACTGTCGTGCTGATTGGTGTTGGGCAGCACTACGATGGTCTTCTCCATCAGTCCGTTCGCCGTGAGGCTATCGATATTCTGTAGCAGGTCACCTTTCACAATCCACGAAGTCTCATTGCCTCGTGCTCCGTGTAGCAGGTAGAAAACTGGGTAGCGTGTCGATGTCTCGTAATAGTCGGCCGGCAGATACACCAGCATACGCCGTTCGCTGGGACCTTTGACCGAGCAATGGTATACACACTCCTCCAGAATGCCCTTATACCCGCAGTTGTGATCAATCTTCGGATACTCGGCAATAGCAGCCGCTCGGCGTGATACCGTGCAGGAGCTCAATAGGAGGATGGTCACGGCCAGGTATGTGAATTCCCGTATTTTCATTTCCCGATACTGTCTTTATACATCTGAATTATCTGGTCAGTAGCCTCCTGGGCATTATATTTCTTTACCGACTCAGCATACTTCGGTCCCATAGCTTTGCGTTCGGCAGGGTGCTCAATCCACCAGTCTATGCGCTCGGCAAGGGCACGCGCGTCACGTTCTGGAAACAAGCTGTGTTCGTCAAGGGCAAACTGGGAAGTGGCGGTAAGCTTTCCCTCGGCAATCACGGGAACTACTCCTTCCATGATGGCTTCGGCACAGGAGAGTCCCTCCACCTCTACCCAAGCGCAATGTATATACAGGTATGCGCTCCGGCTCAGTGTCTTCAGCTGTTCGGCATTGTAGAACCCAAAGTGGGGCTGGTGGCGTAGCACATTGTCCTTGACCAACTTTGCGGTCATCTTCTCATATTTCTTCTGATAGGGACCCTTACCGGCAAAGTGAAGCTGTATCTTGTCAGCATACTTCGAATACTTCATAGCCTCCAAAAGCGTGTCTTGCGACTTCTCGTAAGAGAGCCGCCCGATGCAGAGCACCACGAAGGGGGCTTCTTGCGGAGCCTCGGCAGGTGCAATCTTTTCAGGGATGTCCAGACCATTGGTAATTACGCACATCTTGGCCGCGAAGTCATTCTCAAGCAAATATTGCTTGACCGTCTCGGTGGGACAATGCACGTGGGTGCAACGGTCATACACCGACTTCCTCCACCACAGCGTCACAAGATAGTTGAGCAATCTTGCCTTGCGCATCCCTAAGTTGGCCATGATATTTTCGGTAAAGAGGTGATATGTGCCTACACACGGTTTGCCCATCTTACGTGCCAGCTTCACGGTCATCGCCTCCAGGGGGAATCCCTCGCAGAGATGCACCACATCGGCCCACCCGATAGCCTCCGTAGCTGTATGCCTGCTGAATGTGGCGTAACGGAAACCATTGGCATATATCAACGGCTCGAAGAAAGGAAACTTGAAGTGCTTCAACGGATATTCAGGTTGTGGCCCCGACGGGTCAGGATTCTCGCAAGCCATAAGGCGGGCTTCTATGCCACTCTCCTTCAGCCTTCTACACAATGCCAGTACGGCCGTACAAATGCCATTTCCCCGCATATAGGCATTGTTACATACAATCAATACTTTCATTCTCTCATTCTATATCGTCACTATTCTTCCGACCTCGCATCGGAACTATAAGAGCTTGTTTGGATTCTACCGCAGACCTGTTTTCTATAGACTTTTCAGTTTATTTGATACCCTTTTGGGCAAGGTTCTTTCTTAATCCATTAACATTTATTGGTTGCAAAAGTACAACAAACCTACCAATAAACGACCTTTCTCTTCACAAATACAACAAAAAAAAGGAAGTTTTAACCCTTTTTTTACCTATTTTCTTGGTTGTTTCAAATAAAGCGCGTACATTTGCATTTGCAATTGAGGACAACCTCATCGTTGTGTCGGGCTTTTAGCTCAGTTGGTTAGAGCAACAGACTCATAATCTGGAGGTCCTAGGTTCAAGCCCTAGATGGCCCACGACAAAGAGGAGAAGCTAAATATCTATGTTAAGATGTTTGGCTTCTTTGTTTTTTGTGCAATTATTAGATTGTCTGTTCAAGTGTGAAAATGCGCATGTGTATGAAAAACCTTTCTCTGTCACTTCTGCTGGCAATGCTCATTTGTACTGATGCCTATGCTGCATCGGATGAGCAACGTGGCATCTATTTCCATAGGGCTGCATATACACCGAGTGTGCTCCCTCGCTTTGAAGAGGTGAGGGGTGACCTTCCCTCACCAATCTGGGACGAGAACCCCGAGTGGGTAGAACTGTATTGGAAGGCGTGGGAGATAGCTTTTTCAAACCTGCAGTCTCCGCCCGAAGGGTCTCCACTCGTGGCCAACTGGATTGACGAGGGCCTGTCGCCACAGATATTTCAGTGGGACACACACTTCATGGCTATGTTTGGCCGCTATGCTTACCATTTGTTCCCTTTCATCGAGTCGCACGACAACTTCTATGCTCGTCAGCATGAGGATGGGATGATATGCCGTGTCATCAACGAGGCCGATGGTGCCGACCATCATTGGGGCTTGGGCGACAACTATGCACGCACCATCAATCCGCCTCTATTCAGTTGGGCAGAGATGGAGTACTTCCGATTCTCGAACGACACGGCACGGCTTGCAAGGGTATTGCTCCCCATAGAGAAGTATATCGAGTGGGTAGAGCAGCATCGCAAGGCTGTAGGTACGGAGCATGGACTGTACTGGTCGAACGGACAGGCCAGCGGTATGGACAATACACCCCGTGATATGGGGCGCCCTTCGGCAAACGGCGACATACACTCCTCGACAAGTCCTATGGGATGGGTCGATATGTCATCACAGATAAAGATGTGCTACGATAACCTGGCCGAGATATGCCGTATCCTCGGACATAAAAGGAAAGCAAAGGCATATACCAAGAAAGCAAACGAATTGGGCACACGCATCAACCATTATATGTGGAGCGACAGTACCGGCTTGTTCCACGATGTAGACCCTAACTCCGTGCGCACTCCGTGGATTACCACTGCAGCCTTTTGGCCCATCCTTGCCGATATCGCCTCGCCCGAGCAGGTGGAGCGTATGACTGAGGCCATACAGGATCCGAACCTCTTCTGGCGTCTCCTCCCTCTTCCATCATTGGCTGCCAACCAGCCCTACTACGATCGCTGCGGATGCTATTGGCGAGGCGGTGTATGGGCACCCACCACCTATATGACGGTGAAGGGACTTGAGCGTCATGGCCATGCAGAACTGGCCGAAGTCATCGCTCGAAAGAATATGCAGACGATGTGCAAGGTGTATCAGTCTACAGGTACCATCTGGGAACTTTATTCGCCCGATATGTATATGCCTGCCACGAACGAGACGGGTATCTATATGGTGAAGCCCGACTTTGTGGGATGGAGTGGACTGATACCTATCTCCATGTTTGTAGAAAATATCATAGGCATCAGTGTCGACGGCAGCACCAACCGTATCGTATGGCGCACAGACAACATCTCCCGGCACGGCATTCGCAACCTCCGCTTCGGCAACATCACCACTACGCTCATTTGTGAGGGAAATACCATAATAGCCGAATCCACCGCCCCATACACCCTCGTAGTGAACGGTGTGGAGTATCGGATAAACGAAGGGACGAATCATATAAATCTATCAGATGATAGGACTCGGAGAGTTTATTGACCATCCTATCAGTAGACCTCTTCGAGCAAGAAGATTTACTTGAACTCTACGATGTTGGCCGTAGCACAACACGTGGTTTTTACATAGAATGGTGTGAACATCTGTACCGAGTAGTGCACGGTCGTGTTGGTCAGTGTCTGCGAACCGCGAAGGTTGGCATTTTTCGCCATCTCATCGATAGCATTGCTATACAACGCCTTCTTGCTCAACCCACCTATACCACAGATATAAGTCGCTGTGGCTTCACCATAAGCGTGACCCACCACTTTGAAATTGTCATCAGACAACACCACGTGAGTTTGTGTGAGGTTGTGGTTGCTTGAAGCCATAGTTGCCACACCAGCGCAACCTGTAAGAGAGAGAGAGGCTGCGGCAATAGCACAAATAGTAAAAAACTTTCTCATAATCAATCTTTATTATCTTAATACTTAGTATACTGTTCCAATCAATAGAGCTGATACCTCACAGTAGCTGTAGCCAGCGTGCCCTCTTCGTCCAGCGTATAGTCTGTGACGTGCAGACGGATGTATTTCAGTTCGCCATCCTCCGTTGCGATATAGCCTCTGTATCCGCACTTTGGCTGCACCTCAGCTGTGTAGTGAGGAATGTATTCCACCCACGAATAGTAATTGTCTACTACCATATCGCAATAGCATTCGGGGTATTCAGTAATGTCGGAGATGCTTCTCACCTTATCCAATTGTTCCAGATAGGGGAACACATAGCAGGTATCAGGAGTCTCCAATACTTCGTATTGCCCTGCATCGCTCCACCGACCAGCATGACGAGTATACATAAGCATTAACAATCTGCCTCGACCGAGCGCTAACGTGTATTTGTAGTTATAGTCTTCGTAGATTACCACGTTACTCCTTGTATGCCATCGCTCAGGGGTATATTCTATGATATGGGCTTCGTGCTTCAGCGTTGCTTCCTTGATTACTATTGTTGCCGTATAATCTGTATCCGTAGGAGGATACAGCTCTTCTTCTTCGTCACAAGCGGTGAAAGTAAGGCCGACCACCGTAGCGGCCATAAGGGTGCAAATCGTAAAAAACTTTCTCATAATCAATCTTTTTATTTTATATTATGCTTATTAAGTCTTGTTGCCAATCTTGACATGTCCGACGAAGCAAAGGTACTCATTGCATTAGTATCATGCAAGAGCCATTATACCTTTTAGGGATTTTCCCCTAAAACTTTAGGGATTTTCCCCGTCCTGCACCGTTGATTTGTGACCGTAGAAAGAGCTGGGGAGTAGATTCCTCCAAACACTAAGAATAGCATCGGTCATAAGTAACGGCAAGCGTCGGTCATAAGTGATGGCGAGAGTCGGTCATCAGAGTAATGACCGAAATTAGACATCAGTAGCGGCTTCTTCAGCATACCTAAGTTAAGGCCTCCTACAGGTGGCAAATTTAGGCATCTATAGGTCTTAAAATTTATCATCTATAGGTCTTTATTTTTATCACCTGTAGGTCTTTCGAAACAAGACCTGTAGAGGGCAGTGTTGTTTGAACTCTGTTTTTGTACCGCTTTTGGCTTTTTTCGGGGAATATTTTGCCATATTACTGAACATTCAGTATATTTGCGCATTGTTAAATTATAATAACATATAAGAATAATACTATGAGAAAACTGTTTGCGTTCGTTTCGTTAATTTTGACAATGGCTCTTCCCCTTGCTGCCGATGTGCTTATAACAGAGCAGTTGTCTGCCACAAAAGGAAATCAAGTGAAGGGTTCAGTACAAGCTGACACTTACTATATCATTTCAGGAATAGACCAAGGATCAAGAGAGTATTACCTCTACGACAACGGTGGGCAGGTGAAGGGTAGTGCCTCGTTCCCGACGGAAGGTGAGTCTGTGGATGCACATATCTGGACTCTTAAAGCCAGCGGCAGCGAGTGGGTAATAGTCAATGCTGCCACCGGCAAGAATATGAACCTCGGTACCAGTAACGGTAGCGCCATCAAGACCTCATTTGTGGAGCAGGCAAGTGCTATACATTTCGGTTCCGACGGTTACCTGACGATACTTAATGCCAATGGCCAGGCTATAGATATGACAGCAAACGGTGCCAATCCTACTACTTGGGTAGGAACGACTACGCCCAACGGATCGCGCCGACTGAAGATGTATACCGTGGAGAATATGCAGACCCAGGAGGTGAAGTCGCTCAGTTTGATACCGGCTCCTAAGACAGCAACCGTGGGCGAGGGCGAGTTTGTACTGAATGAAGGCTTTACCATTGCCGTAGGCAAGTTCACTAATAGTGACGAGCAGAGCCAGGTGTTGGCCGATGTGGTACGCCTCATCACCACGATAAACGAAGCTACGGGACTCGACTGCAAGGCCTCTGATGGTCAGGCCGATATTATGATTGAGGAGAATGCAGAACTCGCTCCAGAGGGATACGTGATGGATATTACCGAAGGAGGTGTCAGCATACAGGCCTCCACGGCAGATGGCGTATACTATGCTATGCAAAGCTTTATGCGCCTGTTGCCTCCCAACGTGATATTAGGCAAGAGGGGAAACGGGAGCACGGTGTATGCCCTTCCCGTGTCGCGCATCGAGGACGAGCCACGCTTCGCATACCGTGGCTTCATGCTCGATGTGAGCCGTCATTTCTTTACCATCGAACAGGTGAAGAAGATGATAGACCTGATGGCCATCTATAAGATGAATGTCTTCCACTGGCACTTGACCGACGACCAGGGATGGCGTGCTGAGATAAAGCAATACCCCCTGCTCACCACTATAGGTGCCGAGCGCAGGAGTAGCTACGACACTCCCATTACACGCATTGAGGAGAATGGCCAAGTATACTGGACTGGCGAAGGTGCTCAGACGGGTCGCAAGTATGGTCCGTTCTACTATACGCAGGAGGAGATGAGGGATGTGGTCCGTTATGCTGCCGAGCGCCATATCGATGTGTTACCCGAGGTGGATATGCCCGGTCACTTTGTGGCTGCACTGGCGGCCTATCCCCAATACAGCTGTCACCCTTCTTATGCACCGGAAGTGTGGATTAATGGAGGTATCAGCTCAGATGTGCTCAACGTTGCCGACCCCGAGGCTGTGCAGTTTGCCAAGAATATCATCACCGAACTGTGCGACATCTTCCCCTATCCCTATTTCCATATCGGTGGCGACGAATGCCCCACCACTCAGTGGGAGTCGAACGCTCTTTGTCAGGAGAAGCTCAAGCAGCTGGGCAAGAGCAGCTACCGTGCTTTACAGACTGAGTTCATCCGTGAGATAAATGCACATCTCGCCTCCTTGGGCAAGAAGATGTTCTGCTGGAATGAAAGCATCACGGAGAGTGGTGCCGACCTTGATATGATGAGGCAGTCCGGTGCTACCATCATGTGCTGGAACCCGTGTCAGAGCGGTGCGGCCAAAGCCGCCTCATTGGGGCTGAATGCCATCATCACGGAGTGGGGGAGTGGCTGCTACTACATCAACCGCAAGCAGAGCAACGACTATGGCGAACCTACTGCAGCGGGCTCGGGCAACGACTTCGTGTCTGCCACATACAACTATGTGCCTGTGCCAAGCAATGTCAGCGAGGAACAGGCCAAGTACTACATGGGCGTGCAGGCAACCTTCTGGACAGAGCACGTCAGCAGTAACGAATACCTGGAATATCTGGCTTTACCCCGATTCATGTGTGTGGCTGAGGCTGGCTGGACACCACAGGAGAAAAAGGATTGGCGAAGTTTCGTACGTCGCATGACCATCGATGCCGAGATGCTTGACCTTGGCGAATACATCTATGCACGCCATTGGATGGACGACTACGTGCCACGCCAGGCACCGGCCTCCACCATCACCGATGGCAGCGTCGTTACCTTCACCAACAAGAGTGTCGACCGCGGGCAGTGCCTTTCCGATGACAATGGTTCCTTGAATGGTCAGGGTAGTGCATGCACACAATGGACTCTGGAGGCTACGTCTACGGACGGCAAGTTCTACATCCGCAGTAACGTGAGCGGCAAGTATCTTTATGCAGCCAGCGGCAATAGCGGTACCATGGTTGAGCTGAGCACCAACAAGACCGAATGGGACTTCGATACCTCTACGTTTCCCGGATATGTGGCTATCTGCTATAACAGCATCTCTGGCAATGCCATAAACAACAACGTGAACAACACTACCAAGACGCGACTCTTCGCCCATGGCAGTAGCAATGGAGCCTCTTTCTGGCTTATGGAAACACCAGTCAATGACGAGTTGGAGGAGGGTGAAAGCGGCATACTGACCTATCAGTTCTATTTCCGAGGCATCATCGTGGGTAAGAAGGAGTTCCGTCTGCCGGCCGGCAGTGCATATCCCTCTTACGAGGAATACATCCCCAAGGGCTATGTGGTGACCTCAGGGGAACTTCCCGCAGGCACGGTTCATCTCAAGAATGAAGTTGTAGAAATTGCTGTGGAACGTGACCCCAATTCAAGCATAGAGGCTATAGAGATAAACGGACAACGAACCGCTCCTGTATATTATGACTTGCAGGGTCGTCGCCATAGCAGACCCACCAAGGGATTGTACATCAAAAATGGAAAGAAAGTGGTGATAAAGTAGGCAGGAATCGGACAACTTTAGGAAATAAGTCGCCACGTAGAGTGTTTCTCTCTATTATCCTAATCAGGATAATCCTATTTAAGATAAAGGGGGCGGATAAGTTCTTCATGTTTGATGAAGGACTCATTAGTAAGTATTCTGCAGGCAGGAGAAGGCATTTATGTTTATGGTGAGAAATGGGGGCCAGTGACTTGGAAGAACTGCCTGCCCCTAAGATTATTGATTTCAGCGGATTTATCCACCACGAAAAGAATAAAAGATGTTTTTTAGAACTTTCTCTAAGTGAAATTTGGTGCTTCGGCAGCCTTGCACTATCTTTGCCGAGTACTACACACAATGTGTGGTATGAATGTTGAATAGCGATTCCATTCACACACTTATTTGGAGTTTGAGCTTTTAGCTCTTGTTCTTGACCACTGAATACCGCCAATCATTCAACTCAACAAGGACAAGCGTTTAAGGGTTCACGCTTTGGGCGTGGACTATTCGTGCTTGTTGTTGAGAAGGTCACTTGGCGGTAACCTAATGGTCGATAAGTACCGAATGGTTGCGCCTTTTTTATAGCAGAATGCACGTAGGACAAATTATCGAGCAACAATTCCGTGAACAGGGGCATACCGTGACGTGGTTTGCGAACCAGCTTTGTTGTACCCGTGCCAATGTGTACAAGATATTCAGTAAAGATAATATCGATGTGCATTTACTGTTGCGTATTTCCCGTATTCTTCGTTACGACTTCTTTAAGGCCATCTCGCAAAAGCAAACAACATCTTTGTATAGTGTCAACGAATTCGATACAGAACTGTCAACTAACCGTTGATATGCTCTTCTTTCCCTGTTTTTTTATTAGTTGTACTTTTGCAAAAAGTTGTTAACTAATCCCGAAAAGATAAGCAATTTATATTAATCACTAAAAGTTTTAAGAAATGAAAAAGTTATTTTTACTCTTCTTTTGTGCCATGAGTACAATGTTTGCCGCAGCACAAGCCAACTGGCAAGATGTTGTGTATTTGAAGAATGGTTCGGTAGTACGTGGTACTATCATAGAGCAGGTACCGGGTGTATCTCTTAAACTTCAAACAAATGATGGCAACATTTTTGTCTACAACATTGAAGATGTAGAGAAGATGACTAAAGAGCAATCTAAGGCAGCAACTCATCAGGTATCAACTTATGCTTACAGTAATGGTGTAGGTTCAACTAACAGTACTGCTATGTCAGAACGTTCACCCTTTGTTGCAGGCCTTTTGTCTTGGATTGTGCCTGGTGCAGGTCAGTTCTACAATGGCCAGAGCAAGAAGGGTTGGGGAGACCTTGGTTTGCATTTAGGTTCATCGGTTGTTATGGGTATTGGTGCCGGCTTAGTTTCGGGTTCGTATTACTATGACTACGATTATGACCTATACTATGATGAGGGTCAATATACTACAGGCTGTATTTTTATGGTTGTAGGTGGTGTTACCTTGTTTGTTAACGGTATCTGTTCTATTGTTGATGCTGTCAAGTCCGCTAATCGTATTAACATAGAGAAAGGCTTTGTGATGTATTCTCTCAGTGATAACTGCGCATTTGGTATACAACCTGCGATTACTTATGAAAGACCTCAATACATGTTAGGCTCGAAAGCCGAGCTTGCTGCAGGAATGAACTTCAAACTGACATTCTGATTAAATAGTGATATCTATTTCGTTGAGGGTGTGCATTCCAGAATGTGCACCCTCAATCGTAACTGTGCAAAGGACGGGTATACAACCAACTTGCCAAATCCATAACTATAAAGCCCGTTTCTGAAAGACACCGAGCTCATCATAGAAACACCTCAAAGGAGGCGATTTTTGTTTCATCGCGTAGAAACAAAATTTTCATCGCGTAGAAACAATTGTGACATCGTGATGCCGTGTTTAACGGCAAATCTTAACATTTGTGTTAAAGATGTTGAATATTCTCACTCGCTGTGAAAAATACTGAAACAAGTTTCGTATTTCTCGCTCGTTTGTCCCTATCTTTCCTCTAAAAAACGTTTTTTTATAGAACTGGCGTAAAAATCACTTTTTTTATGTAAGTTTGTACAAGAATCTATAGACAACCAAGATGAAAGTATTACTTGTCAACGGTAGTCCCCGCCAACAGGGGAACACGGCCATGGCACTGGCAGAGACAAAAATATAACCACGAGCACACTATGAAAAAAATCGTTACCCTCTTTCTCATTGCTCTATTGGGACAGTGGACGTATGCCAAGGAATTCAAGGTGAGAGGCCCGCAGGGCGGACTCGCCATGACACTTACTCTACCCGATGGATTTGACACCGAAACGGACAGCTGTCCGCTGGTAATCCTCATGCACGGTATATTCTCGAGCAAGAACTTCACCCCCATGCCCACGATAGCCAAGCAGCTTGCCAAGAAAGGCATCGCCTCTATCCGATTCAACTTTGGCGGTCACTGGAGCAGTGAGGGGAAGATGGAGTTGATGACCATAGAGAAGGAGATTGCTGATGCGCTGGCCATGTGGGAGTATGCCTGCTCGCTGCCCTACGTTAGCAAGATAGGACTGTTGGGCCATTCGCAAGGGGGTGTGGTGGCATCGATGACTGCCGGGCGCATTGCAGCTATGGGCGACACTGCCAAACCGCTCTATGGGCTGGCACTCCTTGCTCCGGCATCGGTACTCAAGAACGCTTGCCGGAACGGAGGGCTGTTTGACGCCAAGTTCAACCCTGCCGACCCTCCTGAATATGTGCGTTGCTTCGGTATGATGAAGCTGGGACGGGAGTATCTGCTGAGTACACAGCAACTGGACATCTACGGCACTGCCGAGGCATACAAAGGCTCCGTCAGAATCATCCACGGCAGCAATGATAGGTTGGTACCGATGTGGTGTAGCGAGGACTTCAAGAAGACCTACGGAGAGGCTGCCGAGCTGGTTGTCGTAGACGGCGAAAACCACCGCTTGAGCAAGAAGACCAAGGAGGTGGCCAGACTGGTGGTGGAGTTCTTCACGAATATCTAAAAGCGTTTTAATACGTCTGAAATGCTATAGTTTCATTCTATCCCCACATAGTTTTTGTCTGTTGGCAGTAAAGGGAGCATACACTATCTTTGCAGTGTCAAAAGAAATAAAGAAACTAAAACAAAGAAGAATATGGAGAAGAAATATTATTGCACAGTATGTGATTGGGTATACGCCCCTGAAGTAGGAGACCCCGACAGTGGCATTGCGCCTGGTACACGTTTTGAGGACATTCCCGACGATTGGGCTTGTCCCGTATGCGGAGTGACGAAAGAGGACTTCGAGATTGTAGAGGAGTAGCCGCGGGCTACTCCTCTCTTTTAATCTTTATTATTACTAAAGATATCATAGGGAATAGTAAAAAGAAGTATCTTTGCAGTGCAAAAAGCAATAACCTAAAAGAACAATGAAGATTACTGACAGTATCAGATATGTCGGTGTAGACGATACCGACCTGGATCTCTTCGAGAGCCAATATGCTGTGCCCGAAGGCGTCACCTACAACTCGTACCTCATCGAGGACGAGAAGATTACGATAATGGATGCCGTGGACTGCCGCAGGTGTGAGGAGTGGCTTACCAACCTGAACGAAGCGCTTGACGGGCGCACGCCCCACTACCTCGTGGTGCAACACATGGAACCCGATCACGGGGGCAGCATCGCAGCTGCGGTTGAGCGCTGGCCACAGTTGCAGTTGGTGGCCTCGGCTAAGGCGGTACAGATGTTGCCGCAGTTCTTTGCACATATCGACTTCACCGGTCGCACAGTGACGGTGAAGGAGGGCGACACGCTCCCACTGGGTCGCCACACACTGCAGTTTGTGATGGCTCCTATGGTACACTGGCCCGAGGTGATGGTGACATACGAGCAAACCGAGCGCGTGTTCTTCTCGGCAGATGCCTTCGGCACTTTCGGTGCGCTTAATGGTGACCTTGCCGACCTACGTGCATGGCCCGATGAGGCACGACGCTATTATTATAATATATGTGGCAAGTACGGGCAGCCTGTACAGGCACTACTCAAGAAGGCAGACATGCTTGATATTGCTACGATATGTCCGCTCCATGGTCCTGTGCTGACCGAGGACCTGGGTCGCTACATCGGTCTGTACGACAAGTGGAGCCGCTACGAGGCCGAGAGCGATGGCGTACTTATCGCCTATGCCTCTATCCATGGTGGCACTGCCGCGGCAGCACACCGTATGGCCGACTTGCTGCGTGAGAAGGGAGCTACCGAAGTGATGACAATAGACCTCTGCCGTGCCGACCTGTCGGCAGCCTTGGCCGAGGCATTCCGTAGGAAGCATCTGCTGCTTGCCTCCTCCTCGTATGACGGTGGGTTGTTTACGCCAATGTACAACTTCCTGCATCTCCTGCAGGCCAAGACCTACAGAAACCGTCGTGTAGGGCTCATCGAGAATGGTTCGTGGGCACCCTGTGCAGGACGTGTCATGAAGGAGATGGTGACAGCAATGAAAGATATCAACCTCGTGGAGCCTATGGTCACCATACGCTCGACCATGAAGGCCTCCGATGAGCCTGCTATGGAGACCTTGGCGGAGAGGATGCTCAGTTGATTATTCCCAAAGAAAGGTAGAGGGTGCGTCATATGACACACCCTCCTTATAGACATTGCACATGAAGAAATTATTTATTGACAATGTCGCTTGATTGTATGAGACAGCTATCCCAGTGGAAATACATATTATTTCCTGTTTTTGGTCTTTACAATAATCACTCCATTCTTGCCTTTCTCGCCGTATGACTTGGCCTCTTTAGAACCAGGTTTGAGGATTTCCATACTTGCGAATCTCTCGGCATATTCAGCAGATGATTCCGGTTTCATCTTATTGAACTCTTCAAGAGGAGTCTCTTTGCCATCAACAATTATAAGGTATTTGTCAATATTAAACTTGGATTCCTCAGTTGATTCGTATGTTTTGGTGGTCACAATAATTACTCCATTAAGTCCCTTGCTACCCCATTGTTCTGCAGCTTTAGAACCATTCTTGATAACGTCGATATGGTCTATATCACTAGGATTTATCTTTTCGAGCTCTTTTTGGGTAACCTCTTCTCCATCTACTATGATGAGCGGTTCAACAAACTTGGATACTGTGACTCCCTTGCCATCAGCATTACCACTCCTAATTGCTTTAGTAGTCACAATGATTACTCCGTTAAGTCCCTTGCTACCCCATTGCTTTGCAGCTAAATCGGTATCTTTGATGACCTCGATGTGTGCTATATCTTCGGGCTTTATCTTTGCAAAATCTGCAGGAGAGGTTTCTGTGCCGTTTACGAAGATAAGTGGTTCTTTTGCTATAGATACTATAGGTCCATTGCCGTTCCCTATTACCCTTAGTGTCTTCTCTGCCTCATCGCCCGTATATATCACGTGGTGCCTCTCTACCACGCCTTTGTCTTGCTTGTAGGCAATCATATACTTCGATATACATTTGCCCTCGAGCTGCGATCCGTCAAAGTACTCTACAGGCTGCTTATCGATGATGTACTTGTCTATCGTGTCGTTTGCTACTTTGGCTTGGGTGCCGATGGCTACGGCACAGAGTGCCGTCAATAGGATTGTTCTCATAATTTTAATTGTTTTAGTGGGTTAATTTATCGCTAACATTGAAGTACTTCCTTCCTCTGGGTCTTTGTTCATAATAAACATCTTGGTGGAGCCGTCGGCCAGCGTGGCAGTCACCAGTACGCACTCTTTGACGGGCGATGCCGTTACCGCCTCTATATCTTCCACATTCATCAGTTGCTGCACATATCCGGCAATCTCCATGGTCGTGAAGGCTGGGCTGGGCTCTGCCTCGCGCGGTAGCGTCATGTTGAGCACAAGCAGCAGAGCTATGGCAGCTGCCACACCGCCTATCCAGGCCATACGGCGGATGTAGGGCTTGGGCTGCATGGACTTTGCTTGGCTCACGATGCGGTCAAACTCCTCGGCTCCCTCCTTGGAGAGTAACGCTTCACTAGCATGCTCCATCCGTATCATCTGGGCTATGGCACGCTCGTCCTTCTCGGCCTCGTTCGCTGCGTAGTATGCAGCGAGCAGAGCCTCCTCGGCCACCGTCGTTTCCGCTTCGAGGTACCTGGCCACAAGCGCCATGCGCGTATCTTTATCCTGTATATTCATCATAACTGACCTTGTATTAGTTCCAACAATTGTTTTCTTGCTTTCGATAGGGTAGACTTGATGCTTGTCTTGGGCTTGCCCGTGCGTGTGGCTATCTCGTCGAGCGAGAGCCCCTCGTCGTTTCTCAGGTGCAAGTATTCCCGCTGTGTAGTGGTAAGCGAGCCATAGATGCTCTCCTGTATGCGCTTCAGGTCCTCACGATCGGTCAGTACGGTAGCTTCAGTGCCGCCAAGGTAGTTGTCGTGTGTCAGTGCCTGCAGCTCCAGACGGGCCTTCCGATAGTGCCCCACGCAGATATTCTTCGTCAGCCTGATGGCCATAGCCTCGGCATCTTGAATCGGGTAGCCTTGCTCCGTCAGTTCCCAAAGCGCAATCATTGCCTCCTGCACCACATCGTCGGGCTCCACTCCCGAAGGCAGTGCAAAGCTCCGCGCCAGCGCCAACAGCTTGCCTCTAACTTTCTTCGACAATATGTCAAATCTATCCTTCTCCATAATCATTGTCTCTACCATGAGGACGCAAAACCGAGGCAAAAGTAAATCAAAAAAGGGGAAAAAATCTATGTCGGAACTGGATGTAGCTAAGATGGCTGGTCAATTCCTTGTATATTTAGGTTACAAAAGTTCATAAATCGGTTGCTTGTCCCTTCGGTTTGAAAAACTTTTGTCAAGCCTATGAAAAAACTATTTGGATAGTTCCAAATTGCAGTTTGGAAAAAATAAAACTCACGTTTGAGTATAAACAGAATGATACAATTGGAGTGTGCAATGCCCCCCCAATAAACTTTTCTCATCTGAAAAGGATAAGGTGCAGCATCACGGCTGCACCTTATCTGGGTAAAAATTAAAATCGTTTCAATGCCTTAGACGGGCTCACTTGATGGGTATCTGAACCTCTGTGAGGTAGTCTGCTGCGTCCTGTTTGTTCCACGGACCATCGAGGTAGCAGAAACGGGGGTTACCGCTGAGTCGCATTCCCTGCTCTTCGATATAGGCCAAGGCTTCGGTCATTGTCTCAGAGAATCTGTCGTACGCACCGTGATGTAGGAGGCAGAGCGCTTTCGGTATCTCGGGGGCTTCGTAGAAACGCAGGATTTCCGTGTCGGGGTGCATCTCCCCTACTGCCTCGCAATACTCCAGGTCGATGTTTTCGTCGCGGTGCTCGGCATCGTGCTCCATGGTGTAGCAGTACTGCGGCTCGGGGCAGGTGCAGCCCACTCGCATCATCTCGGGGCCGATGACATTGACGCATAGGGAGCTCAGTTCATCGTAGTTCTTGATTACCTTGCGGTAGCTTGCCACTATGCGGCTTGGGATTTGTTTGATGGTTGTCTTGTTCATTGTTTTGCTTGTTGTGGAGAACTGTGCCAGACTTTCCAGCTGCTTCAGTTGCTGCTGTAGCCGGGTTATCTCGGCACGGCATTGTGCCATTCTCCGCTGTATCATTGCTGAGTCGGGCCTGTAGTCTCCTCGGTCAAGGATGTCGGCAATCTCATCGAGTGACAGCCCCATACCCTTCAGGTGGAGGATCCGATACAGTCGTTGCGACTGGCTCAGGTCGTATTGTCTGTAGCCCGTCCATTCGTCGACAACGGCAGGCTTCAGCAGCCCCTTCTCTTCGTAGTGTCGCAATGCACGCACGGTGACACGGCACAATTTGGAAAACTCTCCGATTTTTAACTTTGTTTTTTCTCTCATAATCGTACGATTTTTGCTAGCGAGTGCAAAGTTAAATACTGCCGTAGGGTACGAGTCAAGAGAAATCTCAACTTTTTTTTGAAAAAATCGCAGAATCTGCAATTATAACAAAATGAAAAGCATTGAAGATTCCTCACCTTATCTTATCAATCTCCTTTTGGATATACTCCAAGAATTGTGCTGCATGTGCTCCATCCATTTGAGTGTGGTGAAACTGGAAAGATACGGTCAGATAAGTTTTAAGCCATGCACGCCTGTACTTGCCCCAAATCATAAACGGATTATTGAAAATGCCACTATACATACCCACTGCACCATCAATTTCATATTGTGCCAATGCCGAGGTGCCGATAACCATACTCTCTGCCGAGAGGTCGTGGTCGACGCAGTTTTCCGCCACCTGTTTCGTGAATTGTAAATAGGCTCTATTAAACTGTGTCAAGTCCTTGCTAAAGGGGAGGTCACACGAACTTACCTCTCCAGTACTGTTAGCAACTATGGTGTTTACTGCGATGGTATCGAACTGCATCAACTTACCACCTACGGGAAGCATATAGAATTCTTTGACCTTACTTGCAGCCATTCCGATACAATAGCACATCAGCATATTGAACTTCAGCCTTTTCTTTTTGCTGATCTTCAGTAGATTTGACACATCAAGTGTCTTGAAAAATGTAACCATCGGCATTGGGGCGTTCATCCACATTTCAAAAGCGTAAGCACGAGTGGTTGTTTGAGGATTGACTTCTTTCATACTTTTCTGTTATTAAGTTCGTAAATGAAACTGCAAAAGTAGATGAAGCATCCTACATCAGATAGAACAAATGAGACTTCTATATAGGAGTAGTAAACAGATCGGAGTAGGGAGTTGAAACTTCAAGCAACGATAAAGGAGTGTATCCACACAAATGCTTAAACTCTCGTATGAGGTGTGATTGGTCTGCATAGCCGCTTGTGTATGCCAAATCGGCTTGGTTGGTCTTGCCCTGCTGATGCTGCATGAGCCATAATGCCTTTTGAAAGCGGACAATACGAGAATATTCTTTGGGATTCATCCCCACATGCAAATGGAACTCTCGTTCGAATTGTTTTTTGCCCAAACAACAGGTCGTAGACAATTCCGTCACAAGGGTGTGAGGAGCGGCCAAAAGTTTCCCTATGGCTGCACTCATTCGGTTTACCCGGTACGCCGTGTCGGTTGGTTTTGTCGATAATTGGGATAGTAGCCATTCTTCAATGAGAGTGACGCAACGGTTGTTATCTGCACAATCGAATACCCGCATAGCCAATTCGTTCAGATGTTTATCCTCAATATCATACTCTGAAACCTCTTTGTTGTAAAAGGCCGAAGCTGGAGTATTCAGAAACATATTCATCGTATGTGGGTAGAATACCACAACAATCATTTCAACATCATCGTCAGCCTTTAGGTGTGAAGAGAAATTAACTTGCCCACTGATTGTCAGTCTATTTTGTGTTGTATTCAACTCAGGTATAAATAGCGGTGTTCGCTTATGAAAAATGATTTGAGGGCATCCAATAGGGAATGTATAGGTATTCATCATTTGACAACTATTGAATACCCAATAATACCTCACATAAGGTTGTAACAACTTACATGGCTTAAAAAACTTAAATTCCTCTTGAATCATATTGCAAAATTACAAAGAAGCCGTAATAATAAGCCGTGTACGGGCAAAATATTACGACTTGTAGTGTGTTTTATAGTCTCAACCCTCGATTTTGGTCTCTTCTGCTGTCGGCAACCTACCCTCGATGAGTATGACCGAAGCCACCGAGCATATCGCTCGTCAAAAGCAATTACGCATGATGGCCAATCGCATCCTTGCCCTCCCGTTCATCGCACTGATCGTATGGACCATTCTCATCGCCAGCGACTTCGCGTGGAACCTCCAAGTCATCGCCATCACCGTCTTTGCAATGGGCTTTGCCATTGCTCTGGGCATCACTCTGCAACGAGCCAACAAGAAACGCCTCGATGAGGTACTGAACCAAATCAAGACGTTACGGGGATAGGATATTTGAACTTATCTAATACCAGCAAGCGGTAAGTGAGTTTAGCCACTTAACGCTTGTTGGTATAGGTTGTTTATGAAATCAAGTTTCGTTTTCATCGCACCACAATCCCTTTTTCGCCTCTGACGAACTGAGCAATGCCCATGTCGCTCAGTACTTGTAGGATGACATCGACAGGTTGTTGGCGGCTAAGGCGGAAGTGGATACGCTCATCGAGCAGATGGGGAGACTCGAAGGTAACCGTGAGATTGTACCACGCCCCTATCTCCTGCATCACGGTGCGCAGGTCTTGGTTGTCGTAGGTGAAGTACCCTTCGGCCCAGCTGCTGCGATGGCGTGGCGTGGCGGTGAGCTGTAGCGCTCCGTCGGTATCGACAAATGCCTGCTCGCCGGGCTTCATCAGATGCTCTTCGCCACGGTAGGTGATGCCTATACAGCCTTCATAGAGCGCTACATCGGGCGTTCCCTGCGGATAGGCCCGCACATCAAACACTGTGCCGAAAACTTGGGTCTGCAACTCTTGGGTATGGACAATGAAGGGGACTCCTTCGTGCTTGGCAACGTAGAAACGCGCCTCGCCCGAGAGTGTGACTTCGCGGCCTTCCTCGCCAAAACGGGTGGGATATTCCAGACGGCTATTGGCACCAAGCAGCACCTCGGTACTGTCGCTGAGCAGGAGAGTAGCCGTGGTGCCTGCCGGAGTGATGGCAAGGGTTTGCCCATCTTTCTCTGTAAAGGTAATCTGCTGCGGTGCATCCATCGAGGCAAACACCTGTATGCCACCGACAGCAGGGCTGGGCACTGTGATGCGCAGCAGGAATACAATAGCCAGGACAGCAGCCACTGAGGCTGTGGCTATATATAGGGTACGGCGAGTATGCTGCTTATGGCGACGGTTGGCGAGGGCTTGCCAGGCACGCTCGGTCTCTTCGGCCGTAGGCTCTTGTGCAAGGGCTTCGCGGAGGAGTGCTTCGAGGCGGTGGTCATTGGTGTCGGGTGATTTCATACGGTGGTAGTTTTATCTACATATTATTAAATCATTTCTCTCATCGTTTCACGCAAGGTACGCAGTGCTTTGCTGATGTGCTTCTTCACCGTGTCGGGACTGATGCCAAAGTGTTCGGCCACTTGGCGGTAGGTCTGCTTGTCCCAATAGCACATACGCAGTATGCTGCGTGTAGGTTCGGGCAGGCTGTGGGCAATCTCCTCGGCACGGCGCAGCAGCACTTCGTGTTGGCGGTAGTTGTCGGCCATATCGGCCCGTGTGGCTTCTATGACAGCCTCCAGATGCTCACGCTCCACCTGCAGATGCTTCAGACGGTTGAGGCACGCATTGCGTACGGAAGCGTAGAGCCAGGCATGGCCACTCTCGTCGTCCAGCATGGCGTGACGTTGCCAGGCGCGTTCAAACACGTCGCTCACGATATCCCTGGCCTCATTGGCATCGGTCATCAAGGCCGCTGCATAGCGCACAAGCTTGGGGTACATCTCCACAAACAGCGTGTGGAAACGTAGCTCCTCGTCCGAGGCCTCGTGTCTGCGGAATATAGTTAATTTCATGTTGCGAAGATACGCTTATTTTCGCAATTAAAGTCCATGAAGCGAGTTAAAAGACATATTGTACCCCGACCTGGTAGCCAAGGTACAACTGCCCGATACCTCTGCTTCCCTCTTTTCTCCAGAGACCAGCATTGGGCAAGAGTGTGGCTGCACTGGCTCTGTCGGACATGAAGTAGTTAATGCTAGCACCTGCGAAGAGGTTGCAGTGGCACCATAGCGTAAGCGAGGGGGCGAGCAGGTAACTGAAGTTGCTGCGCGTATAGCCCGAGTTATAGCCCATCGTAGTGGCCTTGAACTCGTTGTTTACATCGAGCCATCGGCATACGGGAATCTGCAGGCCATAGCCCGCCTCGACCACCAATCGCTCCTCAATCTGTGTATTGTAGCCCACACCCAAGATGCCATAGGTGTACTTGCCGCCCGAGCGGAACGACATCATGGCATTGCTCAGCATGTCGTAGGTGAGCGCCACGCCCTTGTCGCCCTCTTTGATGATGTTGATCAGGCCTATGGGAAAGTCACTCTCCTCAGCCACGTTGAGGATGGTGGCAAACTGCACGCCTCTGGCTCGCTTGGCCACATTCACCAATCCGGCAAATTGGAGGCCATCAACGTCTTTTGCCATATTTACAAGACCTGATAATTGAGCACCATTGACTTTTTTTGCGATATTAGCCAGTCCTGCAAACTGTACACCACATACATCCTCTGCAATATTTGTCAAGCCTGCGAGTTGCAAGCTATAGGCATCACGTGAGGTATTCGCCAATCCGGCTATCTGCAAGCCATAAGCATCATGCGAGATATTCATCAGACCAGCCAGATGTACCCCATAGATGTCGCGCGAAAGGTTGCCCAACCCTGCTACTTGAAGCCCCATCATTCCTCTCGAGATATTACCCAATCCACCGACTTGTATGCCTCGCATCTCTTGTGCTTTATTGGACAGCCCCCCAACTTGCAAGCCATCGTAGTCCCCACCTACCATATTGCATAGGCCACATACCATGATACCTTTAGAGTCCAAGGACGCTCTATTCCACAAGCCACTTATCTGCATGCCGTAATAGGAACCTCCAGAGGTATTCGATAGTCCTGCGATAGCCACACCACCACCCATGTCGCCCACATGATTGCTGAGTCCGGCAATCTGTAGGCCATAGGCCTTCTCGCGCACCACGTTACCCAGTGCACCCAATGCAAGACTCTTCTTGTTGTTTGAGATACCTATGATATTGACCGAGGGTATAACCTCTGCGGCCTGCCTTCTTCTGCTGATAGCAGCAGTATGCAGAGTATCTGATTGCTCTTCGTCCTTCGATTCGACCCTCGTGCCTGTCACCTTCACTTCGCTGAGTCGCATCGCGTCGTGCCTCATCACGATGGTGCCTATATGGCCTACCCTGCTCTGCTTATAGGCAGTTACGTAACCGATGTAAGAGACCTGCACGCAGTACTCCTCATCCCTCTTGAGGGGGATGGAAAAGCAACCCTCTTGATCAGTCGTCGCTCCATTAATATACACCGAACTTGTTGTAAATATCTGCACATTGCAGTTGGGGATAGGATCGTCCCTTTCGTCCACCACCGTGCCACCGATGCTGAGTGATGCATCCTTGTTTTTCCTCTTCTGTATGACGAAATATTCGGGCCGTTCCTTGGCTACGAAGGGCTTGCCCCACAATACGTGGTTGATGGCCTCGGCCTGTGTGGTGTCGCGGATGTCGGCATTTACCTTGTATTTTTCTGTCTCGCTCACCGAGAAGATGATGCTCTTGCCGCCCTGCTGCTCGATGAGGCGCAGCGCCTTGGGCAGCGGCTCGTCGGTCAGCTTCAGCGTGATTTTTCCCTGTGCATTCACTCCCAATGCTGTGGCAAGTATCATTGCCATGCACAGCCATACTCGATAGAGGATGATTCTCTTCTGTTTCATTCTGTCTGTTGTGTTTAAGTTGACTTTTTTGTTCTTTATATCTAATACAACCGACATGGTCAATCGGGTATGGTTGAGAGGGCAAAATTACTGTTTTTTTTCGTTTTGTCTGACCTTTTGGGGGATTTAGAAGCTGTTTGGATTTTATTTCAAGTTTAGTTGAGAGGCATTTTTGAGTAGATTTGCACTCTCGGTTCGCAGCAAATAGTGGTCTATTTGCAAGAAATGAGAGGGCAAAGATGCCCAAAAGGACCTCAAATAAACTGAAAAGGTTTTCAAATACATATTAACGGTAAAATCAAAACAGCTTCTTATAGCAATGGCGACCACCCAATTGGGCAGTCGCCATCATCATTCCAGTTTTATATTATTGGAAAATCTCCTCCCTGACATATCCCTTTATCGTGCTCTTCCGTGCTATAAGGAAGAATATGAAATGAATCATTAGGCCTATGCCCCACGAAACAGCAGTGATGGCCATCGCCTTGAGAGGCTCGGTATGCCAACCGATATAATGCGCTCCGAGGGTAACACACATATAGACGATATAAGTCACCAAATGAAATCTGAATCCGATGTCATGGTACCCATTCTCCACAGCATCCTTCTCGCCAAAGTGATAGCCTATATAGTACATCAGACAGAAATATACGACCGAACACGACACGGTAGCCAACATACTCTCTTTTCCGATACACAGGTTCAGCGTATAGCGGAACATAATGGTAACCAACAATGCACAAACGGCAAATTGTCCTAATCTCATAGATAATGCTTTCATAGATTAATGATTTAAAAGATTAATAATAGATTCCTTTGTAAATATCAAGATATTTCGCTCTACAAAGCGTTTGAATAGTTCCTCACCTGTTTCTGTCAGATAATAATATTTCCTGTCAGGGCCTTTGCTCACCTTCCTGCTTTCGTAAGTCACAATCTCCAAGTGCTGAAACTTGCGCAGATTCCTATACAGGCTCTGCTCCTCGCACGACATGCTTCCTTCGGACACTCGTTCGACAAACTCCTTGATCTCCTCCACACACTTGCGTCCTTCCCTTAATGCGAGGAATACCCAAAGGGTCAGTTGCCCCTTTTTATAGGTCTCCTCCCACGCATTCAGCAGTTCCTCTATCACTAAATTCTCATCCTTCATAATACTATTCTTTATGTATTAAACAATTTGTACACTACAAAAGTATTAATACTTAGCTTTCCCTCCAAACAGATTCCGTGTTTTTTGTGTTTTTAATCGAATATTTAAGGAAAATATACAATTGGCTCGTATATGGAAAGGGAATTTATTCTAATGACAATGGAGGACACCCATCACGGGCATCCTCCATTGTAGTGTTATAGCACCTATTGATGCTGTTATCTAATTGACGTTATATAACTTCTTATACGCACAATAAGCATATCAATATAAGCGAAAAGCCGTTGAGAGACGGCCTTTCGCTTATACCATATATCTTCTTCTTAGATATTTTAACCAATCTTGCTGTTTGTCTGAAATAAAGATTTTACTTATCATATCGAACAAAGATTCGTATGTTAAATCAATAAAAGTTGTTTTGCCACAATCTGTCAACAATGACTTGTATTCAGGTATAGCGTGTTCGAAAAAATGTTTATTACCTTGCGGATAAAGATGTACGTGATGAAAATGCTGAATATCCCCTCTACACAACATAGAATATCCCAAAATATGATTACGCCAAATTTGACGTAAATGGTTTGCCTTTATAAATGAAATGATGTCTAATGTTGGAATATACCAATGTGATTTCTTTGTCATCTGATAGTATAATCCATTTGTATTCTCAATATCCTGCTTCTCCTTAACCCCAATAGGATAACCATTTTCGGTGTATTTTACCTCTATTCCAATGCCTCCAATAGAACCATCAGAAGATATATACTCTATGAATGTGTCAAAAGATGTTCCGTCATTCAGATATTCGCTTTTATCAGCAGTTCCTGCATATTCAATAAGTATGCGGTTTATTTTTGATACACCTCCTCCTATTATTTCGTTAAACAGCATAGCAGTAGCATTTATATCTTCTTCCATTGGAGTAAAGATATTGTAAGGAATGTGCTCGCTTCTCAACATGTTGGAGAATAATACAGAAGATTTAAATGATTTAACCTTGCTTCTAATCAGTTCTCTGTAAGTATCACAAAATATAAGTCCTTGCTTGGCTGCATCGGGAGAAAGAATAACTTGAGGATTCTTCTCGTCATAGAAATCATTCAATTCATTTTCTCTGAATGCAAACTGATGAGCACGAGCCTTTGCCTTAAACTCATCATCATAGCGATAAGTTTTCCCCTTAATCATTATTCTGCTGTATTATTAGTTTAAGTTCTTCAATAGATAGTGTAGAGTCTTTTCTTCTATGTAGCATTGCATGGCAGTTAGGACACACTGGAAATAAGTCATTTTCAACTTCTATCTCGTATCGTCCATCTCTGTTAGAAATTGGGGTTACATGGTGTATATGTATGAAACCTTTTCCTAACTCTCCATAAGTCTTTTCAAAATCAAAACCACATACAAAACATTTAGTTCCCTTACTCTGGATACATTTATTGCGTGCATTGATATTCCTCTCATGCGTCGTTATGGTTACTTGTCCCAATTCACCTTCCCAATATGCATTTATTTCATTTTCGAGAGTTCTATTTGTGTAGCTTTTACTTAGAATATTACAGTACTTTTGATGAATATCTCGCTCAATTTTTCTTATCGTATTATTGTGCCCCTCTTCATAATAGATAATAAAGTTCATATAAGCTTTTAAGGCTATCCTTAATTTTTCAGCTCCATAATCTTTATAAATTTGCGACAAATAATAATCTCTCAAATCTGTATTAATTCCTCTTGTGTGCAATTCGCCATCAAGCATTTTTTTTAATGCTCTATAAAAATCAGCGAAAGAGTTTTTGTCAATTCCATGACTAAGAAAAAGTGTTTCCTTACCATTTTTTAATCGTTCTTCTTTGTTGTATATCGCTTTTGCCATTTTATAGATGGCTGACATTTGTTCTACCGTATATTCTATTTTTTTCATTTATTGTCTTCACTGAAGGTTATTAATCCTTTTGCAAAGGTACTTGATTTTATTTTTAGCACACATAAAATAGGCATAATATTGCCCATTCATTTTTTATTTCGTAAATTTGCAGTACGAGTTACACGCATTGTTGCAAAGTAATGAAGAACTCAGAAATATGAACTGTTGCTATCTCGTTACCCAATTTTCAAGCAATCCGAATAACCGTTTAATTCTAAGATAATTGCAAATTCTGCGATTTTTTTCTTAAAAAGTGCAGTATATAGAATTTTCGTTTGTATACATGCACCGCTCGCGGTACATGCATGTAACGGATCTGGTACAGACTTGTAACAGAATTGGTGCAGGCTTGTAAATTACGTGATGAGCCTGTAGAAATTCTTGGAGCACCTGCAAGAAAAAACGGACATGCCTTCGTGAGAAAACGCAGGTGCCTTTTTCCAGACAAAAAGATTCTTTTCTAAACGAAAGGCTCCGTTAGATTTATCAGAGCCTTGCAATAAAAAAATCAGAGCCGTCCGTCAGTTTTAATGGACGGCTCTGATTGGATTGGGTTATTATCAATAAGTTAGCGCAAACTTAAGGCCTACGGCCTCAGATATCATGATAAAAGTAGAGAGTTGCATGTCTGTTTCGCCCCTTTCGAGCATGGCAATATATTCACGCTTCTTCCCTATCTTTTCGGCCAGTTGCTGTTGGGTGATACCTGCAGATTTGCGGGCATTCTTCAACACCTCGGCATAGTACCAAGCACGAGCCTTCGCATCGAACTCCTCACGCGAAGCTGTGCCTTTCGCTCCGTACTCTTCTACAAACATATCTTCCGCTGTGGGCAGATGTTTGAGCTTGTTAATGTCAATCTTGGGTCTCATTGCTGTAAGTTTTTTAATATTTGTTCTGCTTTCTTTATTTCCTTCTTATAGTCCTTGGTCGACTTTTTCTTAAAACCATTCAAGAGAAGAATCTGTTCGGCTTCGATAAAGTTTTCATGATCGATGGTAAAAAGGATTACCCTGTATTCATTACCTACCGATATGCGCAGTTCATAGAAATCAGTATCCACAAGCCGTTTCACCAATTTGGTATTTACCACCTTCACCTCTGCTATAATGTTCATGGCATATTTCACTTTGCTCTGAACATTTGCTGGCAACGAGTTGTAGAACTCATCGAAGTCTGCTGTTCTTATCATGGTTCTCATGCTGCAAATGTAATACATTTGTTACAATTCGCCAACTTTTCCCCTATTTTTCTTCCTCCAAGAACTTTAGCAATGCCACCGCCACTGCCCTCATCCGCTCGTATGCCCAGCGCTTGGTACCGTAGACAGCATCGTAGCGCCAGTCACGGGAAATCTCTATTGTCCTAGAAACAAAAGAAATGCATTTTTTTTCGTGCATTTTTCTATACAATATGCACTTTTTTCGTGCACACTTCGTCATAATGTACAATGGAGAACACCTGTCACAGGCATCCTCCATTGCAGGAAAAAACTTATAAAAGTGTATTGTATGGTTACAAGCGTTGCTTCTCGCTCTGGCCGGCACCTGTGCCCTTGTACTTGCTGTTCGTGGCATTGAATCGGTACGAGAGGGTGAAGCCTATGCGCTGATGGTCGTAGTACTCACTGAAGGTGGTGGAAGTGCCGATGCTGTATGCAGTCCTTGCATTGTATTGGGTGTGGAAGATGTCGTTGGCGGTGAGGGTTGCGCTCAGTGCCTTGCTCTTCAAGAATGATTTTGATACACGCAGGTCTACCGAGCCCGTTGCCTTGTGCATGGCCGAGCCTTGGCGGAATGCAGGGATGTAGTTTCCTTGTAGATTGATAAACCAGTCGCGAGGGAGGAGGAAGGTGTTGTCGAGGGAGAATTGCCAGCAGGGGTCGTTCCACTGATGATCTATGCCGATGGCTTTCAGGTAGGCATCAAAGAAAGAGAGATTGATGGTGGCCTGCGGTTGCCATACGCCAATCTTGGGAGCAAAGGTGATGACGCCACCATACGAGTAGGCCGAGGGGACGTTCTTGAAGCCGATGATGGTGACGCCCGGATGAGTGATGTCGTTGTAGGCTTGTGTCACGGAGGTATAGCTATTGCGGGAATGCATGTACCATGAGGTGAAGTAAATCCATTTCCATGCACCATCAAGCATGAGTCCCTTGCCTCTATTCCTTTGCAGCAGGGGATTGCCTGTCATATATTCATATTTGCTGCGGTAGTTGATGGTGTTGGTAAGCAGGCCATAAGGCGGATTCTCCGTCATCTGCTTATACGAAAGGGTGAGATTCCAGTTGCCCGTGGCATAGTTGGCCGAAAGCGAGGGGATGAGGTCGTTATACGTAGGGCTCTGTTCGGACTTGTACACGCTATTTTCATAGTAGTTGGTCTGCTGGCGCTCGTAGCGCAGACCGGCACTGAGGTTCCACTTCTTGATGCTCATCGAATAGGAGGCAAAGGCCGAGTAGATGCTTTGCTTCACGTGGTTGTCGGCATCGGCCGAGAAGCCGCTCTGAAAGAACTGGTCGCGGCGGTCGGTGAATACCTCTTCGGTGCCTACGGTCATATGGCCCACGGGGAGCGCAGTGCTTGCCGTGGCTTTCACGGCATACAGATAGTCATTGACCAGACTTTGCGACTCGGCAGCCATCTGCTCATTGTTGAGTACCTGCTGTGTCGACTCGCTCTTGCCAAAGTAATAATCGGTATTCACATCCACATGCCACTTGCCGATGTCGCCTACGTAATAGCCGTTGATGGTATGTTTCCAGCGAGTCTTGTTTTCGTTTATCTGTTCGGTATACAGTCTTTCTACAAACTCTCCATCGCGCTCAACCATCACGTCAGAGTATACATATCTCTTATGATTGCCAAACGGCGTGTTGGGCGTATAGCGCACACCCACCGAATGGTGCTCGTTGAAGTCGTAGTTTGCTCCTAATGTGCCGTAGAAATAGTCCTGCCTTTGGTTATAGGATTTGTCGGTATGTGTCTTCCAAACCGATGAGGCATACAGAGCATCGTTGCTTGTGGATTTTCCATAGAGTGAGGAGTGTGTCACATAGTTGCTGCCAAAGATGTCAAGCCCACCTGTGCGGTAGTTGAGCGATACCTGCTCGTAGTCTCTCCCCATCGCACCCTGCGAATAGTTGGCATAGAGGCTTCCGCTCCATCCATCGCCCTGTTGCTTGATGGTGCGGATGCGGATGACGGCTGCGACGTTCGAGGCATACTCCACGCCAGGCACAAGGATGACCTCGGTGGAGAGGATATCCTCGGCACGCAAGCGGTTGAGCTCGCTCTTGTCGCGTACCTTGCGGTTGTTGATGTATATCTCGGGAGTGCCGTGCCCAAGCACTGTATACTCGCCGTCTCTGCCAGCAACAAAGGGCAGGTGACCGAGCAGTTCCGATGCCGTGCCCATCTTGGCAAACGAGGTTCCTGCAACGTTTACCTTCAGCCCACGGCTATTGGGCTCTATGAGCGGACGGTTAGCGCTAATCGTTACCTCAGCCAGTGCCTGCAGTTCGGATGAGAGTTGGATGCGGTTCTGCTGCTGCATCTCGGCTTTCTGAACGGTAGTCGTATATCCTATATAGGATGCTTTCAACAAATAAGTGGCATCGTCCTTTCCCATCATCATGAAGGAGCCATCCTCCTTGGTCACGCAGCCGTCAATAAAGGTAGAGTCGGCATCGAGTAGCAATACATTACAATAGGGCATAGGCTCGCCCTTCTCGTCCACCACCACGCCACTGATACCTGTGGCTGTGGTTTTGCTTTCCTGCTTCTGCACCACGAAATATTCGGGACGCTCCTTGGCCACGAAGGGCTTGCCCCACAATACGTGGTTGATGACCCCGGCCTGTGTGGTGTCACGGATGTCGGCGCTTACTTTGTATTTCTC
>Ga0233360_1000011_pt1 | contig 100571 bp, 75 predicted proteins | sample ElkDunMinimDraft_20_FD_180671 | JGI IMG/M metagenome (GOLD analysis project Ga0233360, IMG submission 180671) | Fecal eukaryotic communites from dung pellets of Tule Elk in California, USA - Elk Dung A0 | ecosystem: Host-associated > Mammals > Digestive system > Large intestine > Fecal | place...
CGAAGCGCTCAGGTAACAGTGACAGGCAGGCACGGTGATGGGGTCGCTCGCGTCCACACGGTAGAAGGCCACCTCACCATTGAGGCGCTGCAGCACATAACCCTCCGTGATCTCCGTGTCGGCATACACGCCTGTCAGCACACCGCTGTCGTAGCTGGCCTGCGTCATCGTGGGCACACCTCTGAAGTCATACTCGCCGGCCTCGCCCTCCATTATATAAGGAGTGTTGGCCAGCAACTTGGCCGACAGAGCCAACACCACGGCACCTTCAGACACCGCAGCACAGCCATAGGCCGTGAGACCAGCAGGCACATCGGCATCGAAGGGGAGCATCAGCGTGCCCCACCCTGCCGTGCTCATCGTGAAGCGGTAGGCAGACTCCTGCGAGCCGCCCGTCACAATGGCCGTTCCGGCCACTGCCGAGGGAATGATGTGGCTGGTCTCACCCGCGATGAACACATCGGTGCCGCCCACCGTGGGGCTGTACACACCGTTCACCACATCGGCCGAGGCCTCAAGCACCAGGGTCAGCACATTCTTGCTGCCCGACTTGAATACCGTGAACTTGCTGTGGTAGCACACGAAGCGATAACCGCCTTTGATGGCCGAACAGGTCAACACATGACTGCTCTTACAGATACCGCTCGTCACGGCAGGCACCCACTCCTCGTTATTCTCATCGTAGTAGCCATACTGCTCCTCCTCTTCGTCGGGGTTCATGTTGTAGGGCATGGTGATGCCCTCGGGCAGCAGCACATCGAACTGGAAGCTACAGTAATCAGCCAATGCCACGTCTGCGTCAATCGTCACCGTGGCACGTCCGCCGGCCGCTATCGTAAAGTCGCTCACGGTCAGCGTTGCCTCCGTCTGGGCCTTGGCCACGAAGGCCAAGGCAGAGACGAAGCACATCAACAATGTTCTTTTCTTCATCATCTGTTATATTACTTTAGTGTTAATAATCCGTATCACTCCGCTGTCGCGCTTGCGCTGTGCGGCTCCCTCGCCATCGGCATCGAGGATAATCTGTAGTATGGCATTGATGTCGAGCACGTTGATGTTGCCGTCACCGTTGGCATCCATCTGCAGCATGTCGCATCCGCTCACCTCACCACCGAGGATATGGCTCAGCGTCAGGTTGAGATCCAGCAAGTTCACCGTACCGCTGCGGTCGGCATCGCCGGCTATATACTCGCGCATGAACTCCACCTTGCGCACCCACTCCCTGCTCTCAACATTGCCCGCCGAGTCGGTGGCAAGCACGCAGAAGCCGTAGTCAATATCGCGGTAGTAGCGGTAGTCACAATACACTCCAGCCGTATCGCTCACAACTCTGCTCCATTCCCCGTCTTCTCCTTCCTGCACATACAGGGCATACTTATAGATATTTGAACCCGAATCACTTCCACTCCAGTTGATCCTCAGCACTGTATCGTTAAGTTCCTCTATGCTTGTTATTTCAGAAGAAGGCAACGTATTGTCAATTGTATTCATCCAAGTAGGTGTGATGATAGCCTCCTCGAAGTCAAATACGATAGATGCACGGTTTGGAATCTCCGTACCATCAGCAAGCCCTTCACGCAGTTTAATGTCAAAGTAGAGTTCTCCCTGCCCATTGCCATCATAGTTTACAGGAAGCACACCCTGCATATAATCCCACGTCTCTTCCATTGTCATCGGGTCAAGCGAGCGGATAGTCCAAGTGGCTATACCTTGCGTTTCATCATAGTCGAGACTTACCTCAGCTATCACATTGATACGTGTACGCATATCTATTGTTTTCACGAATGATTTCTCACCGTTCAAGTCCAAACGTTTGTCACCCAACAGCACACCTGTAGCTGCAAAAGTGGAAAGGTCAAACAAATTACCGTCCAATGTATCTTTCACAACAATCTGATGAGCAGAGGCAGTTGCTATTTCCGGGTCATTCTCAAACTGGATGGTATAACCCACATCAACCAATCCTTCCTTTATATACTTGCTGCCCGACTCTGCGTTATAGCCTATGATGTCATTCGGGTCGCCAGGATTAAGAATTTCGGTAGGATTAGGACGTGGACAAGGACGAGTCCTGCGACTAAATCTCCACAAACCAAACAAGCCACCACGAATCTCATCGGGGGTAGGCATTGGCCCGACATGTCCCATTATATCACCGTATAAGGGATCATCAGAACTTATGCCAGCATTTCTCAATGAAGCCTCATAACTATTGCGCCTCAGGCCATTAATGATTCCTCCTATGGCCATTCCAGTGCCTACCGCACTATTTGCGACCCTATTGGCACTCCCTGCGGCACGCCTAAGTCGTGCTATTCGCGACATTTCGTTCCGCATTGCTTGAGCATTTTGAATTGAAGGTTCTTCATTGAGATACCCATATTCTTCCAGATAATACCACATTGATGGTATATTAGTCAACGTATCTACACCAGGATTAGGATGATTCAAGGCCTCACCAGCCCAAGCATACATATTGAAACGCGCATGACTCGATCCCGTGAAACCTAATATGTATTCTTTAGTCTCTCCCGGATCTAATTGAGGAATAAACAAGTACATCACAAGCGCACGAATTCCCTCACTAAGGAAATCTTCTGTAACAAAGAACGGGCGATAATCACCGACCAAAGTTGTGTCTGGTATAGATATGTCAAAATTCATGAAATCCACCTTCTCGAACTTCTCCACATTATCAAAAGCAATATTAAGTGGCACATACATCATACCCACATTACTGTTGTTCTTGACAGTCACCTTCACTGGATATGGACGTGCCAACGAACGTTCCGAACTCACCGTCACTTCGGGGTCAGCCCATTGTCCTTCCTCAATAGTTATTGCATCTTCAATGGTTAGAAATTCTGTTACGCCATCTTCCTCGAATTCTAAAACAATATCGTAACTTCCAAACTCTTCATTTCCATAAAAGGTATAAAGCATCTTCATATCAGTGCGACACAACACAGCAATACTATCTGGAATCAATGTATTGGAGGACGATTGCAAATAGGCATTCTTTAGTTTTTCATATCCATTGCCAAACAATTCCACTTCCACGGCACTCTCACCAAGCATTCCAATACGACTGGGAGAATACTCCAGCACCACATATTTCCCGATGTGGAAGAAGTCTAATGTAATATCAGTTCCTGCAGTTGATGTCACATCGTGCAAAGCCACATAATAGGTTCCGTCCTCTGCTATTACACTACCGCCATAGTTTACAGATTCACTGCCCGAAGCCGCATAGATTTCAGCGCCATTAGCAGCAAATACATTGATAGAGCAGGCCTTGTTTGTCTTGAAAGCGACACTATCGCCTACTTGTGCCACGAACTTATACCAACGGATTTCATTCTCGCCAGGTTTAGTCAGCGTCTGAATCTGCAACAAAGGAGAAACCTCTGTCACCTTCTCTTTTACTTCCGGATCTACAAACTCCTTCGTAGCATCCACCAACCGACCCGTGGCATCATAAAAACGGATGTGGAACTCGTTCTTGGCATACACCATAGGTCCCTGCTCCTCGTCCACCTCGAAGTGGAAGAGCGATGAGCGGATAGGCACGGACTCCACAGGCAGCAGCCCGATGAGCTGGTAAGGATTGGCATTTTCTTTGAGCTTAACCACCGTTTTTTCCGCTTCATTCTCGTTCAACCAATACCAATACTGTGTGATACCGTTACCCCCGACTGGTGTTTTGATAAAGAATTGTGATTGAATCTTTGTTTCAACGCCTTTACCATTTGTCAGCATATAAGTGAGGCGATGCAAACCGTCACTCAGATGCGCCACATCAAGGTCACAATGGAAAACTCCATTGCTCATGCTGCCGGCCTCGGTGTTAAACTCATTGCCATCAATAGAATAGACACATCGCATCTCATCCATCTCTGCATGGGTCGTGGTGCGCAAGAAAAAGGCATCATACGTGGAGGTGGCTGCACCACTCGGAGTAATCACCTGCACCTGCATCTGATGGAATCCTTGTGGCAAGCCGCTCACATCGAAGTCCCAATCAATGATACCGCCTGTAGAAGGCACATTCTCCTCACGATACAGCTGGCCATCCACAATGCTAAGGCACTTCAGAGACTCCACACCTTCGGTCTGAGGCACCTTCACAAAGGGGCGACTGACTACTGCCGATGGTGTAGCGCCTTCTATCTGGACACGCATCACATGATAGCCCTCACTGATTTGGCTGACATCGACCAGCATTGGTGCTCCTGTATACTTGCCTACAGCCATCGTTGAGGGTTCATCATCGACCCAACAACGATAACGGGCCGACTCAGGGACAACCACTTTATAGAACGGCCGTGAGACAATGGACGACAGTGAGCCATCCTTGCCTACCACCTGAAAGTAGAACGTATGAAAACCCTCTGGCAGTGCAGATACATCAATAGAGAAAGTGCCTTGCACCTGACCTATCAGTTGCTTTACGTCACGACCATTATCAAACCAATAGTACCCCTGCTCCACACTGTTGTCCCTTGTCTTCACAAAGAAACGGGTTACAGGTGTACTTTCAACACCCTTATCATCCATCACTTGGATATGGATTGCATGAAGAGATTCATCCAATCCATCCAAATCAGCCTCGATCTGCCATTTGTCAGCAGCCGAATAGCCTGTATGTACGGTATTGTAGTCATTGTCGAACCAATACCGATAACCGAACCCCGTTTGCCCCCTCGCTATGCAATGCATACAGAGGAGCATAAGGAATATAGCGTATCTTCGCATAACACATTCCTTCTTATAGGGATTACTCGGCTGCACTCACCTCAATATCAACACTCAGCTTGCCATCGGCTGTAGACTTAGATGCCACGTTGCATTTTGTTATCTGAGGATTGGTTGGTGTGGGGTCGAAAGGCAGGTTGCCTCCGTAAATACCAACTTGCGTTTTGTCAGCACCAAGGTATTTCGCCTTGGCCTCATCGGTCAGTTCAAAGGTCTCGTCATCATTATATGATCCGGTATAGGTTTTGAACACGGTATTCAAGTCGGCTGTCAGTTTCGTATTCGTAGTGTTGGGTATATACTGGAACATCTTATTCAGATGATCCTTTCCAAGACAATAATATGCGGTATTTGAAGAATACAAATAATCAGTATTGGTGACACTACTATATATAATACAATTCAAGAAAGATGAAGAGTAAATTGTATTCCTCAAGTATGAATTGGATGCAATAACGCAATTAGAAAACTCAAAGTTACTTGAAGTTGGAGAATAGGTGCTAGGGTTATAAACATAACAGTTCACACACGAAGCAGAACTTTCGTTTGGAAGGTTCAATCCGTTAGAAATTCTACAATGAATGAATGTAAGATTCTTCATCTTAGTAGAAGTTGAATTCGCATAGTTAAAATTATTGAATTTACATTTCAAGAACGAAGCATCCTTTAATGTGCCACCTACTGTAACTGTAAAATGATTATACAGTCCCTCCATAGTCAATCGTTGTGTCACAGTATCTGGGATATTGATAGAGAAATCACCAGAAATCACCGTCGGGAAAGTATTGGCCGCAGTATCAACTTGCATGCCAGCTCCACGTATGGTCAGAGCCTTGCTGATGTTGACTGCCGTAAATGATCCACTTGATAGCGTGATGATGTCACCATGTTTAGACGCATTGTAAGCATCACGTAATGCCGTAGCACCATAAAAGGTAGAAATCTCGCCATCGTGACTCAATGTTGCAAGCATACCACTCTGCGCAAACAAACTTACTGCCGACAGGCTCAGCAGCATAACCAAACTTACGAAAAACTTTTTCATAACATTATCCCTTTGCCACGCCAAGTCCCTCCGCAGCCACTATCTGGGTTTAAAATAAAAGAAGCGTGGAACTGAATGCTATTTCCAATCACGAAGGCCCTAGGATAGCCCGACACATTTAAATAGACAAACAAGTCCACGCCATATGGCGCAGAACCGTTCATGCCATTCTTATGTGTCGTTGAAAATTTCCTAGGTTCTCGCGACTAAGAATGAAGCACAACGCTTCTACCAATAAATCAAAACTCGTGGAGCACTCTCCACCGTTGCAAATGTACAACTTATTTCCGAAACACGAACAATGGAAGAAGAATTATTTTAACGTGAGTTCGATATAAATCCAGAATAGTTTATCAAAAAAAATATAATCATATAAGGAAAAAGTTGGTTTTAATAGAGATAAACCCTTTACCACCCCTTATGTAAACATAAATCATAAGTTCTGATTAAGTAATCACAAGTTCTGATTACTTAATTATAAGTTGTGATTAAGTAATCATAAGTTATGATTTGACTTTCTGTCCATCTCAACGAATATGCCTTATTCACCGTCCCTGAGTATCGACCGCAATTTCTTCATTTTTGGCACACAGATGGCACTGATGCTACAGACGACCGCTGATAATAATCAATCAGTCATAGTTCAAAGCCCAAAGCTCATAGCTCATAGCTCATAGCTCAAAGCTCTCCACCCTCACGTTTCCCCTCATATCGGTCACCCTGATCTCCACCTGGTGACGGCCGGGGCCGATGCCTTCGGCGCGGAGGTCGCAGGTGAGGCGGGCATTCTTGCTGCTGTACTTGAAGAGTACCCAACGGCCATCTATCGTGCCGCGGTAGTCGCGGATGCCGGTCTCGCCATCGGCGATGCGGCACACTATCTGTCCCTGCTTGCGCCACGAGGTGCTGCCTATAGGGGTTATCCTGGGCGCTACGGTATCGGCACATACGGTGTAGGAGCCCAGTTCGGTGATGTTGGCCGTGATGCGGCCATACCGGTAGGTGCCTCCGCAATAGATACGGCGTTTGCCGTCGACACGGGCTACGTAGAGTTTGGAGCCATCTACAGACTCACTCTTGTGGGTAGGCAATGTGATCTCGGCAGCACGGCGCAAGGGGATGCGTGTGGTAGTGAGCTGGTAGATAGGGGCTTGGTCGTTCTCAGAGGGCAACATGTCGTAGTCGAGCTCCACATCATCGAACAGCGTGCCTTGTGGCATCCAAAGCTCGAAGCCCTGGGCATAGAAGCGGCTGTCGCGCGAGGCATCCATGAGGTAATAGTAGCTGGGCACACGACAAGGTATTTCCATGCGCTTGCCACGCACCACGAAGCGATAGACGGAGCGGTTGCCATAGAGGTCCTCGAGCTCGTAGCGGAAGTGGTAGTCGCGCTCCTCATCGATGGTGACCCATCCGCGCTGCTCATCGGCACGGAGCATACGCAACTCGTTGTTCTCGGCTATGGAGGCACGCATATACCAGCGGCCTGTAGTGCGCTGCTCGGCATAGTCGGTCCATGAGTTGATGAGGCGGTTCTCATCAAAGGAGAAGCGGTCTACATCGCTGCTGCTCACCAAGCGGTCGTCCACATAGAGACGCACGTAGCGTACGCCGTAGTTGTTGTGGGTACCATTCATATAGTCGTTGGCAGAGATGGCGGCGGAGATGCGGCCCCAAGCCTCCATACAATTGACAATCGACAATTGACAATTGACAATTATTTTTCCATTGATTTCGGTAGCTCCCTTTAAGGGTTTATTGAGCGTAACCTTTCCCCTCTGAGGGGCCCCATACACCATAATGCGTGTGGCGCGTGGAGCGATGTTGTCCGTTATCTTATCCTTATAGAATGGTAGCGGGTCGATGGGTTCATTGGTAGCGGTCTTGCGAATCTCCATGTGTAGATGGGGACCGAAGGAGTAGCCCGTATTGCCGGCGTATGCCACGACCTCGCCTTGGCGGAAGCGAAACTCATCGGGAGCAAACTCGAGGGTGACGGCAAAGGCTTGCTCGTCGTATTGTTTCTTATGCACTAACTCGGCAATCTCAGGGAGGAAACGGTCGAGATGGCCGTGCACGGAGGTATAGCCATTGTCGTGGGTGAGGTAAAGGGCATTGCCATAGCCGCCGGGCGTGACGGTGACCTTGGAGATGTAACCGTCGGCAATGGCCAGGAGCGGCTTGCCCACCACGCCCTGCGTCTTGAAATCGAGCCCGCCGTGGAAGTGGTTGGAGCGGAGCTCTCCGAAGTTACCACTCAGATAGAGCGGGAAGTCGAACGGCACACCGAAATGTGGCTGGGAGGTTTGTGCCATCAGCGACATCGCACCGGTCCACACGCCTATTATACATATAAGGAACAGACGCTTCATCGCTCACCCCTCCTTTTCAGTTTTACCAACAGGCGATGGATGAGGTCGGTATTCCTGTACAGGAAGCGAAGGGAGAACATCGCAGACCAGGCCATCACCACCACACCCAAGAGCACATATACCCAGCCATCGGCAAGGAGGCAGACAAGCAGCATGGCCACCAACATGGGGAACTGCATGGAGAGCAATGCCCACACACGGCGACTATAACGGAAGCCGTAGCGCAACACGGAGATGAGCCATACGGATAGCCAGTCGAAGCTCCCCGACAGGAGAATGCCCACACCCAAGCCCTTGAGACCATAATACCTGAAACCACCTATCATCACCACGGCCATGAAGGTGTATGAGAGTGCCTCCTGCAGGAGGAAGATGCGCGACTCGCCCTTCGAGAGCGAGAGGTAGGCAGGCGGTAGCATCAGGGCCTTGAAGAAGAGACTCACCACTCCCCACTGGGCCATCGTGACGAGTGGCATAAACTCGGCATCAATAAGCAAGCGGGGCACCAGAGGCAGGCAAACGGCAAAGCAGATGAGGAGTGGGGTGACGAGCACCATAAGCATCTCGACCTGCCTGTTGACCAAACGGTTGGATTGCAGCCTGTCCTTATTCACCGCCGAAAGGCGAGAGAAGAACTCGCTGTCAAGCGCGGCAAACACGAGCATGCTCAGATAGGATATCAGCAGATTGCCATATGAGTAACAACCTAACTCACCCTCGTTGCCCCGAGTGAACAGATAGATGGACACGAGATAGTAGGCACCCGAGTTGAGGAGGCCGGCAATGGTGTAGTTGATGCCCTGACGGATGATATACAAGCCGTCGGCAATGACACGCCTGGAGAAAAGCGCCACGCGATAGGGAAACACCCGGAACGAGTGCCAGCAGGCCACAGCCAACATGCCTACGGCACTGAGCAACAAGCCCGGCACGATACCTCCAAAGCCCCAGAAATAGTAGCAGGGAACCACCACGGCAAGCATCACCACGGCACTGAGCAACTGATACCAAGCCACCCGACCCAACATACGGCCGCCCTTGAGCACGGCCAGCTCGCCCATCATCAGGGCCGAACAGCCTACGGAGAGTGACAGCAGGCGAAACATCGTGGTATAGGCAGCATTGCCATCGAAGCTCCAGCGGCTCAGCAAGGGAGCCGACAGGCAAAAGAGCAACGTGCCGAAAATGGCCAGCCAAAGCGACCACGAGCGCACTACCTTGATGGTATACTCCATCGTGGTACCTCCCGCGCTCTCGCCACGCCGTTCAGAGATGGCCTGCACGGCACTATAGGAGATACCCAGATCGGTGGCTTTCTTGCCTAACTCGATGGAGCGGTTATACACATCGAGGATACCCACACCCACATTTCCAAGCAGGCGCGACACGATACTCACTTTGAGCAAGGTAATCAGGCAGACAACCCCCTGGACACCACCGAATATGCCCGTGTACTTCAAGATACCGTTGTATCCCGAGTCTTTGCCCGTAGTATTGTCTTGCGCTTGCTTCACGTGCGTAGTTCATTATAGAAAACACAAAAATAGTGCAAGCCGAGCGGAAAAGCAAATTTATTTGCATTTTCCCGAGGCGCAGCCTATTTTCTGCGATGCAGTCGCTAAAAATAGTGCAAAATTTCGATTTAGCGAAATTTTGCTGTATCTTTGCGAAAGTTGAGATACCGGCCATGACCCTAAGCATCATCGTACCCGTATATAATGTAGAGAAGCACCTTGAACGATGCATAAGATCCATCATAGCGCAAGGTCTGACTGACTACGAGCTTATACTCGTAGACGATGGCTCGACCGACCATAGCGGGGCACTATGCGATGAGTTGCAGAGGGAGCATGGCTGCATCAGTGTGATACATCGGGCCAATGGCGGCCTCAGCGCAGCACGCAACACGGGCATCGTAGCGGCAAAAGGAAGATACATCACCTTCGTGGACTCTGACGACGAGCTATGCCAACACACTCTGAAGGAGAACCTGGAATACCTCACCTGCCATCCCGAGATAGATATGCTGGAATACCCCGTCGAGGTTCACGCCGATAGTCCCCAGGCCTACCGACTGAGCTTCCCCAACGAAACACAGGCCACCGACATCTTTGCCGACTGGATACGCCGCGAAGGATACGCACATTGCTATGCCTGGAACAAGATTTACCGCACCGAGGTATGGAGCGGCACCTGCTTCCCCGTCGGTGCCTACTACGAAGACACGGCCGTGATGCCCGATATCGTGCGCCGATGCCGTAGCATACACTACTCAAGCCACGGATGCTACCTCTACATCAAGCATCCGGGTAGCATCACCACGAGCTACCGATACGACAAGCAGCGCCAACTCTTCGAGAACAACCACAGACTATACATCGCCATCAAAGACGATGCCACACTATACATCGAGGCCATGCGCCTGTGGATAAGCTGCCTCAACCAACTGATAGACCTCGGCCGATGCTCCGATGCCGACCAAAGCGACTATGCCGCCATTGTCGAGGAGGCCGAGAGACACCACCCTGCATACAAGGCCCTTATCAAGGCCGCACCCAACGCTGCCACACGAGTCAAGTTGCTACCACTCCCCGTAGTGGGACTATCGGCCTATTGCCGTGCATACATCGCCCTCACCAAACCGCTACAGCCATGATAACATTCATCGTCACCACATACAATCTGGAGGACTGCCTCCTGCGCCGATGCCTTGAGAGCATCGTGACACAAGGCATCGATGACTATGAAATCATCGTGGTAGACGATGAAAGCACCGTGAGCCCTGGGCATATCGTGGATGAGTTTGCCCAAAGAGCACACATTGCCCTATACATACAGAAGCACGCCCGCCAAGGTGCCGCACGCAACCTCGCCCTGTATCATGCCCAAGGCGAATGGGTGCAGTTTGTCGATGGCGACGACTATCTCTTCCCAGGCGCCGTAGCCCCCGTACTGAAAGCCGCCGAGGAGAATGGGCTGGACCTGCTCACTTATGGATTCCGCGAAGTAGGAGACCAACCGGAGGGCAATACCAGCCGATTCTCAAGTTCTAATTTTCAATTCGTAGGAAGTGGTGATAACTACATGCTCCACCACAACCTCTTCGGCAGTTGTTGTACCCTACTCTTCCGCCGCACATTGCTCGACGACGCCCGCTACGGAGCTCCCCTACGCTTCACCGAGAAAATCTATATAGAGGACGAGGAGTTCGTCACCAAACTCGTGTGGCGTGCCCGGCGCATGGCCACTACCGATGCCGTAGTGTACGCCTACTACCAGCGCCCCGGCTCCACCGTACACAACCATAGCCAAGAGCATACTGACGAGCTCTTCCGCAACTACTTCATCGTGCTACGCCGCCTAATCGATTTCGAGAGAGAGGTAGCTGCCGCCCCCCACGACGGACTCACCCGCAAGATACGTTTCCTTGCCGTAGACATCCTGCGCCGTGCACTACGCGAACCCGACTGGAAAGAACGCTGGTATCAATCGGCCATGCAATTGCTCGGCCTCAACCTCTACCCTATCCCACCAGCCCGATACTCATGGAAATACCGTCTCTTCCGCCTCCTGGCACAGAGAAGCCCCGGGCGGCACATTCTGAGGGGATTAGAGAAGAGGTAGATAGTCCTTGAGATACCGCGCGGTATAGCTTTCGGGGCATCGGGCTATTTCCTCGGGGGTACCTGCCATGAGCAGACGACCTCCCCCCCGGCCTCCTTCGGGTCCCATATCAATGAGGTAGTCGGCCATCTTGATGACATCGAGGTTGTGTTCGATGACGATAACGGTGTTGCCCTTATCGACGAGACGCTGTAGGACGTTCATCAACACGCGGATATCCTCGAAGTGAAGCCCTGTGGTGGGCTCGTCCAATATATACAAGGTGTTGCCCGTGTCGCGCTTGGAGAGCTCGGTGGCGAGCTTCACACGCTGGCTCTCACCACCCGAGAGTGTAGTGGAGGGCTGCCCTAACTTAATGTAGCCAAGACCCACCTCTTGCAGCACCTTTATCTTGTTCAAGATAGCAGGTACATTTTCGAAGAACTCCACGGCGCAGTTGATGGTCATGTCGAGTACATCGGCTATGCTCTTGCCCTTGAAACGCACCTCAAGTGTCTCGTGGTTGTAGCGCTTACCCTGACACACCTCGCAGGGGACGAGCACGTTGGGCAGGAAATTCATCTCCACATTCTTGTACCCGTTGCCACCGCACGCCTCACATCGCCCCCCACTGACGTTGAAGGAGAAGCGACCGGGCTTGTAGCCGCGTATCTTGGCCTCGGGAAGCGAGACGAAGAGGCTGCGGATGTCGCTGAACACACCGGTGTAGGTGGCAGGATTGGAGCGGGGCGTACGGCCTAAGGGCGACTGGTCTACACCCACCACCTTGTCGATATGCTCAAGACCCTCGATAGCGATATAGGGCAACGGCTCACGCAGGGAGCGGTAGAAATGCTTGGAGAGGATGGGCTGCAGGGTGTCGTTGATGAGCGATGACTTGCCCGAGCCACTGACTCCTGTAACACAGATGAGCGTACCGAGAGGAAAGTCCACATCGACCCCTTTAAGGTTATTGCCCGTAGCTCCTGTGAGACGCAACACATGACCGTTACCCTTGCGGCGCACGGCAGGCACCTCAATCTTCATTTCACCATTGAGGTATTGTGAGGTGAGCGTGTGGGTACGCAACATCTCTTCGGGCGTACCCATGAACACCACCTCACCACCGCGGCGGCCGGCATAAGGGCCGAGGTCGATGACATGGTCGGCAGCAAGCATCATGTCCTTGTCGTGCTCGACAACGATGACGGTGTTGCCTATATCGCGAAGCGACTTGAGCGAGTCGATGAGTCGCTGGTTGTCGCGCTGATGGAGTCCGATGCTGGGTTCGTCGAGGATATACAGCACGTTGACGAGCTGCGAGCCAATCTGTGTGGCGAGGCGTATGCGCTGGCTCTCACCACCCGAAAGGGTCATTGAGGAACGCGAGAGCGACAGGTAGTCGAGTCCCACATCGAGGAGAAAGCGCAGACGGGTATTGATCTCCTTGAGTATCTCCACAGCAATCTTCTGCTGGTTACCTTCGAGGCACGACACTGCCGATGAGGTCCACTCGTAGAGGTCGCTGATATCCATCGTAGCCAGTTCGTGGATGTTCTTGTCGAGAATGCGGTAGTGCAGGGCCTCGCGGTTGAGCCGCGCACCGTGACACTCGGGGCATACGGTGGTGGCCGAAAACTGATCTATCCACTTCTGTTGCGCCGCCGTAGGTTCCACATCGTGTTCGCTGAGAAAGTACTTGACCAATCCGTCGTAGGAGACAAACATATCGGACTCCTCGAGAATGGTGGTCTTCACCTTGATGCGCTCGGGGCAACCGTAGAAGACCTCTTCGAGGACGCTCTCTTCGATCTCCTCCACGGGAGTCTTGAGCGTGTATTCGTAACGGGCCAGCAGAGCCTCAATCTCACGGAAAATGAGCGTATTCTTGTAGTTGCCGAGCGGCACGATAGCACCTTTATAGATAGAGAGGCTCTTGTCGGGGATGAGCTTGTCGATATCCAACTGCGTCACCTGCCCCAGTCCCTTACACTTGGGACAGGCACCCTGGGGGGAATTGAAGGAGAAATTGTGCGGAGCAGGCTCCTTATAGGAAAGACCTGTGACGGGACACATGAGACGCTTACTGTAGTGGCGCACCTCCCCGGTCTTCTTGTCCATGATCATGATGAGTCCGTCGCCCTGTGTCATAGCACTCGCCACGCTCTCGCGCAGGCGCTTGTCGTCCTTGTCGTCGGGGACGAGCTTGTCCACCACCACCTCTATATCGTGGTTCTTGTAGCGGTCGAGGCGCATGCCATGCATCACCTCACGCACCTCACCATCGACTCTCACATAAAGGAACCCCTTGCGGCGTACCTGCTCAAAGAGCTCGCGGTAGTGTCCCTTGCGAGCCTTGACGAGTGGAGCCAGTATGAAGATGGGCATACCCTTATAATCCTTTAATATAAGGTCGATAATCTGCTCCTCGGTATACTTGACCATCTTCTCGCCAGACTTGTAGGAATAGGCCTCACCGGCTCGGGCAAAGAGCAGGCGCAGGTAGTCGTACACCTCGGTGATGGTACCTACGGTAGAGCGCGGATTCTTGTTGGTGGTCTTCTGCTCTATGGAGATGACAGGCGACAAGCCTGTCACCTTGTCCACATCGGGACGCTGCATGCCACCGAGGAAGTTACGGGCATAGGCTGAGAAGGTCTCTATATAGCGGCGTTGTCCTTCGGCAAAGAGAGTGTCGAACGCCAATGACGACTTACCGCTTCCGCTCAAGCCCGTAATCACAGTGAGCGAACCATGAGGTATGGTGGCATCGATGTTTTTCAGGTTATGCTCGCGGGCACCGTAGACCTCGATGGAAGCTCCCTTCCGTTCTCCAGACAGTTCATTCATTCCTGTTCCTCCTTTCTTGACCGAGTGAGCACATTGATATCGCCTCGACGCACATACTTGATACCATCAGACCCTTCGGCTTCAACAAGGATGAAGTAGACCCCATCCTCCACCTTACTTCCGTGGTACGTACCGTCCCAACATATATAATAGGTATAGTTATCTTCGTATGCCGTGGGCAGACTGCCCTGGTCGCCCGAGACAATTTCCTGCCCCCAACGGTTAAATATCTTCATACGGAACGAAAGCAGCGATTGCGTCTTCACGCGATACACATCATTGGCACCATCGCCATTGGGCGAGAAGGCATTGTACAGATGCACCGACGACCCGCGCAGCGAAAAAGTAAGAGGTGTGCCCTCCCCCTCGCCCGTAATTGTCTTATTTTCACGATAGGTATAGGTGATGTATAGCTCTATGCGATAGGTTACATCCGCGCCACCTTCAATAAAAGTAAAAACCGTAGTCTCCTCATTGCGTTTGGCAAGCAGGGTCTCCTTGTTGTTTTTAATCTGAATGATATTCCACTCATACAGCACATCGTAACCGGCTGTATCGGTAGGGTTAGCCAAGAAAGTCACCTCCAACGGAGCATCATACGATCCGCCGACCTCAAGTTCCTCCACCTCGCCCTCATGGTTGACAAACGTAGCCGAACATTCATCTACTATAGGATATCTATCGGGAACAGATTGTCCCCTTACGCCTAACCATAGAAACAACAGCGAAACAACAATTATACACCTCTTCATAAAAGCACTTACAAACGTTTTGACTTACAAAATTAGCGCAAGGCGAGAGAAAAACAAAACTTGTTTTGACTTTTTTCCGAGCCGTAACCTAATTTCTGCAACGGAAACACCGATAAAGTCAGGAGAGAGGAAGTTTGCTTTCATTGCCGTTGCCTACAGCATATAATATTATTCTTGCATCTTCCCCTGTGCTTTTCAAAAACTTTATTATACCTTTGCAGAAAACATGTACAAACCCGTATTAAAACCAACAATCTATGCGTATAGCAATTTATGGTGCCGGTTCATTGGGCACAATCCTCGGAGCATATATCAGCAAGGCCGGTGTGGCCATTGAACTCATCAACCGCAACAAGGCTCATATAGAAGCCCTGAAGACAAAAGGGGCACAGGTAGTGGGTACAGTACAATTCGTACAACCCATCATAGCCTATACCCCCGATGAGATGAGTGGACTGTACGATATCCTATTTCTGATGACCAAACAGCAAAACAACCACGAGGTGGTAGAAATGCTCAAGAGCTATCTTGCGCCCGATGGCGTACTGGTAACATTCCAAAACGGACTGCCCGAAATGCAAATTGCAGAAATCCTGGGCGAAGAACACGTACTGGGATGCACGGTGGCTTGGGGTGCCACATTGCAATCGCCCGGTGTATGCGAACTGACGAGCGAGCCCGATGCCCTATCATTCTCATTAGGGGCTATCTCGGCTCACCGCAGCAAACATTTCAACAAAGTAAAGGAGTTGCTTGAATTGATGGGTACCGTAGATGTGGAAGAGAACTTCATAGGAACCCGCTGGAGCAAGTTGCTCATCAATGCCTCATTCTCAGGCATGAGTGCTGTGTTGGGTTGCACCTTTGGCGAAGCAGCCAAGCCACGCGCATCACGACGCATCGTACAAGCATTAATAAAGGAATGCATCGATGTCTGCCAAGCCGGAGGCATCCGCATCGAACCTGTACAGGGTAAGGACATCGTCAAGCTGCTCAACTATGCGAATCCAATAAAAAAAGCCTTCTCATATTTCATCATACCCATCGCAATCCGCAAGCACGCCAAATTGAAGGCCAGCATGCTCCAAGACCTTGAGAAAGGCAAACAGACAGAGGTAGACGCCATCAATGGCGCAGTATCAAGCTATGGAAGAAAAGTCGGATGCCCCACTCCTATGAACGACCGTGTAGTGGAGATTATCCACAGTATAGAACAGGGCAAACTAAAACCAAAATTCGATAATTTAAGACTATTCTAAGACAAATGGGGAAGACTAGAGTAAACACACCACTCAATCTTCCCCATCTTTATATTAAACAAGCCTCAACACTCAAACAAGCGACCATAATGTGACGGCAACGCAACCTCCTCGAACTTATATCCAAGGCGTTTGAGTTCCAAGGCCGCACCTATGCGATACATTACCTTGATGGCACGCGCAAACACATGAAAAGCCATCGGACTCTGCGGTTCTATCTGTTCGCGACGAATCAGCGTGACGGAAGCTTGCGCACAGCTGCGTATCACACTCTCTATCTTTTCTGATTCACGGCAATCAAGCGAAAGACCGAGAATATGCTCTATGATATGCTCGTCCATATCATCAAACCCCTGGCTACCATAATATGCCTTATAGGGAGTCTTCAGACACTCCTGCCAGTTCTTATCCCAACCACACGCCACTGCCAAGCCCAAATAACCCGCCCAGGCAACCGACACGGTGGGATAGTCGGCAATCTGCCCCACTGCATCGGCTACATATTCGGGAGCCAACGTGTCCCAATGACCATTAATATCATCTGTAGCCAACAACACTCCTTCGAGCATACCGTGCGATGTACATATGCGCAACAGTTCGTTCTGTATCTTTTCTTCGAACCGATTGAGAAATCCTATATCCATACCAAACCTATAATATTAAGAAAGCCCCACAACAGAGGTTGCAGGGCTTCGCTATACGTATTGTAATGTCTTATTACTTCTTGAGGTACTCTTGTACTTTCTCTGAAGGCACCATCTGCTCATCGAAGATATAAGCGCCAGTCTTCGGAGACTTCACCATCTTGATTACTTTAGAGTAAGAACTGGACTTACCCGTCTGAAGAGATGCAACCGCTTTCTTTGCCATAGTCTATACTATTATATAATAAGGGTTATTACTTAATTTCCTTGTGAACTGTTACTCGCTTCAAGATGGGGTTATACTTCTTCAACTCCAATCTCTCAGTTGTATTCTTTCTGTTCTTTGTGGTGATATAACGAGATGTACCCGGCATACCGCTCTCCTTGTGCTCTGTGCACTCGAGGATAACTTGAACTCTGTTACCTTTTACTTTCTTTGCCATAATTAGTCTCTCCTTTACGCAATTACTTTAATGTCGTTCGGAGTGCAGTGACCCTCAGCAAAAGCTTGCTTCAAAGCAGCGTCCAAACCTTTCTTGTTAATCAAACGAAGACCAGCGGCGCTCAAGCGCAACTGAATCCAACAATTCTCTTCTACATAGAAGAATTTCTTTCTAAACAAGTTCACCTCGAATGTACGCTTTGTTCTACGCTTAGAGTGTGAAACGTTGTTGCCAATCATGGCTTTCTTACCGGTAATTTGACAAATCTTCGACATTTCTATCTAATTTTGATGTTTATTTTGCTCTGCATTCAAATTTCAGCGTGCAAAGTAACAACTTTTTTATGTAACAGCCAAATAATTCAGCTATTAATTTCACCTCAAAGCCTGTTTTATTCTTTTTTCACCAACTCCTATAGCATTTCAAGCGCAACGAATATCGCATCTCACAAATTTACACTTCCGCAACGAGGAGAAGTTTTGTCCCGACATGCTTAATATTCCCACGTTGGGAATAAATATTGCCACCGTGGGAATATAGAATGGCTCCCGCAAAAATTTTAGAGAGACGCAGCAATTACCGGTTGACTCTTCACATAAAATCAACACAGATTATTTATTCTATTACAGAAAAATATTATATCTTTGCAAGACTACAAAAAACACATCATTATACAATATTTAAATAACATTATGAAAAGAATCCGTCTATTATCTCTGCTACTCGGCATCCCCATGCTTGTGATGGCCGAAGACCTACATGTGAGTAGTCCCGATGGTAACCTCAAGGTAACCCTGTCGGACAACGATGGTAAACTAACGTATGCTGTCACCTACAAAGAGCACAGTATCATCGAGCCATCCCCCTTGGGCCTCATCACCAATGTAGGAGACTACACCAAAGAAGCCAAATTAGTTGGACAAAAGACAAGCGTCAGGGATGAGCAGTACACGCTCAACCGCGCCAAGGTAAGCAACGTACACTATGTAGCCAATAGCTTGTGGGCCCTCTACGAATACCCAGACGAGCGCTGCATGAGTATCACATTCAACGTGAGCAACAACGACATCGCTTTTATGTACACCTTAAGGCCCATTGACGAGACCACCTGCGCGGTGATTAACAGTGAGGCTACAGGTTTCGACTTCCCCGAGGGCACTACCACTTTCCTCACCCCGCAATCTGATCCTATGGTGGGATGGAAACGCACAAAACCGAGCTACGAAGAAGAGTATGTGGCCGACGAGCCCATGGGTACACCCTCAAAGTATGGACGTGGTTACACCTTCCCCGCGCTCTTTCATATCGGTGACTGCTGGGCACTCGTGTCTGAAACAGGTGTAGACAGCGACTACTGCGGCGCACATCTCAGCGAAGGAACCAAAGACGGCCTCTACACCATCGCCTACCCCATGGAGGGCGAAAACAATGGTTTCGGCAGCACAGGTGCACAGATTGCCCTAACTGGCGGCACTCCTTGGCGTACCATCACCGTAGGCGACAACCTCAAGCCTATCGTGGAGACCACCATACCATTCGATGTGGTGAAGCCTCGCTACGAGCCATCTATCGACTATAAGTTTGGCCGTTGCTCATGGCACTGGATGATATGGGATGACGCTTCGTGCAACTACGACGACGTGAAAAAGTTTATAGACTTCTCGGCAGCTATGGGCTGGGAATATACCCTCATTGATGGCTTGTGGGACAAGCAGATTGGCTACAAGAAGGTAGAGGAGCTTATCAACTATGCCAAGAATAAGGGAGTAGAGGTATTCCTATGGTACAACTCTAACGGTGCTTGGAACGACGCACCGCAAGGGCCACACGACCGCATGAGCAACCCCATCGCCCGCAAGAAGGAGATGAAATGGATGCAGAAGATGGGCGTGAAGGGTATCAAGGTAGACTTCTGGGCAGGCGACAAGCAGGAGACCATGCGCCTCTACGAGCAGGTGCTCTCCGATGCCAACGAATATGGCATCATGTGCGACTTCCATGGTTGCACCCTACCCCGAGGCTGGGAGCGTATGTATCCTAATTATATAGGCAGCGAGGCTGTATTGGCCTCAGAGAACCTAAAGTTCAACCAATACTGGGACGACAACGAAGCCTACAACGCCTCACTGCACCCCTTCATCCGCAATGCAGTGGGCAGCATGGAGTTTGGTGGCACCATCCTCAACGAGCGCCTCAACCGCACGAACGACGGTGGCACCTACCGCCGCACCAGCGACAACTTCCAGCTCGCTACTGCCATCCTCTTCCAGAACCCCGTACAGATGTTTGGCCTCTGCCCCAACAACCTGGAAGATGCTCCTGCCGAGGCTATGAACTTCATGCGCAACGTGCCCACCACCTGGGACGACACCCGCTACATCGACGGCTATCCCGGCAAGTACGTCATCCTGGCCCGCCGCCATGGCGACCAGTGGTACGTGGCAGCCATCAACAATACGGGCGAGCCCCTCAAGGTCGAGGTTGACCTCAGCTTCTTCAATGGTTCATCGGCCAAGTATTACTACGATGAAAAGGATCTCGCTTTCGCCGTTAAGGACATCAAGTTTAAAAAGGACAAGAAAGCAAAGATCAACGTACCCCACAACGGTGGTTGCGTCATCGTAGAGAACAAGGAGTATAGCGGCAATCCCATCCTACCCGGATTCCATGCCGACCCCGAGGTTATGTACTCTAACAAAACCGGGCGCTACTACATTTACACCACCACCGACGGACAGCCCGGCTGGGGTGGCTGGTACTACACCTGCTTCTCGTCAGACAACCTCGTGGACTGGCGGTACGAGGGCATCAACTTTGACGTACGCAAGCAAACATCCTGGGCAGGTGGCAACGCTTGGGCTCCTGCCTGCATAGAAAAGAAAGTCAACTACGAATACAAGTACTACTTCTACTTCAGCGGCGATGCAGGCCGCGAGAAGGGTAAGGCCATCGGCGTAGCCGTGGCCGACAACCCCGAAGGCCCCTACACCGATGCACTGGGTAAACCTCTCGTGGACTTCCGTCCCGAAGGCCAGCACCACGGCCAACAGATTGACGTGGACGTATTCACCGACCCCGACACCGGCATCAGCTATCTCTACTGGGGCAACGGCTATATGGCCGGTGCCGAACTCAACAACGACATGACAAGTATCAAAGAGGGCAGTGTGACACTGATGACCCCGAAGGGCGGCACCCTGCAAGACTACGCCTTCCGCGAGGCACCCTACGTATTCAAGCGTAACGGACTATACTATTTCCTATGGAGTGTCGATGACACCGGTTCACCCAACTACCACGTAGCTTACGGCACCTCCACCTCGCCCCTCGGCCCCATCGAGGTGGCCAACGAACCGGTCATCCTCATCCAGCGCCCTGAAGAGGAGATTTACGGGCCTGCCCACAACAGCGTACTGCAAATTCCCGGTAAGGACGAGTGGTACATCGTATACCACCGCATCAACAAGAACTACATCGAAGGCCACAAGGGGCCAGGATGGCACCGCGAAACCTGTATTGACAAGATGGAGTTCCTGCCCGACGGACGCATCAAACCTGTAGTGCCCACCCATCAGGGCGTGAAGGCTATAAAATAAGAGAGCAGTACAAACATAACAAACGGCAGCCGATGGTCGTATGACTGTCGGCTGTAGTCGGATATGTACCTTTTCTCCGACCAGCAAGAAACCACCAAATAAAAAAAGGTTCTGAAATCTCTTTCAGAACCTTGGTACACCCTCAGGGACTCGAACCCTGGACCCATTGATTAAGAGTCAATTGCTCTACCAACTGAGCTAAGAGTGCATCTCCTTTTCAATTGCGATGCAAAGGTACGGGTTTATTTTGAATCAGCAAAATATTTTGAACTTTTTTTTCAAAAAAATCTTCATTTTCCATCATCACGAAGAACTGGCCGAAAGCGCCAACGCAAAGCAGAAAAGACATAAGCTACTCAAATTCAAATAATTCAGAAGGAGTAGTTCGCTTCAATGCAGCCAGGTACAGATCTTTACCAGGAATGATACCTACCCCACGAAGTTCCCACTCTACGGTTTTATATGCCAGTTCCGGATGATTGTTTTCGCGGCTCAGATGGCAAAGCCAGATATATTTGAGGTCTTCAGTCAGGTTATTGGCCAAAAACTTGGCTGTGGTCTTATTGCTAAGATGTCCATTAGGCCCTAATATACGCTCTTTCAGATATTGCGGATAAGGGCCATGAACAAGCATTTCTTCATCATAATTAGCCTCTATCACCAGATAGTGAGCACGGGTAATATAAGAAGCCACGGTATCAGTGATGTGACCAAGATCGGTGATAAAGCAGAAGCACTTGCCATCGCACTCAATAAAATAGCCCACATTGTCATTCCCATCATGAGGAACCTCAAAGGGAGTAATATGGAAGTCACGAAAACGGAGTGCTTCTTCTTTCTCCACATATCGCATGCAGGAGACCAGCTTCTGGGTCATACAATAATTCTTGTTGATACCCACATGAGTAGCACGGGTTGCATAGATGGGGATATTGTATTTCTCACCCAAAGTTCCAAGTGATTTTATATGATCAGCATGATCATGAGTAACAAAGACTCCCATAATACGTTCAAAATCCAAACCTACATCCTTGAGTGCCGCTTTAATTGCACGTACAGGAATACCGGCATCAATAAGGAAGCCATATTCCTCAGTGCCTAAATAGAAACAGTTACCACTGCTTCCACTTGCCAAACAAATAAACTTCAATTTCATATATATATTCTTTTATTTTCAAACCTGTAATTCTTCTTAGAATGGGTACCCGACCGCAAAATGCAATGCAAAATCACGGCTAAGTTTAGGATTGGCTATAGGATAACGCAACGGCCCGTCTAAATAGGCAGGATTGATGGCTTTCATGGCAGCATCCAAACGAAGCACCAAGAAATTAAGATCCAAACGAAGTCCCACGCCATACGCTACTGCGATTTGCTTGTAGAAGCTATTCCACCGGAACATGCCATCAGGCTGATCATCATAATCATAAATAGTCCAAATATTACCCGCATCCACAAAGAGTGCTCCATTGAACTTCCAAAAGAGAGCCATTCGGTATTCCAGACTGAGGTCCAGCTTGATATCACCCGACTGATTGATATAATCAATAGTACCATCCCTACTCACATAACTACCAGGTCCCAATCCACGTATCGACCATCCACGCACACTATTGGCACCACCTGCATAATAGCGTTTCTCAAACGGCAACATCCGAGCATTACCATAAGGGAAGGCGACACCTGTTTCCACATGAAAGAAGAGCGCATTGCGACGGTCGAAGTTCATATTCATAGTCCAAGCCACATCACCCTTCAAGTATTGGGCATAAGCGATATCAAGGACACGAAATTGCCCCAAGGAGTCCCGACGCATCTGAAGCGCATTAGACAGTAAATAAAGCATGTTTCCAGAAGCCTCAACAGCTGCACGCACCAAATGGGATATATCAAAATAGTTTTTCGTCAGTCCTGCATTAGGAGAGGTGTAGTAGAAATCATACCCCGTACGGAAGATAAAGAGGTCCTCATAATTGAACTTCATAATGGAGTTACGGCTATTGTACTGATCCAAGTAGTTATCGATAAAGGCCTGCTCTTTCCGTGGCACCGACACGAAGTTGATCCCCAAGAGATCAAAACGATGTTTTATCTGACGATTGGTATTCCATAGGTAGCTCCATGAAGCCGAAAACACATCTCGGGTGAACTCCGGACGTTTCTGTGCATTATACTGAAACTCAAGTTGTGTAATGGCCTTACTGCGCCGCTGCACTTCGTCGCTTACAAAAGGTACGATAAAACGCGGGAAATTGAGGCTCACATCGGCACCATATTCAATGTAATGCTTCGATGCATAGTCCGTCAAGTGGGTAATATTCTCATAAGCTCCACGTAACTTGAGCGAAAGCACCTCCGAACCACGAAAAAGATTCCGATTGGTAAATGCCAAAGCTGCCGACACGCCAAAATCGCCCGCAGTATTGGTCAAATCAAGTTCCGTACCTACAGACACCTTTTTCGACGGATACATTACAATATTGCAGTCAAGTGTACTGTCGCTCGTCTCCGTAAAATTTATATTCGTATATTTCAACGCCCCCAACCGACCATACGACACATACGAATCTTTTATCTTCGCCGCATCATACATGGCTCCAGGGTGTAGCACCGAGGTGTTGCGAAGCACTTGCGGACGCAAGGGTATTTGTCCGTCATACATAAAGCCACACCCATCGTAATGCAACGTATCACTGAATGTAAAACCTCGTTGATAGGTATGCGATGCTGGATAGAGCAAATAGTTGATCTTTTCTATGCGATAAGGTTTGAAAGTAGAGAGCACACGCCGTTCATCGTCCACCTGAGTGAAAAGTCCTGTACGAATACGGATTGTCAGATTCACATCAGTCGAATTCCGCGCCGTATCGGCAAGGTAGGTTATGTAGTCCTTCTTAAAACCATAATAGCCATTGTTCTGCAAGAGTGCAGTCAGCCTCGATCGCTCATCATTCAATCGGTTCACATCCAATGGCATTCCCACTCTAAGCATCGAGTGAGCCGTGTCAGCATACACACAAGCCATCAGCGTACTATCATGAGCTTGATAGCGAATGGACGAAACATGATAGCATTTTTGCAGGCTTACATAGTAATCGGCCAACACCTTATGCTTGTGGACAACAGTATCCACTATCACTTCAGCATTCAAATAGCCTTGATTTACCAACGTTTGCTTCAATATATCACAACTTCTCTTGGCCAATTCAGCATCGTACACACAAGGAGCCTCGCCCACCTTCTTGAGCAGACGATTGACCATATTATCCTCGGTACCAGCCAAACAATACACACGAAGAGGCCATCGGAAAAGACCCAGAAAACGTGTATTGGGTTTCTGCCTAACTTTTGACTTGAGCGATGAAGCCAAAGCTTGATCCTCTTCTGAAAGCACCCTAACCTTATCCAACAGATAGGCATCCTCCGGGAGATGACGCGACACTGAACATGAGGATAATGTCGCCATCATTATCCCAATAAGAAACCATATCGTTTTATAGTTCTTTCGAGCCATCTCTCTTATCATTCAACTATAACAAAACACAAAGCCATCCCATCATAAAAATCAGACAGTAATGAAATAGCACGGTCTTTGCTCAATTTAATCTTGCAAAGATATAAAATAAATAAAAAAACTTCGTAGATTTGCATCGTTTTTTGAAGGTTTATCATTCATAAAGTACACAAGCCATGTTAAGCAAAGCCAAAATAAAACTCATCCAATCATTGGAACAAAAGAAAAAGCGCAGAGAAGAGCACTTATTCGTAGCCGAAGGTCCTAAAGTGGTAGGCGACCTAATGCCTATCTTCACTTGTCGCCTGATTGTTGCCACTACTACCTGGCTTAAAGAACATTCTCAAATAAAAGCCATTGAGACCATAGAGGTAACCCACGAGGAACTATGCAAAGCCAGTTTCCTTAAAACGCCACAAGAGGTGCTGGCGATTTTCAAACTCCCCCACCCTACACTTCCTGCAAACATCGCAGAAAAGGAACTTTGCCTAGCTCTTGACGACATTCAAGATCCAGGAAATTTGGGTACTATCATACGCATTGCCGATTGGTTTGGCATCAAGCACCTAATATGCTCCATCGGAACCGTAGATGCATTCAACCCCAAAACCGTGCAAGCGTCAATGGGAGCAGTGGCTCGAGTAAACGTTTATTACACCAACCTTCAGGAGTATTTAGCTAATTTACGAACTGAGAACGCCCAAGTGCCCATCTACGGCACTTTCTTGGAAGGGAACAACATCTATAAGGAACCTTTGTCAACCAATGGAATCATAGTGATGGGCAATGAAGGTAACGGGATTAGCTTACTCACCCAACAATTCATCACACACAGATTGTTTATCCCCAACTATCCTGAGGGAAGCCTCACTTCAGAGTCGCTTAATGTAGCCATCGCCACAGCCATTACTTGTTCTGAGTTTCGCCGCCGTTAAATTCTTGTAGCCACAAAACGTTCGCCAGCACACGAAGAGCAAGGTGTCAAAAAATAAGCATACAGCATTGTATCAGCAACAACATTGTCGTGCAATGCCCAGGTCAATTGGCTCAACGACACCGTCTTGCCAGCCAAATCTTTTCGGTAGCTCAGCAAGATGGGCTTGTCGACATACACGGTGGAGTGAACCTCACCCACAAAAGGATAATATGAGACTTCACCTCCGTTGAGTTCTACTACGAAGTCTTCCAATCGACTTTCATCGGGCAGAATGATAAGATGAGAAAAATAACGTGCCATAGCGAATTTAACGATTATCTGCCTCCATTTTATTTGGTTCCATTTTTAATTCCGCTTTATCCAAAACCTCAGCAGGTATAATAGTATCTGTCAGCAAAGAGTCGGGAAGCATGTTTGCATGATAGCGCATCAGACGAGGTGACACAAACAACAAACGGCTGATAGCATCAGCATTCTTCAGATACGCAGCTCCATCAACACTCTTAATTGCCCATCTCGAAGTATCCGCAACTTCCAACAGATAGCTACCCGAGGCATACATGAGCGTATCAACTTGGAGCAAAGAGTCATTTGCAAACTTCACCTGTAGGCTCATATATAGATAATGGCTGATTGAGTCGGCCACCTCATCAAGGAACAGCACATCTCCACCCCACACAATCTTATCCCCAACTTTAAAGTTCGTATCAGCAGGCACAGTAAAAGCATATCTATTCTCTATCGGAGAGGAGGTCAGCTGTATAAGCTTTGCGTCGTACCAGAGGTCTGCCGTATCGCCACTGACGGGCACAGCCTCACGCTTGACCCATTCAGTTCCCTCTTCTTCGATACGTACTTGCTCTCTCTCCAACCGACTGGACATATTGGTATAGATAAGCGAGAGATCTTTAGGGTAACGTGCATAATACACCAATGACGAGTCTATCTGTTCCTCAGTAACCCCATGTTTATCATAGACATAGGAAAAATACAAATCCTTCTTATATCGTTCCGAAGATGGCAATTCACTGACCATAACCTGCGCTAAGTGATAGTCGTATAATATAGCCTCCAGTTTCTCTGGAGGAAGCACATCGGCGCGCACCTTTTCTTCACACGAAGCACAAAGGATCCAGGCAGCCGACACCACTAACAGACTATTTCGCAGTACCCTCTTCATCGGTAATACAGAGGGGACCTTCCAATCCCCAATTCATACATTTACTATAGAACAGCAATACAGCTATCACAGCACAACTGATGCAGGCATCGGCAAAGTTGAAGATAGGGCTGAAGAAGATGAAGTGCTCACCACCAATGAAAGGGAACCAATCGGGCCAGTTCCACTCTACCAACGGAAAATAAAACATATCCACCACCTTGCCTTTCAGCATCGGAGCATAACCATCACCCCACGGCACCATCTCAGAAACAGCATAAGGCGTACTCTCCGAAAAAAGGGGACCATAGAACACACAGTCAAAGATATTACCTGCTGCACCAGCAATAATTAAAGCCACACAAGCGATATAACCTCGTGGGAAGCCTTTACCGCGTATCCTGTAAAGATAATATACAAAACCACCTACGGCAATGATGCGAAAGAGTGTCAGAAAAATCTTCCCGAATATCTCCATACCGAACGCCATGCCTGGGTTCTCAGTAAAATAGATATAAAACCAATCGGTAATGTGAATACTTTCATGCAAACGCATGTTAAGCTTCACCGTCAGTTTGATAACTTGGTCTAAAATAAGGCAGATGGCCACAATAAACGCGGCCATTCGCCCTTCGGATAGTTTTAGCTTCATCAATCTTATGCTCAATTTGACAATTTATAATTTACAATTTGGCAATCAACATATACCTATATGCCAAACCGGAAAATCTATCCTATGTACATAAATGGTAATTTGCAAATTGCCAAATTGCAAATCGAGTTATTTCTTTCCCTGCTTAGCCTCAATACTCAGCGTAGCATGAGGCACAGCACGGAGTCGACCAGCAGGGATGAGCTTACCCGTCTCGCGGCAGATTCCATACGTTTTGTTCTCAATACGTACGAGCGCAGCCTGCAGGCTCTGGATAAACTTCATCTGACGCTGAGCCAGACGCATGGTCTCTTCCTTGGAGAGAGTATTGACACCCTCCTCCAATATTTTATAGGTAGGAGCCGTGTCGTTGTCTGTATTGTTGTCACGGTTGCTCAACGAACCCTTCAAGTTATCGTAGTCGCGTTGAGCCAACTCCAGTTTCTCTAAAATGATGACGCGAAACTCTTCCAGTTCCTCATCGGTGTAACGTGTTTTTTCTGCCATAGTTCTTTAGTTTTTAATGGGATTAGGGCCGAAGCCCTAACCTATATATTAATATTAAATCTTTTCTACAGATGCCATGAGTGTAAATCCATCAAACTCGAGCACTGTGCCAACGGCCACCTCGCCGATGGTAAGACTATCGGCAAGCACCTGGTTACAGATGTATGCCTTATGCTCCTCGATGGCTGCATCGCTCTGCTCATCTGACGTCAGTGTCACGGCTATGCGATCAACTATCTCGAAACCACTGCTCTTGCGGATGTTCTGAATCTTGCTCACGAGTTCGCGGGCAATACCCTCACGACGCAGGGCATCAGTCACAGTTACGTCAAGGGCCACAGTGAGCACACCTTCGTTGGCCACTACCCAGCCTGGGATATCTTCGCTATAGATTTCCACCTCACCAGCTTCAATTACAGCAGGGGTATCACCCAAATAGAGCGTTAGGCTACCAGCAGTTTCCAATGTAGCAATTTGTTCCTGAGTCATAGCTGTCACAGCAGCAGCCACCTGTTTCATCAGCGGACCAAACTTCTTACCCAAAATCTTGAAGTTGCACTTCACCTTCTTCACGAGGATGTCTGATGCACCCTCCACAAAGTCAATCTCCTTCACGTTCACCTCATTCATGATGAGTGGCTTCACGGCCTCAAGGCGTACTTTCAGCTCAGCATCTACGGGAATCATCAGCTTCTGCAAAGGCTGCTTCACGATGATGTTCACCTTCTTGCGCAATGCCAAGCCCATAGAGGACACCTTTTGTGCCAGCTCCATACGCATCTCAAGTTCTTTATCCACAAGCGAATCATTGCATACGGGGAACTGTGCCAAGTGTACAGAGTCTACGGTATCGCGACCTGTAGTATACACGAGATCCATATACAGTTTGTCGGCATAGAACGGAGCAATGGGAGCCATCAGTTTGGCCACGGTCTCCAAGCACACATATAGTGTCTGATAAGCAGCCAACTTATCCTCGGTGTAGCCCGCTCCCCAGAAACGCTTGCGACAGAGGCGCACATACCAGTTGGAGAGATTATCATTGACAAAGTCGTTGATGAGACGGCCAGCACGAGTAGGTTCGTAATCTGCATAGCAGGCATCCACATTCTTTATCAGGGTATTGAGTTCAGAAATAATCCAACGATCAATCTCGGGACGATCAGCCACAGGTATCTCGGCTTCGCCGTAATGGAAACCGTCGAGGTTGGCATACGGAGCAAAGAACTTATAGGTATTGTGCAGTGTGCCGAAGAACTTGCGGGTCACCTCCACTACACCCTCCTCATCAAATTTGAGGTTATCCCAAGGCGAAGAGTTGGTAATCATATACCAACGCAACGGGTCGCTGCCATACTTTTCGATAGCGCCGAAAGGATCTACGGCATTGCCCAGACGCTTCGACATCTTATTTCCGTTCTTGTCGAGCACGAGACCGTTGGAGATTACGGCCTTATAGGATACGCTGTCGAATACCATCGTAGCGATGGCGTGGAGTGTGAAGAACCAGCCACGAGTCTGGTCTACACCCTCGGCGATGAAGTCGGCAGGATAGTATGTGCGGTTATCCACAATCTCCTTGTTCTCGAACGGATAGTGCAGCTGTGCATAAGGCATAGCACCCGAGTCGAACCATACGTCAATGAGGTCGAGCTCGCGCTTCATTGGCTTGCCACTCTCCGAAACGAGGGTAATATCATCCACGTACGGACGATGCAGATCTATTTTGTCGTAGTTTTCCTTATTATATACACCGGGCACAAATCCCATCTCCTTATACGGATTGGTGGTCATAAAGCCTGCAGCAATAGATTTTTCTATTTCATTATAGAGTTCCTCTACACTACCGATGCAGAGTTCCTCTCCTTCCTCACTGCGCCAAATAGGTAGCGGAGTACCCCAGTAGCGTGAGCGGCTGAGGTTCCAATCGTTGAGGTTTTCGAGCCATTTACCAAAACGGCCAGTACCGGTACTTTCAGGTTTCCAGTTAATGGTCTTATTGAGTTCCATCATACGCTCCTTGACCGCTGTCGAGCGAATAAACCATGAATCGAGGGGATAGTAGAGTACGGGCTTGTCAGTACGCCAGCAGTGCGGATAGTTGTGCACGTGCTTCTCTATCTTGAATGCCTTATTGTCGGCCTTCATGTTGAGACAGATGAAAATGTCGAGTGACTCGGCAGCTGCGGCGGCCTTCTCGTCGTAGCGACCATCGACCATAAACTGCGGATCATAAGCGTTCTTCACCCAACGACCTTCATAGTTCTTGTAAAGTTCCTTATCCACACAAGCATCGAGGAAGTTCTCGTCCAGTTCCTCCATCAGGTAGAACTTACCGGTGAGATCCACCATCGGACGAGTCTCCCCTTTCTTATTTATCATAAAAAGCGATGGAATGCCTGCCGCACGTGCCACGAAGGCGTCATCGGCACCGAAGGTAGGTGCAATATGCACGATACCCGTACCATCCTCTGTAGTCACATAGTCACCAGGGATAACGCGGAACGCCTTGTCCGAAGCGTCATACCAGTTACCACCTTCATCTACACTTACGGGCTTAATCCAAGGGAGCAGCTGCTCGTATTCCATACCCACAAGGTCAGAACCTTTATACTCGCCCACTACCTTATAGGGAATGAGTTTGTCGCCTGACTTGTAGTCTTCGAGTGCCAGTTCTGCAGCCTTAGGATTGAAGTGCATGCCGAGCAATGCCTTGGCGAGCACCACGGTCATTTTCTCTCCTGTATATCCGTTGTAGGTCTGCACTGCTACATAGTCAATCTTGGGACCTACACAGAGCGCAGTGTTCGAGGGCAATGTCCACGGAGTTGTTGTCCAGGCGACAAAGTACGGTGTACCCCACTCTGTCATTTCGGGCTTCGGGTTCTTCATTCGGAACTGTCCAATGACGGTCGTATCCTTCACGTCACGGTAGCAACCCGGTTGGTTCAGTTCATGCGAACTGAGCCCCGTACCTGCTGCAGGAGAATAGGGCTGTATGGTATATCCCTTATACAGGAGTCCCTTGTTGTAGAGTTGCTTGAGCAGCCACCACAAGGTCTCGATATAGCGGTTGTCATAGGTTATATAGGGATCATCAAGATCCACCCAATAACCCATTCTATGTGTCAAGTCAGTCCACTCCTTGGTAAACTTCATCACATCCTTACGGCATGCAGCGTTATAGTCGGCCACAGAGATGGTTTTGCCGATATCCTCCTTGGTGATACCCAATGCCTTCTCCACCCCCAGTTCTACGGGCAGTCCGTGGGTATCCCATCCTGCCTTGCGCTTCACTTGGAATCCCTTCATCGTCTTGTAACGGCAGAAAATATCCTTGATAGCGCGAGCCATCACGTGGTGGATACCCGGCATACCGTTTGCTGAGGGGGGACCCTCATAGAACACAAACGAAGGGCATCCTTCGCGTTCGGTCATACTCTTGCTGAACACATCCTTATCGTCCCATCGGCCCAGCACCTCTTTGTTCACCTCCGAGAGATTAAGCTGGCCATATTCGGTAAATTTCTTGTCCATATATTCCGTGTATATTATATACCTATTTTAATTAAGGGGGCAAAGATACAACAAGCCGAGCGAAATGCCAAATTTCAACGAGCGAATGTGGAGAAAAGGCTTATATATTTCCTACTGAGCAAGGCTAAAATTCAACAAAATTAAAATTATTTGAACATCTGTCTTTCCTTATGCCCAACAATGTAGATGATGTATAGAGGTCATTGGAGCAACACAGCGTCTATCTGTGCCAATTCCTCTGCTGTAAACTGTTGGTTCTCTCGAGCACGGAGGTTCTTCTTCAGCTGTTCCACCGAGCTGGCACCGATAATAACCGAAGTAACACGTTCATCACGCAACAGCCATGCCAACGCCATCTCAGCCAATGTCTGGCCACGTCGGGCAGCAATCACATTGAGCGCACGCAACTTGCCCACAAGTTCGCCGGTGAGCGCTTCGGGACGCAGAAAGCTACTTGTTGTCATGCGCGACCCTTCAGGAATACCCTGTAGATAGCGATCGGTGAGCAAGCCTTGTGCCAATGGAGAGAATGCAATAAATCCTGCGCCATACTTATGTGCTTGCGGGATGATAACCTCTTCGGGCTGACGGGTGAGCATATTGTAGCGTCCTTGATAAAGGATACAATGCACATCGTGCGCATCAAGGTAGGCGTATGCCTTGCGAGCCACCTCCTCCGGGTATTTCGACAGGCCTACGTACAATGCTTTGCCCGAACGCACGATATCGACCAATGCCTGCATAGTCTCTTCAAGTGGAGTATTCGGGTCGTGGCGGTGGGTATAGTAGATATCCACATAGTCGAGGTTCATACGCCGGAGACTTTGGTCGAGACTGGCAACAAGGCTCTTGCGCGATCCCCAATCACCATAGGGACCCGACCACATAGGATGACCAGCTTTAGTGGCGATGAACATCTCATCGCGATGCGTGTACATTGACTGCTTCATATAGCGTCCGAAACGCTCCTCGGCCGCACCATTGGGAGGTCCGTAGTTGTTGGCTAGGTCAAAGTGGCAGATTCCATGATCAAAAGCGTAGTGCACAATTTCAAGTCCACGTGCCTCGTCGTGATTCTGACCAAAGTTGTGCCAGAAACCGAGCGAAATCTCGGGAAGCAGAACTCCGCTTTTGCCGGCACGACGATAACCCATCACCTCGTAACGGTCGGGCTGAGGTATATAAGTTACATTATCCATAACATGTTGCATTATTAGGTTATTGCATTGTAAACATAACAGGAAACGACATAATGGCAGCCTCCATCACTCATCCCAGCACTCTGAACCGGGCAAACTTCAACAGCAGTTGTTTATCGCCTGCATTCTCGAATCGAATGAGTGCCTTGGTATTCTCGCCTGTACCTTCCACCTTTAGCACCTCACCTACCCCGAAGCGTTCATGCTCGATATGCTGCCCAGGAGTGAGCTGAGCCACACGGGTAGCACCGCCACTGGCATTAGCAGAAACCAAACGACGTGAGGGAGCCTCTCGTTCCATTCTCTTCCAAGGAGAGGTTACTTCAGACTTCGCTGAGATAATGTTTCTTCTTGGGGCTTGCTGTATGGTTTGATTACTCAGAATTCTCGATTCCGTCCGCATGGTACAGCTATTCATAAGTCGCGGAGTGTCTGATGCGCCCCACATAGTAGATTGAGGCTGGGTTCTCCTCATATTGGGGGAGTTAGAGGGGGCTTCCATATACCCAGCATCGATATCCTTCAGAAAACGGCTGGGCATGCCATACTCCACCTTGCCATAGCGGAAACGGCTCTTGGCATACGAGAGTATACAGCGTTTCTCGGCACGTGTGATGGCCACGTAGAGCAAGCGGCGTTCCTCCTCCATCTGACGGATACTGTCGTAAGCCATCATCGAGGGAAAGAGCTGCTCCTCCATACCTACTATAAACACGGTATCAAACTCCAGTCCCTTGGCTGCATGTACAGTCATGAGCGTCACCTTGTCGGAATCGTCATCGTCGCTATCCTGATCGGTGAGCAATGCCACATCGCTGAGGAAATCAGATAAGCCGATAGCCTCATCGCCCTCCTCCTGACGTGAGCGCACAAAATCGTGCATACCATCCATCAGTTCCTGCACATTCTCCAATCGGCTACGCCCCTCCACAGTAGTGTCTTGCATGAGGTCGGTCATGATACCCGCATCCTGTACTACCATACGACCCAGTTCGTAAGCATCTGCCCTACTCATCTGCTCCATAAAGCCGCTCACAAGATTATAGAAGTTGGTCAATTTAGTTATCGTCCCCTTGTTGACAACCAGATTGTAGGCCGCAGGATCACCAATCACAGTCCATAGGCTCACGCTGTGATCCGAAGCTGCCGCCATAATCTTACCCACCGTTGTGTCGCCTATACCACGGGCTGGATAGTTGATGACGCGCTTGAAGGCCTCCTCATCATGCGGGTTCACTGCCATACGGAAATAGGCTATTACATCCTTCACCTCCTTGCGTTGGTAGAAAGAGAGGCCTCCATATATACGGTAAGGAATGGCGTTCTTGCGCAACACCTCCTCGAACACACGCGACTGGGCATTGGTGCGATAGAGTATGGCAAAACTGTCGTTCGACAAATCCTCACGGCGCTTGAGTGTGAGTATGCGGCGTACCACCATCTCGCCCTCCTCCACATCGGAGTAGGCTTCTATGAGTTGCAGCGGCGCGCCAACCTCCTGACGCGAATACACCTCCTTGCGTATTTGCTCACTGTTCTTATCTATCAGGCTGTTTGCCGCCCCCACAATCATCTGCGTAGAGCGGTAGTTCTCCTCCAGTTTGAAGACACGTGCATCGCTGTACTGTCGGGTAAATCCCAAAATATTGTCGATGTTGGCTCCACGGAACGAGTAGATGCTCTGCGCATCATCCCCCACCACACAAACTCGTTGACGACTCTGCGTGAGCTGCCACACGATACAGTGCTGTGCATAGTTAGTATCCTGATATTCATCGACCAGCACGTAGGCAAACTGTTCGGCATAGCGCTCCAACACCTCTGGATGCTGCTTGAAAAGCAGATAAGTATAAAGCAGAATATCATCGAAGTCCATCGCCCCCGCTTGTCGACAGCGCTCCTGATAGCGCAAATATATATCGCGTGTCGCAGGTACCTTAGCTTGTCGGTCATCGGCCACAGCAAGCGCATCAGCAGCATACATCTGAGCTGTCATCAGCCGATTCTTGGCATTCGATATGCGGCACTGCACCACATTGGGCTTATACGTCTTATCGTCGAGCTGCATCTCCTTGATAATACTCTTGAGCAGGCTCTTCGAGTCAGTCTGGTCGTAGATGGTAAAGTTGGGCGGAAATCCTATATACTCGGCCTCGGCGCGCAGTATGCGCAAAAACATGCTATGGAATGTACCCATCCATAGGTAACGTGCACGATGCTCTCCCACCCGTTTGCCTATACGATCACGCATCTCACGAGCCGCCTTATTGGTAAATGTCAGTGCCAATATACGCCAAGGCTCCAGCCCCTGCTCCATGAGATGAGCAACCTTATAGGTGAGCACGCGGGTCTTGCCCGACCCTGCGCCGGCAATCACCAGCGATGGTCCCTCATTGTATAGCACAGCAGCCAGCTGGCTCTCATTAAGTTCGTTACTTATATCGGCTTGCACAGTCTTGTTTTCAAGTTATCAACGAATAATTAAACAACACAGAAACCAGACAAAGTAATACAGTTCCAACTTAAGCCCACACATTGCAGGTTTTTAACCTGTAAACATTACTCGTAGTGGAAGTCGCCAAACTCGCTGTGTATGTCGAGCTGTTTCTTGTCGCTGGCCTCTACGCGACCCACGATCTGCGCATCAATGCCAAAGCTCTGGCTGATTTCGATGATGCGCTGTGCCTTGTCGGCAGGCAGGTAGATTTCCATACGATGTCCCATATTGAACACCTTGTACATCTCTGCCCAGTCGGTGTGGCTCTCTTCGTGAATGGTTCTAAAGAGGGGAGGAACAGGGAACATGTTGTCTTTAATGATGTGGAGTTTGTCGATAAAGTGCAGGATCTTGGTCTGTGCACCGCCCGAACAGTGTACCATACCATGAATATCGTGGCGCATCTCATTAAGGATTTGCTTGATAACGGGAGCATAAGTACGTGTCGGTGACAATACGAGCTTGCCTGCATCGAGCGGACTTCCCTCGATAGCATCGGTCAAATGCTTGGTACCAGAGTATACGAGCTCGTCGGGTACAGCACGGTCATAGCTTTCAGGATATTTCTCGGCCAGATACTTGGCAAACACGTCGTGGCGAGCACTGGTGAGTCCGTTGCTGCCCATACCACCATTATACTCCTTTTCATAGGTAGCCTGACCGTATGAGGCGAGACCTACAATCACGTCACCAGCCTGTATGTTACCGTTGTCTATAACATCGCTGCGCTTCATACGGCAGGTTACAGTGCTGTCAACGATAATGGTACGCACGAGATCACCCACATCGGCAGTCTCGCCACCAGTGGCATATACGCCCACGCCCATCTCGCGCAGTTCGGCCAGCAGTTCGTCGGTGCCGTTGATGATGGCCGAGATCACTTCGCCCGGAATCAACAGCTTGTTACGCCCAATGGTCGATGACACCAGGATGTTATCCGTGGCACCTACACACAGCAGGTCGTCGATGTTCATGATCAGCGCATCCTGTGCGATGCCCTTCCACACACCGAGGTCGCCAGTCTCCTTCCAGTAGAGATAGGCAAGCGAAGACTTGGTGCCTGCACCGTCGGCATGCATGATGTTGCAATACTCTTCATCGCCACCCAGCAGGTCGGGGATAATTTTACAGAATGCCTTGGGGAATATACCCTTATCGATATTCTTGATGGCGTTGTGCACATCTTCTTTAGAGGCCGATACGCCGCGCATCATATAACGTTGGTTGCTCATATCGTTATCTTTTTTTTATTTTTCTGCAAAATTAGTGCAAGGCGAGAGAAAACGCAAATTTTTATTCGCCATTCTTTGATTTTTCCTTACTACATTAACGTCAAGTCTCGGGCACTTTGCGGGTAGCTGAATCCCCACGGTTTTTGCAGCCCAACTGGGAAACATTTGCTGCCTACTTGGTGTGCAGATTTTCGGCCTTAAATCACAGTCGGTCATTTTTCGGCAGGTCAACTCGGTAAACTCGGTCAACTCACCTGCCTTTGAGTAGGAAGAGAGAGCTTAATATTATATTATATATTATAATATATAATTAATAATATTACCCCTATATATAGGAGTCACCGTGCCAGCTCCTAAAAAAATAAAAACAAGTGAGTTTACCGCGTTTACCTCGTTTACCTGTCTTCGAGGGACAGTTAGTTAGATGCATACAATATAAGACGGAAGGCAGTAGAATTCGGTTTTGCTATAGATAATGTTACTTTAATGATAATGAAATTCTATGCTGTAAGGTGGCAAGCAAGCGACAGGATAAGTCTATGGAGATGACCTTGAAGACCTTTGCTGAGCCATCAATGCGTTCGGTAATAGATGGTATTTGCGTCTGATATAACTGTTTCAGCAAAACCATAGCTGAAATTTCGGACAAATATCGAGGTTTGTTAAAAAAAACTGTGTACATTTGTCAACATAACATAAAATGAAGGAGCGCTATTATGCCAAGACCCTTTTCCGATATGAACACCGTGGATTTGCTAAGTGGCGAGCAAAGGTGTACGGCAAGGAGCAATCTTGAGAAATTCATAGACGGGAATATCAGTTATGAATATCAGCAAAGAGACCCGCGCCATTGGTATTGGCAAAGCCTTCAGCACCCAAAGATGGTCATACTCGAGAAATGGTTCGTTTGAAAACATTGCCTGAGAGAGAATAACAAACACATACCTAATATAAACAGAGAAACCGATGAAAGACTTAGATGACTATTTATCCCAATTAAATAACGGCCTTGACAGCCAGCTCTCAAGGTTCAAACAGTCATTTGCTCCTGACATGTCACAATCATACGGAGATATGACGGTTGGTAGTTTTCAGTTCTGTCCCGAATGTGGTACCCGTAATTCCTCCGCGGCAAACTTCTGCGAGAACTGCGGCACCCCCCTAACCGATGAGATTTCACTCGATGCAGCGCCTGCTCCTACCGGCATGTCATCACTCGACGAGCAACATGGCATACTCTATACCGACACCAACCGACTGGCACAGAAGTATGGTTGTTCGCCCGACGATGTATATGACGTAATAGGAAGTTTTTGCCACAAAGCCGCCAATCACAATATGCATTGGCACTTGCTTGATGTGGCACACCATGCCGCACACTTCGAGGACACCGATTTCTGGCTCGAACACAATGCGCTTATCTCTCAATTCATGGAAGACAACCGCATGGTGTACGGCATGCATACTCCCTTGTTCATTATCGGTGGCCACGATGTAATTCCTATCCCGATGGTCGAGGATGTGTTTGGCACCAGCGACACAGGGAAGATGCCTTGCGATATGTGCTACGGCTTCACGGGCAACTTCTTCAGTGACCTGTGGGAGTATGGCGACCACACCATTAGCGAAGAGCATGTACGCAACACCGTTTCGCGCCTTCCACTTGAAGACGGGCAGTTGAATTCTACGCTTGAAGACGACCTCGAGGCATACTTCGACCTGTGTACCGAATATTACAGCGAGGGTATCACCGTGAGCAAAGTCATGATGACCGCCAATGCCTCGTGGCTTCCTGCCAGCAAGACCATGTCGGAACACCTGCCGCTTGTACACCATGCCGACGACCCCGATATGGTGAAACACGGCATGTATGTGAGCCCGCCCGTATCAGCCGATAACGAGGAGACCACCAAGCCTGTACTCCATACCCTTGAGGAGACCGGTATGCTGCTCTTCAACCTCCATGGTACCAGTGGTCACAATATGCCGGGGTTCTACAACGACAGAGGCGAGGCCTTCAGCCTCGATATGCTCAGTGAGTCCACCGCCCGTGTGTTCAACACTGTGGCTTGCTACGGAGCACGCTATCACGGCTACGGGCGTGACGAGTCGATGCTCCTCACCTCGTTCTACAAAGATGGTTTCCTGCTCTATGCCGGTTCGCTCATTCCTGTACCTATGACCGAGTTGAATGTGCCCGAGGGGGTAGAGGTCCATGAAGGTTCGGGTTCAGAGCACCTGATGCCCATCTTCTGCATGGAGCAGTTCAGCGGTGTGCCCGTGGGCGAAGCCATGATGCGTGCCAAGTTGGAGTACTTCAACACCTTCCGCCATATGGAGCGCGACGATTTCTCCCTGGCCACCATGATGATGTTCTCTCTCTACGGCAACCCCATGCTACGCCTGCAGCGCGACGAAGAGGTGCTGCGCCGTGCCCAAGAGGAACACGTGCTACCCGTGTTGCCACAGAAGACCAAGCACATGCCCATCCGCATGAAGCGCACGCAGCGCGTCATTGCCTATAAGGAGCAGGCTTCATCATCGCTCCTCAACCAAGTGCGCAGCAATGTCGATAGCAACATGGCCGCTATCCATGAGACTGTGCAGCAGCACCTCTACGAGCAGCTGGGGCTCGATCCCCGTTGGCTCAGCCATGTGGACAGTTTCTCCATTCCCAATGGCGACGGCACCTCTGAAGAGGGATACAGCTATGCCTACGAGGACATGAGCAAACCCTATGCACGCAAGTCGTGGGTGGAGGTTGACAAGCGTGGAAAGGTGAAGCGATTGTTCGAAACGAAATAAACCACTAATGGACTAAAGTCCATAGTTTCAATTAAAGACTAAAGTCTTGTCATCCTGAACGAAAGTGAAGGATCTCTTTGACTGTTACGAGATTTTTGGACAAGCCAAGCGCAAGCATTGCCTTTAGCCCCTACGGGCGGCGAACACGTTTCTTCGCTATGCAGAATGACAAAGCGGAAACATAAAACTCATACAAACTAAAGTAGCTGCAATAAATTGCTGGGGTTTAACCCAAAATTAGATAATAAAAAAGGAGTCGCCCTGATGGTTGCGACCCCTTTTTTATATTGTCAGAATCCTTTGAGGTCAGAATTCTACCTTGGGGGCGTTCTGTGTGCCCTCCTCAGCTTCAAAATAGGGCTTGGTGTCGAAACCGTAGATGTTACTGAGGATGTTGCGGGGGAACTTGCGCAGGTAGGTGTTGTAGCTGCGTGTCACCTCGTTGAAATTGCGGCGCTCTACGGCAATGCGGTTCTCCGTGCCCTCGAGTTGTGCCTGCAACTCCTTGAAGTTCTCGTTGGCCTTGAGGTCGGGGTAGGATTCACCCAATGCGATGAGGCGGCCCAATGCACTGCCTATCTCGCCCTGTGCCTTCTGGTAGGCCTGCAGTGTTTCGGGGGTGAGGCTCTCGGCATCGATGTTGATGGAGGTCGCTTTGCTGCGTGCCTCGATTACCTGTGCCAGTGTCTCCTGCTCGTGAGCGGCATATCCCTTCACGGTGTTCACCAGGTTGGGGATGAGGTCGGCACGACGCTGATACTGATTCTCCACGTTGCTCCACGCTTGGGTTACAGCCTCTTCGCGTTCTACCATTCCGTTGTAGTTACAGCTGCTCAGGGTGAGCGCTGCGGCGATTGTCAAAATCGCTGTCTTGATCTGTTTCATTGTAGTATTTATTATTGATTATGAATAGTTGTTTTACTATTTAGAGCTTCACTTTTCCCTCTTCCCTCTTCACTCTTAGAACCTTGACCCGGCACCGCCACCGCCCGAGCGACCGCCACCGAAACTGCCTCCGAAGCTACCGCCTCCAAAGCCACGTCCACCGCCACCGATGACAGGGCCACCACCGACTCCGCCACCACCTATGTGATGATCTTCCATGCGGTATACGTTGTGGCCGCAATTAGTGCAGGTAAAGGTTACCTGATCGCGGCGTATGCCATTGCGACGCATGATGGTCATGCTGCCCGAACGCTTCAGCGTGTGTTGCTTGCACTTCGGACATTGCGACTGCTTGCGGGCAACGATATATCCTATAAAGACGAGCAGGAGGAGTGATGCAATCATGAAGACCCCAAATCCGATGAGTGCCTGTCGGTCTTCTTCGGCCTCCTCACGCTCCTCATTGATGAGTGTGGGGTCACCCAATAGATGATTGTAGAGTGCCCGCGAGCCAGCTACCATAGCTTCATCCCAACGCTCATCGCCCAGCAGGTTCACCATATACTTGCTTTGTATGCGTTTGCAGATGGCATCAGGCAGGGTTCCCTCAAGACCGTAGCCTGTAACAAACTGTATGCAGCGTTCCTCCGTAGAGAGGAGGATAACCAGTCCGTTATCCTTTCCCTTCTGCCCTACCCCCTGCGCTGTAAACAGGGCATGGGCAAACTCAAAGCAATCTGCCGGCTCTATCTCGCCCACCACAGCCACCACGGTCTGTATGCCTGTCTGCTGTTCCAAGGCAAAGAATATGCTATCCATAGTGCTCACGGCCGAGGCCGAGAGAATACCGTCGGGGTTACAAGTATAGCGCGTTCGGTTCTCAAGGTGCACCATGGGAATGGTGGTAGGCGTATAGACCTTGCTCCATACGAGCAACGTCAGCATACAAGATACAACTATTGCAATACCTCTCTTCATAGTCATTTCATTCTGTCCATATACGCCAAGCCGCCTTTGCCTGCCCCAAGAGCATCTCCATTCCATTGCGGATGGCGGCTCCGACCTGCTCGCCGTGTTGCAAAAATAGTGTTTTTTCGGGATTATACACCAAGTCAAACAACAAAAAATTATCATTGAGCAATGTATAGTCTATCGGAGGGCACTCGTCTGTCTTGGGGAACGTGCCGAGCGGAGTGGTATTGACGATGACCGTATGCCGGGCAAGAACCTCGGGTGTGAGTTCTTCGTAGGTGAGCATCCCCTCCCGTTTGATGCGCGACACGAAGCAAGTCTCCAGCCCCAACTGCCGCAAGGCATAGTCCACCGCCTTCGATGCACCGCCCGTACCCAGTATCAAGGCATGCGTGTGGTGCGGCTTCAGCAAGGGACGTATCGAATCGGCAAACCCGACAACATCCGTGTTATATCCTTTCAAGCATATACGCCCCCCCGCATTGCGTGTCACCTTCACCACATTCACCGCCCCGATGGTTGCGGCAGCCGCATCCAGTTCGTGCAAATAGGGTATCACCTGTTGCTTGTAGGGGATGGTAACATTGAACCCCTGCAGTGCCGTTTCCTGTTCTAATACCTGAGCGAGGTCACCGATAACGGGCAACTCAAAATTCTTGTACTCAGCACAAATCCCCTCTTGCTGGAAGAACTCCGTGAAGTAGCCCTTCGAGAAGGAGTGCCCGAGTGGATAGCCCACAAGTCCGTATGTATTCTTCAACATATCTTCATGTTTTTTACCGCAAAGATAGAAACAAACGAGCGAAATAATATCAAGCTTGCTTGAATATTTCAGAGCGAGTGCAGCATATCCTCATGTTTTAAGCATAAAGATACGGAGAACTAACAAAAAAGACGTACATTTGCAACATCAAACATCATAAAAAACGACATTTTCTCATGAAAAAGAGATTCATCGCCTACCTGCTTTGCCTTGCCACCGTACTCCCCACCCTATCGCAAGCAATCATTGCCCATCCATGGAGCGGCAAGCGTGTTGCCTACTTCGGAGATTCCATAACAGACCCTCGCACTCGAGGAGCCAAGAAGAAATATTGGGGATTCCTGCAGGATTGGCTACAGATAACCCCACTCGTATATGGTGTCAGCGGCCGCCAGTGGGACGACATACCCCGCCAAGCCAACAAACTGCGCGAGGAGCATGGCGATGACTTCGATGCCATACTCATATTCATGGGCACCAACGACTACAACAACGCCGTACCCATAGGCCGATGGTACGAAGAGAAGCTCGAGCGCGTAGAGTACGGGCATAGGTACACCAAGCGGATGGAGGATCGCATGCGCCGTCGCCCCGTAATGACCAACGACACCTACTGCGGACGTATCAACATCGCCATGGACTCGCTCAAGCGGATGTTCCCCACCAAGCAGATAGTATTACTGACCCCCATACACCGTGGCGGGTTCTATGCCAACGACAAGAACTGGCAATGCACCGAAGACTATGTCAACCGTTGTGGTGAGTATCTTGATGCCTACGTAGAGGCCGTAAAAGAGGCGGGCACCGTATGGGCCGTACCCGTCATCGACCTCGGAGCCTTGTCAGGGCTATATCCTATGATAGATACCCACAAACAATACTTCACCGACAAGGACACCGATGCCCTCCACCCCAACGATGCAGGCCACGAACGCATGGCACGCACCCTGATGTATCAGCTGATGGCACTGCCCTGCACATTCTAAGAGTCTATTCCTCTCGGGGCACAGGCACCGAACATCAAGACAAGTTACATCATCTTTCCTGTCAGCAACTCATGTTCCAAGCATTCGTAAATATAAGGAGTGCTTTGTGAATACAATCCGTTTTTTGACTCAATCAGGCGAGCATAGGTATCCGATGTATATAACACATCAAATGCATCGTGCAATGTCATACCATGCTCCTCGACAAGCAACAAGATAAGCTCCTTACTTATCTCTTCTATCATGAATTTGATTTCCTCCTTTTTCATAATCGTTTCAATTGCCTGATTGCTTTCTCCGTACCGAAGAAATACTGAAAACTGATTCCCTTCATATACTGTAACTCTTGAATGAAACGCTCCATATCGATGATACCTGACGTAAAGCGGCGTATCTGAAAGCCTACGGTATCATTGGCGATAGGTCCTATCACTACATCGTATGGATGCACAGAGTCACGGGTTCTATTTTTTCTATTTGCCAGTACAAATTCCGCCCACTCTCTGCTATACTCGCCAAAGTCTCGCACCAAGAGTTTATTGTCTTGCAATAGTCCTTCGTCAAACTCATATTCGTAAACCTTCGGCTCGCCCTCACCACTTTGCTCAGCTTTACGCTTGGCCAACTCCATGGCTTGTTCTCTACTTGCCGATAGGTAGAATCCACAACCGAAATCCTTTCCAACCTTCGATTTCGTTAGGTCTATCTCGTCAAACTCTACATTTGTGCCATGGTACAGTCTCATGCCAGTGCTCCTCCTTTCCGCCTGCAGTATGCCGTAAGATCCGCTATCACATCCTCAAAGGGGAGCGTATGCTCCACCTCGTAGTGTTTATCAATGAATTCCAGACCTTTATAACGGTTCAAATAGCGATATGACTGCGTATTGCTAAGCGAGTGCATAGCAGCAAAATCACTTATCACTGCAATCATATAATTCACCTTGTCTACAAATTTCTTATCCATACCAAAGTTCCATTTGTATTTTCACGATGTAAAGATACTAAATACTTTTGTTTAGTAAGTACAAATTGCCGTAATTTTTTGTTCTCCTTGCGTATGGAGAGGTACTAAGGCAAGGAGAGAGAAGGTGCTCGCGCATCCTCGCTCCCAAACAATCAAATTATTATAAGCCTCCCGCTCTCGCGGTGAGGTTCGGTAGGAGGGTGTCAAAACTAAAATGACTACTTGCAAAAGTTACAGATTGTAACTATAACACTAGAAAGGGTCGTATCAAGCTCTATATTGAGTAATGATACGACCCATTTTCAGTCTTTTTAGGATGCTCAAGTTTCAAATTATAAGTTTGTCTTCTCAAGAAATGAGTTTTGACTTTACCTTTGCACACCCCCTGTTGAGGTAGGGGACTCTGCCCCCTTTGAAACTATTGCGGGTCACAGACCCTAATACCCATTAACGACAGATAGGACATATCCGTCATGACGGGTTAACGGTTAAGAGAAATCCGCAAGACGGAAAGGACATATATCCGCCGTGACGGATTACAAAACAACCTTCTTCTTCTTTCCCACAATATAAATTCCTCTAGGAAGTCCATCCTTCCAACATCTGTATGCCACTCCAGACTTAATCATTGTTCCTTGCATATTATATACATTTACAAATTCCCGGACATGATCCATATCAGATGGTGCAAGATCCATAGTTAAGGGGATATCTGAAACGAGGACGTCTACTGTGTCGGATATTCCGCACCATGAGGCGTATAATTGACATTTACCCTCACTAAGAGCAGTTATCATCCCATTATTGACATTTACTATATCTTCATCAGAACTCATATATTCAGCATCAACATATCCATAGCTATCGGTTCCCCAATATGCCACCACATTAGGATATATAGACTGACCTACCACCATTTGTATAGCACCAACATCATCAAATGACATATAATGAGCATCAATACTGTGGGTGAAGTCAACTTCCATAGAGTCAATCACAACACGTCCGTCATCCAACTTACCTATGGCATAAAACATGACTGGTGCATTGTGTAGCTCAGGTATTTCAAACACCAATGAATCTTGCTCTAACCCCATAATCATCTCATCTTTGTTGAGTACACAATAGGCCAAATGCAATGTTACACTTTCACTTTCCTCAAATGTCACTAATGCAGTCAACCCCATTGAATCTTTTCTTGTCGCACTTATCCTAATATAATCATTTTCTGTGGTTTCTGCTATTTCAATACTCGGAGATTTCTCTGTAGTACTATAGGAAGAACGTGTCATCTGCCTTGAAGAGTTGCCAAAATGACCGAAGAGGTTCGATGACTTCGGCTCTTTAAGCAATTGCTGTACTCTTGATGAGACTTTACTCCAATGATGGGATTTCGTATGATGAGCATTAGAGTTGATACCACCAACTCCCTTGTATGTATCCTCATAGACTGTGTAGGCACCAGAATTGCCCAATTGACTATATAGTGCTACAATTCCATCATGATCATCATTGTACAGATAGTCCAATAAGGTTTTTATCGTTTCATTACCGATGCTTGCAATATTCCTTACATCCAACAGGTAGATAAGGTGCAGCATACCCATCCAAGGATGTATTGCTAATGAAGTCGATGATTCAACCTCAGCTTCAGGAACCTGCAATGTAGTTGCTATTGCATGGCTTGGCACTTGAGGTATTCGAGATTGAATACGACGTATCGCATCGCTATTTGTACGTAAATCAAGCACGGCTCCCAAATCAAAACCAAACCCCAAGTCGAGCCATACGGCAAGTCCCGAGATTAAGTTTGCCCCCTCGGAACCGAAGTGGGGGGTATTTAAGGTTATCAACTTATTGACTGTGTTACTGAAATCCATTGAATACATCCGGCTCAGCAGTCCTCCCATACTATGCCCTACCAAATCATATTTCGTACTGACAATACCTGCATCAAGCAGAGAATTTCTTAAATGCATTGCATTGTTATACAACACCGCATTACAATTGGTGTTATCGTCAAAACTCACAGTGTTGCTCCGAGAATAGTCAACTTTGCGTACCTGGCAACTTGCGTACCCACCTCGGACAATCAAGTCATTATATATGTAATCAAATGTGTCTGCATTACCTCCAAGACCATGCACGAGCAGCACTCCAGGACGATAGACATCGATAGCCGTGGTATAAGCTCTGGAACTGACATCTTCTGACGAATTAATATCGTGGGTAACATTTACCGTTACCGTGTAACAATTTCCTGATATTTTTTTGGGAAAATTCTTTGGTGCAGTGTAGATAAATCCATAATACCCATTGGGGAGCAACTGTAACGTTGAAATTTTCCCAGTTATATCGTTATCAGTAACATTGCTTCCATTGACAGAGAAACTAACAGTAAAATCCTCTGAAAATGTTAATGGATCATGGGTATAAATCAATATTTGTGATGCGCCATCTGCTGTAACTCCTGACACCATCTTTGATCCTTTTAATTGGACTGAAGTATTTGCCAGTGCTTCATTGTAAGCACATGTGAAGTCATAGTATGCCTCTTTGTGAAGTGGCTCTGTTATAAAATATTCTCTCCAATAAGAATGGTTCTTATAGGCATTCAAGCCTTCTTTAGGAACAATAAGAGTACTTAGAGCATAATGATGAGCAGACTCTTCTATGTCTGGCGGCGATGCAGATTGAAACTCAACATATCCACCAAAATCCATGCTGACCAACTTTCTTAAGCTGCGTGGGAACGTTATATAAGGTATTTTATTTAAGTGGAAGGCTTGATAGCCAATAGTTGTTACATTAGAAAGGTTTAACGAGGTGAGGCTGCGGCAATAATGGAAAGCATGTTCGCCAATAGTTGTTACATTAGGAAGGTTTAACGAGGTAAGGTTACAACAATGATTGAAAGCAGACTCGCCAATAGTTGTTACATTAGGAAGGTTTAACGAGGTAAGGTTACAACAATTATCGAAAGCAGACTCACCAATAGCTGTTACATTAGGAAGGTTTAACGAGGTAAGACCACTACAGCCAGAAAATGCTGAAGCATCAATATATTGAACGTTAGGAAAGTTTAACGAGGTAAGACCACTACAGCCAGAAAATGCTGAAGCATCAATATATTGAACGTTAGGAAAGTTTATTGTAGTAAGATTCTTACAACCATCAAATACTTCTTCACTAACATACTGAACGTTGGGGAAGTTTACCGAAGTTAGACTCGTACAATCCACAAAAGCATTACACCATATAACCTCTACTTGAGGAAAATATACCGAAGTGAGACTTTTACATCCTCTAAAGGCTCCATGACCTATTGATTTGGCTCTGGGACATTCAACCTTCGTTAAATTAGGAGCACCACTGAAAGCACCATCAGGAATTTCCTTTAACGCAGGAAGAATAACCGTCGTAAGAATATTATTTCCTCCTAAATCACCGATAGATGTTACACCAGGCAAATTAATAGAAATATACTTATTATCTTCAAATGCCCCATCAAGAACCCTCTTTACGCTACTACTGGCTTTTAAATGCAATGCATCTGGTGCTCGTTCTATAGTTGTTACCCTATAAGTTTTTATTTCATAAGTAAGAATCTGTTCACCTTCCACTTCAGTATAATGTTCTATTGAATCTTTAATATAGGATGGGATGTATACATAGCTACCATTGAATTCAACTGAGTTTCCAGAGACCCAAGCTTCGCCATTATCATACAAATCATAGCCAATTTCATCTTCATACGTGTGGCCAATCCATTCCTGACCATAAGATGACAAAGTCATGGTCAGAAATGCCAAGAATAAAAACTTTTTCATATGCTTCATTGATTGTGTTCCCTTGACCCGAGGATTTCTCCCCTCGGATGGTGCAAAGGTACATATTAATCTCTATTAACAATACAATTGCAGTACTTTTTCTTTAGAGAAAAAATCGCAGAATTTGCAATTATCTTAGAATTAAACGGTTATTCGGATTGTTTAAAAATTGGGTAACGAGATAGCAACCGTTCGTATTTCTGAGTTCGTTATTGTTTTGCTTCAATGCGATAACTCTTGATGCTACAAAGGTAATAAAAGAAACTCCACAGACTTCCGCAGACTTTGGCGAGTTGCTTCGCCCTCGCTTACCATCCGGTGCGTAATTAAGCTGCAAACTGCGAGTGAAACAAGCGTTTTCCTGTGAACCCTGTGCTTTCTGTGTGAAATATGTACTATCTGTATTTCTGTGTGAGAAAAAACATGCAAAGATATAGCTTTCCCACATACCCGCCAACGGACGTCCGGCCGATGCCGTCTGTCCGCGGACAGCTCACGGCCACAGTTTTTTTCACTGCAAAGGAGGCGATTTTTGTTTCTACGCGATAAAACAAATTTTTTATCGCGTAGAAACAAAATTTTCTTCGTGAAGGGTGGTTTTGCTTCAATGGCTGTTTTTGTCCAGCATTGTGTCACAGGTGTGGCGGCCTGTTGCCGCAGGTGCCTTACTTACGGTATGACGAAGCAGCCGCTACTGATGCCTAATTTCGGTCGTCAGTGATGACCAATGCTTGCCATCATTGATGACTGAGTGATGATAAAAAATAAGACCTTTGGGTAGGGGCATGTCGAGGAACTTTTCCGTCCCTTTTCAGGAGACATACCAAACAGAGGGCGCGTCAAAAAAAAATTGACACGCCCTCTGTTTGGTTACTTTATTCCGGAATTCAAATCTTATTTCCCGGCTTGGGGAAGATGACCGTGGGACGGAACTCACGGGCCTCGTCGGGTGTCATCTGCGCGTAGGCCATGATGATGACCACATCGTCGGGCTGCACGAGACGGGCAGCAGCTCCATTGAGACAGATACAGCCCGAAGCGCGCTCTCCTTTAATAATATAGGTAACGAAGCGCTCGCCATTGTTGTTGTTCACAATATGTACCTGCTCGCCCTCGAGCATGCCGGCTGCATCCATCAAATCCTCATCGATGGTGATGCTACCCATATAGTTGAGATTGGCCTCGGTGACACGGGCACAATGTATCTTTGATTTCAGTACGGTAACCAGCATAGGCTCATTTATATTTGATGTTGTCAATCAAGCGCACCTTGCCACAATATACGGTGATACAGCCCACGATGTAGTCGGTATCGTCCCACGACGATACGGGCTGCAGGGTATGGCCGTCCACAATTTCGTAGTACTCGAGTTCCAGCCCCTCGGTGTCGGCAATTGCCTGCTCCACCATCTGCTTGGTTTCTGCGAGCGAATGGTCCTTGGCATATTCCACACTGGCGAAGAGGGTTCTTGATATGGCCAGTGCCGTATGGCGCTGCTCGGGTGTGAGCAGGGCATTGCGACTGCTGAGTGCCAACCCGTCGGCCTCACGCACGATAGGACACCCTATAATCTCCAGGCTGAGCCCGAGCTGACGTACCATCTCACGAATGATGGCCAATTGCTGGAAATCCTTCTCGCCAAAGTAGGCGCGATGGGGCTCTACGTAGGTGAAGAGCTTGCTCACAATCTGTGCCACACCGTTGAAGTGCCCGGGGCGATATATGCCCTCCATCACCTTATCCAAGGGAGCAAAGTCGAACACCCGGGTATCGGGCTCAGGATAAACCTCCTCTACAGAAGGGGCAAACACACAGCTGGCACCCAATGCCTCAAGCAAGCGGCAATCGGCATCCAAGGTGCGCGGATAACGCTCAAGGTCGCCCTTATCGTTAAACTGCGTAGGATTGACGAAGACGCTCACCACAGTCACCCCATTCTCCTCCACACTGCGCTTCACGAGCGAAGCGTGTCCTTCGTGCAAAGCACCCATCGTAGGCACCAGTCCTACACTCTTGCCTTCAGCACGGGCTTCGGCAAGAAAGGCATGCAACTCTCCTATAGTATCTACTACTATCATCACGTTCCTTATTTTTAGAAAAACCGTGCAAAGGTAATGATTAATTAGGAATTTGGGATTAGGAATAGGGAATTATTTTTACCATCAACCGAGCATTCGGATACTAATCAGTCATTTAACAAACATTGTGAGCAAAAACGGCGGGGAAATTTGCCCAAATGCCACTTTTTTTTAGTATCTTTGCACGAAATTTCGTGACAAACAGCAATTTTGCCGTTATTATAACGAGATAAAAAGACTAACAACAATAATGAAAGCAAACAGAATTCTATTTATTGCCCAGGAGATTGTTCCGTTTACGGAGAGCAGTGCTATGGCCGACAACTGCCGTTACCTGTTGCAGGCCACTCAGGAAAGAGGACACGAAATCAGGACCTTCATGCCCAAGTGGGGCAACATCAACGAACGCCGCAACCAGCTGCACGAAGTAATACGCCTCACTGGCATGAATATCATCGTTGACGATACTGACCACCCGCTCATCATCAAGGTAGCCTCTATCCAGGCACTGCGCACACAGGTTTTCTTTATCCTCAACGACGACTATTTCCGCAACCATCTCAACACCCGCGATGACAAAGGCAATGAATACCCCGACAATGACGAGCGCACCATCTTCTTTGCACGCAGTGTATTGGAGACCGTAAAGAAGCAATCTTGGTATCCCGACGTCATCCACTGCCACGGATGGATAGGTGCACTCACCGGTCTTTACATCAAGACCTTCTACAAGGATGAGCCTGCTTTCAAGAACACCAAGTTCGTATACTCACTCTACGATGACGCCTTCGCAGCCACCTTCCCCGAAAACTATCTACAGAAGGTCATGATCAAGAACATGGACGAGGTAGACTTCAGCGACATTGCCAACCCCGTAAACTATCACGAGCTGAGCAAGATTGCCATCCGCTGGGCCGATGGTGTGATACAAAACAGCGAAAACGTAGACCCCACACTGGTCGACTATGCCCACTCGCTTGGCAAGCCCGTGCTTGAGTACAAGACAGGCACCGAATATGCCGATGCCTGCAGCGAGTTCTACAACCAGCTATACAGTCAGGAATAACATACATACCATATCAATAGCTATACCGAGGAATGAAAAAATCTATTGTTTACCTACTGATTGCCCTCGTATGCTGCATCGCTTGCGATGATAATACAGGAACATTGGGCAACAGCATCACCCCTGGAGCCGACTCCATCAAGATAAAGACAAGCACCTATTACGCCACTACCCGCTCCATTGCGGTAGACTCCGTATTGGGCAAGACCGGCAAAGTGTACCTCGGGCGATTCACCGACCCGCAGACCGATGCCATGTTTGAAGCCGACTTCATTGCCCAGTTCAACTGCGTAGAGGGCGGCAACGTGTTCCCCCCGGCCGACAGTATCAAGGGCGACAGCGCTGTGCGCACCGAGCTCCGCCTCTTCTTCACCACCTTCTTCGGCGACTCCACCAATACGATGGGAACCGAAGTGTACGAACTCACCGAGACACTTCAGGAGGGCGAGAAGTACTATACCAACATCGACCCTACCCGATTCTACGACCCCAGCAGTGCCCCCTTGGCCAACAAGGTATACACCGCTATCGACTATAGCTTAGAGGATAGCGAGCTGGAAGACTCGGAGCATTATGCCAACGTGTGCATCCCATTGCCCACAGAAATTGGCACAGAGATGATCAAGCTCTATCGCAGCAACCCCGAGTTCTTTGCCAACGCATCCAGCTTCATCAAGAACATCTGCCCCGGATACTATGTGAAGTCCACCTACGGCGACGGTACAGTACTCTACATCGACCAGGTGGCACTCAACGTCTACTTCCAGGATATGCGCACCGACACCGTCTACGTCACCCAGTTTGTAGGTTCTGAGGAGGTATTGCAGACTAACCGCTTCAACACCCAACAAGTACAACACCTCGTAGATGACACCACCTGCACCTATCTCAAGACACCTGCAGGTATCTTCACCGAAGTAACCCTTCCTGTAGCCGAGATGATGGCCAATGGCGACAGCATCAACTCTGCCAAAATCATTTTCACCCGCTACAACAACCTCTCCGATACCCAATACAGGTTTGGTACCCCGCAAACGTTGCTCATGGTACGCAAGAGTGAGTTGGGCACCTTCTTTGAGAAGAACCGTCTGACCGACAACGTCAGTTCCTACTACACCACCTACAGCAGCACGTTCAACCGCTACGAGTTCAACAACATAGCCCGCCTCATCATCCATTGTGAGAACGAACGTCAAGAATGGATTGAGGAGAACATGGGCAATTATGACAATGACGTAGCGAAAGCCGCAGAAGCCTACGAAAGCGCCAATCCCGACTGGAACAAGGTAGTGCTCGTACCCGTCACTACCATCAAGGATTCAAACAGCAGCATCGTAAACTTCCGCCACGACCTCAGCCTCAACTCTACCCGCCTCGTCGGCGGCAGGGACAAGATAGAGATCAAGGTTATCTGTAGCACGTTCAACCAATAGGTTACATTTCCTATACGGTATCCTTGTGTTTCTCGCAAAGCTCGATTTTGCGAGAAACACAAGAGCAAAGACTCCACACACTGGACACCAAACTAAAACCATGCCCGGCATATACATTCACGTTCCTTTTTGCGAAAGTCGATGTGCCTACTGCGACTTCTACTCTACCACGCTACTGCTCCATCGCAGTGCTTACGTCGACATGGTGTGCCGCGAGCTGGAACTGCGCCTGCCCGAGCTGCAGGGTGCTCCCATCGAAACGATTTACTTTGGCGGTGGCACACCCTCTACATTGACGATAGAAGAACTGAGGAGGATATTGGCCTCCCCCCTGCCCCTCCCAAGGAGGGGTGATTCGGACATCACGAACAGAAATTCCCCTCCTTGGGAGGGGTTAGGGGAGGCTACCCTCGAAGCCAACCCCGATGACCTCACCGAGGAGTATGTGCAGGGCTTGCGCACGCTGCCATTCAATCGGGTGAGCATAGGCATACAGTCGTTTCATGACCGCACGCTGCGACTCGTGGGGCGACGCCACACGGCACAGGAGGCCATAGAGGCCGTGCATCGCTGCCAGCGGATGGGCCTCACCAACATCAGCATCGACCTCATGTATGGCTTGCCGGGCGAAACGCTCGATGACTGGGTCTACAGCCTCAACCAAGCCATCGCGCTCGGCGTACCCCACATCTCAGCCTACCACCTCACCTATGAGGAGGGCACACGGATCTGGCGCATGAAGGAGCAGGGTATCGTCAGCCCCATCGACGAGGAACACAGCATCCGCGCCTTCGAGCTGCTGCGCGAGAAGCTGCTGGCGGCAGGCTACGAACACTACGAGATATCCAACTTTGCCCTGCCTGGCTACCACTCGCGCCACAACAGCAGCTACTGGCAAGGCATCCCCTATATAGGTATAGGTCCGGGCGCACACTCCTACGACGGCACCGACCGTCGGTGGAACCTCAGCAACCTCACCGACTACATCGCCACACCCGAGGGCAAGGATGTGCCGCACGAAGTGGAGCATCTGACCACCGAGGAGCGCTACGACGAGCGCATCATCACCGAGTTGCGTACAGCACGTGGCATTGACCTCGACAGTCTGCTCGTCGACTTCGGCGAACGCTACCACACCCACTGCTTACACTGCGCCACTCCTTATATTAATAGTGGGAAGCTCATACGCACCACCAACAATCAACTGCGACTCACACCCGAAAGCATCTTCATCAGCGATACCATAATGCGCGACTTAATGTATTGAATCTTAACCACAGATTCAACTGATTTACACAGATTATTCCGAGCATTTCCCCCACTCTCACAACTTTTTCCAAGCATTTAAACTATTTTAACTATAAATATTAGTTTGCGAACGATTCTTTTTAGTTTCTTTGCATAACTAATTTTTATAGTTATGAAAAAACTGGCAAGAAGAGAAGAAGAAATCATGGAGATGCTTTGGGAGAAAGGCCCCATGTTTGTAAAGGAAATGCTGCTGCTCTGCGACGAGCCGCGTCCACACTTCAACACGATGTCTACCGTGGTGCGCAACCTTGAGACTCTGGGCTATGTGGGGCACAATGCCTTTGGCAGCACCCATCAGTACTATGCCTTGGTATCGCGCGAAGAGTATCGCAAAATGACACTGCGAGGCGTAGTGAGCAAGTATTTCGACAACTCATACCTGAGGGTCGTATCATCACTCGTACAGGAGGAAGAGATTACGCTCGATGAACTGAAGGAACTTATTCGAATGGTCGAAGAGGGCAACCAAGCCTAACAGTACGCATCACTAAACTCACCGGAAACACCAAACACATCAATTATGGGTATACTCCTATCCTATACACTGAAGTCGGCATTCTGCTTGACACTATTCTACCCAGCCTACCGCTTGCTGCTCAGCAAGGAAACTTTCCATCGGTTCAACCGCATTGCGTTGCTCACCCTACTGGTACTCTCATACCTGTTGCCGCTGCTGAGCATCGGCAGTGTCCCATCTGCAATGCAGGAATCCTTGGTGCAGAGTGACCTGACGGCCATTCCCACTGTGACCGAAACTATGCCGAGCACACCGACTACTGCCACAGCCATGGCTGGTACCGAGCGGGCACGTACCCTGCTATGGATATACCTCTTGGGGGGCATAGGCTGCATGGGTTACCAGCTGATGTCGTTCGCAAGATTAGGCACGTTGCTCCGCAAAGCAAAGCGCGCCCCCCTACCTCATAACCTACAGGGCAAGCACACACGTGCCCAGCTGTATGTACACGACGAGGAAGTAGCTCCTTTTAGTTGGATGCATCTGATCGTAGTGTCGCGCACGAACCTTGTGGAGAACGGCCGCGCCATCCTCATACACGAACTGGCCCACATTTTCCACCGCCACTCGTGGGATCTGCTACTGACTGACATCTGCCTGATTGTCCAGTGGTTTAACCCCACGGCATGGCTACTCAAGCAGGAGCTACGCACGCTGCACGAGTACGAGGCCGATGACATGGTAGTGAAGAGTGGTATCGACGCAAAAGAATATCAAACACTATTAATAAAAAAGGTTGTTGGCACAAGGCTCTACTCTATGGCCAACAACCTCAATCACAGTTCACTTAAAAAACGTATCACTATGATGTTGAAAAAACGATCAAATCCGTGGGCACGTCTGAAGTATCTCAGCATACTTCCGCTGGCCGCCTTGTCGGTGGCAGTTTTTGCCCGTCCCGAAGTCTCAAACAAGCTCAACGAGATTTCAAGTGTCAAAGTTAATGATTTAACTTCAATTGCAAAAGCAGATGAGGTTAAAAGTTCCGAAAATTCTCCTGCCAAGCTCGTCAACGTATCTGGAAAGGTCATCAATGAGCGAACAGGCAAGCCCATTGCAGGTGTATCCATTGTGGTCATGAATCCCGCAGACGGACGCATAATAGCTGCGTGCGTATCATCACAAAATGGCAAGTTCTCACTCGATAGTTACGAAGGTCTTGCTATGAGATTCTCATTCGTCGGCATGCAGGAACCCAAAGTCATCATCCCCCGAGGCGGGAGCAAGTCAATGACCGTAACAATGCGAGAAGAGGCACACAGCATCCCTGAAATGATGGTCGTAGCTTACGCTCCCGAGGAGAAGTCATACCCCGTACCCGAGCCAGAGGCTTCGTCCGCAAGTAGCAATGAAAGTGAAATATTCTACGTAGTAGAGAGGACTCCCGAATTCCCCGGTGGCATGGGTGAGCTGATGAAGTTCCTCCAACGCAATGTCAAGTACCCGACTGCTGCCCAACAGGCAGGAATACAGGGAAAGGTTGTGGTGGAGTTCACGGTGAAGAAAGACGGTAGCGTGGCCGACATCAAGGTCATCCGCAGCGTCAACCCGGAGCTGGACGCTGAAGCCATGCGTGTCATCAGTGTCATGCCCAAGTGGAAGCCGGGCGAACAGCGCGGAACACCCGTGGATGCACGATTCGATCTGCCCATCAACTTCCACCTGCAGAAATAAAAACAGCATAACCCATCGTGGCCATAAGTAGAGATGGCCTCAATACGAACAGAAAAGCGGCTACAACCATTCGTTGCAGCCGCTTCTTTGACAGAATCGACAAACGGAGTCAATAATCATAATAGCACCAGAAAGTCTTTCCAAACTTACGACGACACAGGTTCTCGGCCACGATGGCATTGTCTTTATGCTCTGACTGCAGCTCCCGGTAGGCCACAAAGCGACTCACTATCGCACTATCGGCCGTAAACGCTACAGGGGAATCCGGATGCAGCTCGTTATAGAGCATCCAAGCCTCCTGATAGTGGGCAGGATGCAGCGTGCCGGTCTTGGCCTGTTCTACCGTCTCCTTCACAAAGGCATCCAAATCCTTATCAAGAAGCAAGGCTGCCAGATAAAGGTCACGATAGACAGCAGAGTCGTTCTTCATTGCCATCCGGTGAGCGTATGCACGGCCACCCTCTCCGCCATAAGGAGCGTTGCCGCTCAAATGACGGTAAAATTCCGAAGCACCATAGGCATTACTCTGCTTGCTGTGCCTATTGTATACCAAACCATCGGCACCATAGGGCTGCGGATAGTGGAATAGGCGCTCACCCAACTGTCCGGTCTTGGCCAAAGCGAGGTTTCGCAGGGCAGTGAGTTCGGCATTATAGTCATCGGACTTGCCACCCACCTCCAGCACCTTGTCATATTTGCTATCGTGCATATAGTGCCACGCTGCCAGCTCCATGTGAGGTGCAGGAGCATGATTGCTTACCTGGGCAGTAAACACAAAGAGCAGGGTAAATGCAAGCAAATTGGGCCACAATACCCCGAAGAAGTCACACTTGCGTACTCCGCTCATCATTCTATTGAGCCACACGATACCTATATAGAATATTACACATATAGGGATCCCCCAAAGCCATTTGGAGGCCGAATAGAGCATAGTACCGTCATTGACATCAGTCACCAAAGCGAGCAATATGCACGAGGGGATATACGACAATGCCTCCCAGCAACCATGCAACTTGGAGTAGCGGTTGATCAGCCGCTGCAACCCTCCCAGCAGGAGGGTCAGCAGGAAAGCGGTCAGGAAGGTATTGCTCTGAGTGACACCACCTGAGAGGTGATCCTGCATCAATGCCAATAACTCTCCTTGGAACACATAAATATATACGAAGGAGAAGATGGCAAACAGCACAGCACACAGCACGCTGATGCTCTTGTCATATTGGGTTCTTCTGCTCATTCTTTAATCAAGTTTTTTCAGCACAATGGCCGAGCGAGCCGGTATGTACAACCTGAGCCACTCCTTGCGGTATCGCTTGTGCACGGGATCGAAGCTGGTGAAATGCGTGAGGTTCGGATCGGTGAGTCCGTTGCCACCAAACTCGGGTGTGTCGGTATTAAGAACCTCCTTGTATGAACCGCGAGGCACCAGCAAGCCGTAATCGCTGTATGACTTGGTGGGACTGAAGTTGAAGACAAACAGCAGGTCATCGCGACGGTATGCCATAATCTGGTCACCATCGTTGCAGTTGACCTCTACCACCTTGCTCTTCTCGTACTTGGGCTGATTGCCTATGAGCTTTATCATGGCCTGGTCAAACTTACCCAAATACTCGTAGCAGAGCTTGTCATTGTCCACGAGGCTCCACTGACGGCGGGCATACTTGTAGCTCCATCCATTGCCCTCGCGTGGGAAGTCGATCCACTCGGGATGGCCAAACTCGTTGCCCATGAAGTTGAGGTAGCCACCGTTGATGGTCGATGCCGTAAGCAGGCGTATCATCTTGTGCAGCGCGATACCGCGGTGAGCCATGTAGTTCTCGTCGCCCTTCTGGAAGTGCCAGTACATATCGGCATCCACGAGGCGGAAGATGATAGTCTTGTCACCCACGAGTGCCTGGTCATGGCTCTCGGCATACGAGATGGTCTTCTCGTCCTGACGGCGGTTGGTCACCTCCCAGAACATGCTGGTGGGCTTCCAGTTCTCGTCGGTCTGCTCCTTGATGAGCTTGATCCAGTAGTCGGGCACGTTCATCGCCATGCGGTAGTCGAATCCGTAGCCGCCGTTCTTGATGGGGGCTGCCAGTCCCGGCATACCCGATACCTCCTCGGCAATGGTGATGGCATTCTTGTTGAGTTCGTGGATGAGCGAGTTGGCCAGGGTGAGGTAGCAGATGGCATCGCCATCCTGATTCAGGTTGTAGTAGTCGCCATAGCCACAGAAGGCTTCGCCCAAGCCGTGGCTGCGGTAGAGCATAGAGGTGACGCCGTCGAAGCGGAAGCCGTCGAACTTATACTCCTCCATCCAGAAGCGACAGTTAGAGAGCAGGAAGCACACCACATCGTTCTTGGAGTAGTCGAAGCAGAGTGAGTCCCAAGCCGGATGCTCATGACGGTCGCCTGGATAGAAATATTGGTTGGGGTCGCCAGCCAAGTTGCCAAGCCCCTCCAGCACATTCTTCACGGCGTGAGACTGCACCATATCCATGATCACGGCAATACCGTTGGCATGAGCCTCATCAATAAGTTGCTTGAGCTCCTCAGGCGTACCCTGACGCGACGATGCCGCGAAGAAGTTGGATACGTGGTAGCCGAACGAGCCATAGTAGGGATGCTCCTGAATGGCCATAACCTGTATGCAGTTGTACCCCGCAGCAATCACACGCGGCAACACTTTCTCACGGAACTCGTTGTAGGTCGAAACCTTCTCCTCCTCGCTCGACATGCCCACATGGCATTCGTAGATAAGTAGGGGTGAGGTGTTGGGTTTGAACTTCTTCACCTTGAACTCATAGGGTTCGGGCTCCCATACCTGTGCACTGAAGAGATAGGTTTTCTCGTCCTGCACTACACGACGAACGTAAGCGGGAATGCGCTCTCCTGAGCCGCCTTCCCAGTACACCTTCATCTTATAGTAGTCTTCATGGTGGATGGCATCGGCAGGCAGGTTCACCTCCCAGTCGCCATGTCCGTTGAGTCGGGTGAGCTTATACTCGGGCTTCTCCTGCCACCCGTTGAAATCACCTATGAGGTATATCTCCGTAGCGTTGGGTGCCCACTCGCGGAATGTCCATCCCGTCTTTGTCTTGTGCAGACCATAGTACTTGTGACCACAAGCCACATCCTTCAGTTTCTTGGCACCATTGTCGGTGAGTTCGTTCCTACGACGTACATAATAGTCGTAGCGGCCTTGAATCGCAGGTTCGTACGGTTCCAGCCACGGGTCGTTCTCGATAAGTTTAAGCATGATATTTCATAATTATGAGTTCTGAATTATGAGTTCTAAATAATCACCTGCTAATGAGAGTCCGTTAACCAAACCCTCGGGCATCAGACAGAACCCAACCTTCAGAATTCAGAATCCAACATTACTTCTTCACTTTCACAATTATCTTCTTCAGACCTGTCGGTGTAATACCGGGCGCATGGCCGTCAGAGGGGAAAAAGAGGGTAAACATACCAGGTTTTACAGTAATATAGTCATCGGCCAATCCCTCATAGAGTGTGAGGTCCTTGACAGTATCATACTCAGCCTCAGGAAGGTCAGCACGCAGGGTATATCCCATCACTTCAACGCCTGTCAAAGGAATCTGAATGTCAACAAATTCATTGTGAGTCTCCAGCTTGGCATCCTCCTTGGTCTTGGGGCCAATCTCGTTGACATTGACAATCAATTCATTCTCTACAAGAACAATTTTTCCGGGTTCGAGTGCTTTCAGGTCAGTGGTCTCAATGTAGTCCATAGCCTTTGCAAACAAAGGATTCAGCGAAGCATAGCCGCGTAAGTTTTTCAGACTGTCTATTACCATGGCTTTAATTTTTGAGGTTATAGTATATATTCCAAATTTATTCGCAATAGTGCAAATGTAAGTATTATCCTCCTAACCTCCAAATATACGAACCGAAAAAGAAAAAGAACTACTCTAAAAGTCTGTTTCATTCCTGATTCCATCTGTAGATATAACCCCAAGGCTACAAATCACAACTATGACACATTTCCACAAGGTGCGCGAAGCTACGCGATTTACCATACAAACACTAATTCTCCCCAGAAATCACACTTAGTTATCAAGAGAAGAACAACAAACAATCATTACAAATTCATACATAAAAGGAATAATATGAGTAAAGTGTAAGCGGAAATAAAAAAAAGGAGTATCTTTGCGCGTTAAAGAAAAAAAAACGACAAACCATTATCATATATGATAGAAAGAAAATTGCTTTTAGGTGACGAGGCTGTAGCCCTCGGAGCAATACACGCAGGCATCAGCGGAGTGTATGCCTATCCGGGAACCCCCTCGACAGAAATCACTGAGTATATACAAACCCATGCGCCTGAGATACGAAGCCGTTGGTGCACGAATGAAAAGACGGCCCTGGAAGCAGCCTTAGGCATGTCGTACGCAGGAAAGCGAGCGTTAGTATGCATGAAACACGTAGGCATGAATGTTGCCGCCGATGCTTTTATCAACTCTGCCATCACAGGTGTTAACGGTGGCGTAGTGGTACTGGCTGCCGATGATCCCTCCATGCACTCATCACAGAACGAGCAGGACTCACGCTTCTATGGCAAGTTTGCCATGATTCCTATTCTGGAGCCATCAACCCAGCAAGAGGCCTATGACATTATGCCCTATGCTTTCTGCCTATCTGAAGAGTTGAAACTTCCGGTACTGCTGCGTGTCGTTACCCGTCTGGCTCACTCTCGTGCCGGTGTTGCAGTAGGTCGGATCCAGCCCCAGAATCCGCTCCACCTCGACAACGAGCGCACCCACTGGGTACTGCTTCCCGGCAATGCCCGCCGCCAATATGCCTCACTTATTGAGAAACAACCCCTGCTGTTGGCCTCCTCGGAGAAGTCGCCCTACAACAAGTCTGTATTCGGGGAGGAGAAATCCGGACTCGGTATCATCGCCTGCGGCATCGCCTATAATTATATCATGGAAAATCAACCACAAGAGCACGGTTTCCCCGTTTTAAAAATATCACAGTACCCCATACCAGAGGCCTTGATCAAGGAACTCGCCAGCCAATGCAAGTCGCTGTTGATTGCCGAGGATGGCCAACCCTTGGTAGAGGAGCAAATAAAGGGTATGTTAGGAAGCAACTATCCCATCAAGGGTCGACTCACTGGCGACCTCCCAAGAATGGGCGAACTGACTCCCGATAATGTGGGTGAAGCATTGGGCATAGAGCAGGCTACAGCATTCGCTGCAGCCCAACATATCGTAGCACGCCCCCCTGCCCTATGCCAAGGTTGCGGACACCGCGATGTGTATGATGCACTGAATAAGGTGGCGGCAGAGTACGAGGACGCACGCATCTTCGGTGACATAGGTTGCTATACCCTCGGTGCCCTACCTCCGTTCCGAAGCATCGACAGTTGCGTAGATATGGGTGCCTCCATCACGATGGCCAAAGGTGCAGCCGACGCAGGTGCCCATCCCTCCATAGCAGTGATTGGCGACTCCACTTTTACCCATTCGGGCATGACAGGATTATTGGATGCCATCAACGACCACAGCCCCATCACAGTTATCATCTCCGACAATCTGACCACCGCCATGACGGGCGGACAGGATTCTGCCGGAACCAACAAGTTCGAAGCTATATGCCTTGGCTTAGGCGTAGAGCCCGAGCATCTACATGTGGTGGTGCCCCTACCCAAGAATATGGAGGAAATTACGAATATCCTGCGCCAAGAGATAGAGTATAAAGGAGTCTCAGTCATCATTCCACGTCGCGAATGTATGCAGACCCTCAAACGCAAACTCAGAAACAAGAAATAACATGAAGAAAGATATCATATTAGCTGGCGTGGGCGGACAAGGCATCCTTACCATAGCCACAATCATTGGCGATGCTGCAGCCGCGGCAGGACTGAGCCTGAAGCAGGCCGAGGTGCATGGCATGAGCCAAAGAGGTGGTGATGTACAGTCCAACTTACGCCTATCGACCGACACCATCCATTCCGACCTGATCAAGCAGGGGACAGCCGACCTTATCATCTCCATGGAGCCAATGGAAGCACTGCGCTACGTACAGTATCTACACGGCAAAGGAAGTGTGGTAACCTCTTCACACCCCTTCAAAAACATCCCTAACTACCCAGAGGAACAGGACATTGCCACCGAACTTGAGGCACTCCCCCACACTGTGAGCCTCCCCATCAACGACATAGCCAAGGCCAACAGTCTGCCCAAGAGTGCCAACGTAATCCTACTGGGTATGGCAGCCAAGTTCATCGAAATACTCAGCCCCGAGCAATTGCGCGAGAGCATAGCCCGTGTGTTTGCACGAAAAGGCGAGGAGGTAGTCAAGGCCAACCAAAAGGCATTCGACTTGGGATTGACAGCCGTGTAGTACAACAGACTCAGAATACCATAGACTATCTTAGTCAACCACAGACAACAAGAAAAACAATGAAGATTTTTAATGAAGCATTAGTAGAGCAGGCTGCCCAAGCATGCCACATCGCCAATCTATCGGCAGCTACTATCGGAGAGATACTGCTCATTGCTCAACATTTGGAAAGGGAGACTGGCATCCCCTTTATCCGTATGGATCAAGGTTCTCCAGGACTCCCGGTCAACCGCTACGGCGTGGAGGCAGAGAAGGCTGCGCTCGACCGTGGCGTAGGCTCACAATACCCCGCAGCAGCCGGTATACCGGAACTTAAGCGCGAAGCCTCACGCTTTGTCAAGGCATTCCTAAACATCGACATATCAGAGCGCTCATGCGTACCTACCGTTGGTAGCGTAGCCGGCTCGTTCGGCTCGTTCATCGCCTGCACCCAACGCACACCAGGCAAGAACAAGGTGCTGTTCATCGACCCCGGCTTCCCCATTCAGAAGTCACAGCTCAGAGTCATCGGAGCCGAATGGGTGGAATTTGACATATACCTCCACCGTGGTGCTGCCCTGGAATCGAAGCTGGAGAGCATGCTGCAGCAGGGAGACATAGCAGCCATCATCTACTCCAACCCGAACAACCCCGCCTGGATCTGCCTCGAAGAGGAAGAGCTAGCTACGATAGGCAAACTGGCCACAAAGCACGATGTCATCGTCATGGAAGACCTCGCCTACTTCTGCATGGACTTCCGCCACGATATGGGTCATCCCTTCGAGCCACCCTTTTCCCCCACCGTAGCCCGATACACCGACAACTACATCCTGATGCTGTCGGCCTCAAAGATCTTCAGCTATGCCGGACAACGCATGGCCCTGACATGCATCAGCGACAAACTGTTCGACCGCCACTTCCCCGCTCTTGCCGAACGCTACCACGATGCCGGCGTGTTCGGACAGACACTCATCGCATCTATCCTATATATGATAACCTCAGGATGCACCGCCTCCACCCAATACGCCTACGCCGAGATGCTGCGACTCTCCACCGAGGGCACCATCAACTTCGTGGAAGACACCCGAGAATATGCCCTGCGGGCAGAGAAGATGAAAAAGATCTTCACCGGCAATGGCTTCCATATCGTCTACGACTACGACGTGACCCAAGCCGTGGGCGACGGCTTCTTCTTCACCATCGGATATGGCAATATGAGTAGCGGCGAACTGCTGAGAGAGCTCCTATATTACGGAGTCAGCAGCATATCGCTCTCCACCACTGGCAGCGAGCAGCTGGGAGTGCGAGCCTGCACCTCACGCATGAGAGACGACCTATACCCCATTATGGAAGAGCGCATGAGAGCCTTCCATGAAGACCATCCCATACTACAATAACGATAAAAACGATATTCTCCATGATTTGGAATCCTTACAAAGAGTGTATGAGCCGCGACGAGATGCACGCGCTGCAGAGCAAGCGGCTACAGAAATTGGTCACCTACGTGTACCACAATGTCCCCTTCTATCGCAACAAGATGCAGGCGATGAACCTATCTCCCGAGGACATACACAGCATCGACGACATCGTGAAGTTGCCCTTCACCACCAAGCAGGATCTTCGCGACAACTACCCCTACGGCTTGCAGGCCGCCCCACCCTCTGAGATTGTGCGCGTGCATGCTTCATCGGGAACCACCGGCAACCCCACCATCGTGGGCTACACCCGCAAGGATCTTGCCGTATGGTCCGAAGTAATGACACGTGCCCTGACAGCCTACGGCATCACACGCGACGACACCTTCTCCGTGAGCTACGGCTACGGACTCTTCACCGGCGGACTGGGAGCACACTATGGCGTAGAGAACCTCGGAGCCACCGTCATCCCCACCTCAACTGGTAATACCGAGAAGCATATCCGCCTCATCCGCGACCTTCAGATCACAGGCATTGCCTGTACACCCTCCTACGCACTCTATCTGGCCGAAACCCTCGAAAAAATGGGACTAACCAAGGACGACATCAGCCTGCGAGTAGGTGCCTTCGGGGCCGAGCCATGGACAGAGAACATGCGCAAGGAGATTGAGGAGCGCCTCGGCCTGAAGGGTTTCAACCTCTACGGACTCAGCGAAATCATGGGACCCGGAGTCTCCTACGAGTGTGAGGTACAGGATGGCTCACACATCAGCGAAGACCATTTCTACCCCGAGATTATCCATCCCGAGACCCTCGTGCAGCTCCCCCACGGCCAGCAAGGTGAACTGGTATTCACCACCCTCACCAAAGAGGGCATGCCCCTGCTTCGTTACCGCACCAAGGATCTCTGCACCCTGTACGATGGACAGTGTGCCTGCGGACGCACCTCTGTACGCATGGGACGCATCATCGGACGCAGCGACGACATGCTCATCATCCGAGGCATCAACGTATTCCCCTCACAGGTAGAGAGCGTCATACTCGAGATGCCCGAGTTCGAGCCCCAATACATGCTTGTTGTCGACCGCGTGAACAACCTCGATACCCTGCAAGTGCAGGTAGAGGTGCGCCGCGACTTCTTCGGCGACGACATTGGCCGCATGCTAAACATGAAGAAGGCTCTCTCCGACAAACTCAAGAGCGTACTCTCCATCAGTGCCGACGTCAAGCTCATGGAACCAGGCAGCATCGAGCGTAGTCAAGGAAAGGGCAAACATGTGATAGACAAGAGAAAATTAGTATAATAGAGCGGTGATCCATGAACCCCATTCAGATGGACAACTCTGCATCAATCAAAACTCAAAACTCATAACTCAAATCAGATTATGACCATCAAGCAATTATCCATCTTCCTCGAGAACAAGACTGGAAGAATCAACGAAGTGACCAAGATATTGGGCCAGCACGGCATCAACATGCACGCATTCAGCATGGCCGAGACCACCGACTTCGGCATACTCCGACTAATCGTATCGGAGGTAGATAAAGCCGTAGAGGTGCTGCGCAAAGCTAACTTTGCCGTAATGCAGACCGATGTGGTATGGATTACCTGCCCCAACGTAGCAGGTTCGCTATCCCATATCCTCGACCACTTGGCCGAGCAGCATATCTTCATCGAGTACATGTATGCCTTTGCCGAAGGCGACCAAGCCAATGTCATCATCCGCCCCAACGACATCGACCTCTGCATCCTGGTGCTGAAGGAGTGCGACTGCAACATCCATCACAGACTATAATCCCAACCAATTGCCCCGAGCACACAACGGCTCGGGGCTTAATACTCCGCATTTATAGATTGTATTGACAAAAAACTGTTACCCAAGAAAAATGAAATTGCATAGGGCAGCAGTTAGTGCTACAACAGTCCTCAACTCTTTATTCATGACTCCTGCCTACCGCATCATGCCATTAACGTAGTTTACAGTCTTCAGCAAATTGCCGTCGGCATCATATTCTTTAAACTCACCATCTTGCAGATTGTTGACAAATAAACCTTCGAGGCGAGTACCGTCAGGACGAGTTATGGTGCCTATACCGTTTTTCATACCATTCTTATATTCACCGTCATACACAGTGCCATCGGCCAATGTCATACATCCCTTGCCATTGGGCAAGTCGTTCTCCCACTCCCCTTCATACACATCACCATTGGGCCAACGGCATATACCTTCACCGTGACGCACATTCTGGCGCCAGCCGCCCTCATACACTTCACCGCTAACCATTTCGAAACGGCCATGTCCGTCAATCTCGCCATTCTTGTATTCGCCCACATACTTGCTGCCATTGGCGCGTGTATATTCACCATACCCCGAGCGTAGTCCATTGACATACTCCCCCACATACACATCGCCATCAGCAAAGCGATACTCGCCTTTTCCATGCTGCACATTGTCGCGCCACTGGCCTATATACTCATCGCCATTGGCATAAGAAAAGGTCCCATCTCCTTCGCGAACGTCATTTTTCCAATACCCATCGTAACATGACCCATCGAGCCAGAACATGCGCCCTTTTCCCTGCTTCTTGTCGTGAAACCACTCACCATTATAGTTTGAGCCGTCGTAGCACCATATATACACACCATTACCATGACGTTCGCCATGTTCCCACAGCCCGGTATACGTATCATCGTTAGCATAGTGCATGACACCGAATCCGTGTATCTCACCCATCAGGAAATTGCCTTCATAGCGCCGTCCGTCAGTGTAGTACAGCGTGCCACGGCCATTTCTCACATCCTTATACCATTCACCCTCATACTTTTCGCCATTCTTGTAGGTCATCGCACCTTGCCCGTGACGCTTCCCATACTCAAAATGCCCTTGATACACCGTACCGTCAGCATACGTAAGTTTGCCTCTGCCATGAGGGCGCATCAGCATCATATCACCTTTATACTGTGATCCGTCGCGTAAAGTTTTTGATTTCTGCGTCACCAGCACCTTCTCCACCACAGTCTTCTTCTGAGCAGTAGCCATAGCAGGCAACCCCAGCAACACCAATACCAAGAAGAGAAGATATATCGACCGTATTCTAATATTCATATTCTACATTTTCAAGCAAAGGTAGAAAAACGCACGTGAACAAACAAAAATATACCCATAAAAAATGTTTCTTCCCACGAAAGTTCCCTTCTTTGAGTCGGAAATACTCGCTGAAGAGTAACTGCCCATTTAAATTGGCGAGGGCAGGGTACCTCACGGTGCCCCACCCTCTATAGTTAAGAAACTACATTTACGTGGTTACCAATTCTATCAATAGTTTTCCTTCTGCACTTCGAAGTATGATTGTGGATGCAGGCAGGCAGGACAAGCCTTGGGTGCCTCTTCAGACTCAATGATGTATCCACAATTGCGGCATTGCCAGAACACCTTACCCTCTTTCTTGAATACGGCGCCGGCCTCTACATTCTTCAGCAGCTCCAAGTAACGTTCCTCGTGCCCCTTTTCAGCGATAGCGATATTGCGATACATGGCAGCGATGGCGGGGAATCCCTCTTCAGCTGCAATGTCGGCAAACTTGGGATAGTCGTCCACCCACTCCTCGTGCTCACCGGCGGCAGCAGCGCGGAGGTTCTCCATGGTAGTACCAATGACACCTGCGGGGAACTTGGCGGTAATCTCCACCATGCCACCCTCAAGATACTTGAACATACGCTTCGCGTGTTCCTTCTCCTGCTCGGCGGTCTCAGTGAAGATGGCAGCAATCTGCTCGTAACCCTCCTTTTTTGCCTGACTGGCAAAATAGGTGTAGCGCATACGTGCCTGTGACTCACCAGCGAACGACATCATCAAATTCTTCTCAGTCTGTGTACCTTTAACACTCTTAGCCATAATTCTTATCCATTTAATAGGTTTATATTGTTATTCGTTTTTTCTTCATTACCGGGTCAACACCCATTTTTTCATCTTTTGACGTTGCAAAGATAAGGATAGTTTTCCGTCCACACAAATAGACCCTATTTATCGACCGATACACAGCAGCTATGATGTTCTATCTGGCCGCAAGCTCCAGCGTAAAGCAAGTGGCGCCCTCCTGCGACACCACACGCAATGTACCGTGGTGCAGATGTACGATTTGCTTCGACAGTGCAAGCCCGATACCCGAACCTTGTGGTTTGGTGGTGAAGAAGGGGATGAAAATCTTTTCCTGCACTTCGGGCAATATGCCCGACCCATTGTCCGTGATGTGCAGTTGGTAGTAGTCCGAGGCGCTATCCATGCTGTCGGTCAGTGTCACCACGGCGTTTGGGGCTTGTGCGCAGGCCTCAGTCGCATTCTTCAGCAGGTTGATGAGCACCTGTTCCATCTGTGTGCGGTCTATGAGCAGCAGCGTGTCGGGATGGGCTATCTGATAACGGTAGGTGATGTGCTCCGTAGAGACAAACAGCGGCATCAGCGGCTCTATCAGCTGTGCGGCGCTCATCTCGGCGAGTACCGGCTGCGCCACCAAGGCCACTTTGCGGTAGTTTTTCATGAACTCCAGCAGCCCGTGGCTACGGCGATGGATCGTTTGGAGGCCTTGGCGGAGGATGGCGGTGGATTCAGCAGCAGCAATTTCCTCGGAGTTTTCTTTTTTCTCGGAGTACTCTGAGCAATCTGAGTTCTCCGGGAACTCCAAGAACTCTGAATGCGCAGGATGCTCTAAGCTACCAGGCAAGCACCCTTCCAACGTCTCCGACAAGGAGATGATAGGTGCCAACGAGTTCATGATTTCGTGCGTGAGCACCCGTATAAGTTTCTGCCACGATAGCATCTCGTTCTCCTCCAGCACTTCGCGTATGTTGCGCAGGGCATACAGGTGCAGGGTGCGCCCTCCCGTGGTGTATATGCTTACGTCGGCCACCATCCGTGTCTCTCGGGCTGTGCCCTTGTGCAGGGTCAGCTGCACGCTACGTCCCGGCCGCATCTCGCGCAGCATCTCGGGCAGTGTGGCATCCACCTTCGTCAGTTCGTCGATATGGCGCGGCGCATAGCCCAGCAGCTGCTCTTCGGCAGCGCGGTTGCCCCACTCTATGGTACCGTCGGCCTTGGCTACAATGAGTGCCGTGTCTATGCAGCCCAGCAATGTCTCGAAGTAGCGCAGTCGCGTATGTACCTCCATCTCGCGCTGCTTGTATTGCTCCACCACGTGGTTGATGTCGTGAGCCAAAGCATCGATGTCGGCCTGCCGCCACATGCCGTCGCGGTGTGTTGCCGCCTCGTGAAAGGCCAGCGAATAGTCGTGCATGCGCAGATTGGCCAGCAGCTGCTCCATCATGTCGTATGAGCGGCGGCTCTTGATGCAGAAGGTCGCCGCCACGGTTACCACGGCACAGCCGGCAAAGCAAGTGCTGACGTACATGCCCTCCGTATAGGTCCAACAGCCGATAAGCGTGGCCCCCAACACCAGGGCGATGAGCAAGAGGATGTGCAGTGTCTTCATAGTCCGTGCTTCTCTATTTTACGATACAGCGCATAGCGCGTGATACCCAGCAGCTCGGCAGCATGGTTTACGTTCCCTTCTGCTACGCGCACCGCCTCGACTATGGCTTCGCGCTCCAGCTTCTCCAGATTCAGCGTGCGCTGTTCGGCCTTGCGCGGTGCCGGTGCAGGGCGCAGGGTGAATAGCTGTGGCCCCAGCGTGCTGTGCTCGCTGAGGATGACGGCACGCTCCACGGCATGCTGTAGCTCACGCACATTGCCCGGCCACGCATAGCGCATCAGCTTGGCTTTGGCCTCATTGCTGATGCTCCTGATCTCCTTCTTGTATTTCCTTTTATATATATCCACGAAGTAGTCGGCCAGCAGCAACACATCGTCGTCCCTCTCCCTGAGCGGCGGCATGTGTATCTCTACGGTGTTGATACGGTACAGCAGGTCCTGACGGAAGGTGCCCTCGCTCACTCGTTCGTGCAGGTTGCTGTTGGTGGCGCAGATGAAGCGCACGTCGATGCGCTGCTCACGGGTAGAACCGAGGCGGGTGAACGTGCCCTTCTCGATGGCGCTGAGCAGTTTGGATTGCAGCGGCAGCGACAGGTTGCCTATCTCGTCGAGGAAGAGCGTGCCTCCCGAAGCTATCTCCATGCGCCCGGCCTTGGGCTTGTGGGCATCGGTGAAGGCTCCCCTCTCGTAGCCGAAGAGTTCACCCTCGAAGAGTGTCTCGGGTATGCTGCCCAGGTCTATCGTCACCAATGGGTGTGCAGCACGTGCCGAGTAGCCGTGCAGGGCACGCGCCACGAGGTCCTTGCCCGTACCGTTCTCCCCGAGGATGAGGACATTGGCATCGGTCTTGGCCAACACCTCCACCATATCCAGTACCTTCATCATCGCTCCCGATCGCCCGATGATAGGCGGCACACTGCTCTCGGCCATTCCCTCCATCTGCTTCTGCAGCGAGGCTTTCTCGCGGCGTGCCTGGCGCAGCTTTGCTGCCGCTGTGAGCGTAGCTATCAGTTTCTCGTTCTCCCACGGCTTGGCCACGAAGTCCGTGGCGCCCGCCTTGATGGCATTGATGGCCTTGCTCATGTCTGAGTAGGCAGTCATCATCACCACCACCGCTTCGGGATCGCGCTCCAGTATTTCATCCAACACTTCCATACCCTCCTGTCCACTGCTCGCATCACGGCTGAAGTTCATATCGAGCAGTATCACATCGGGGTTGTCGCTCTCCATAAACTGCGCTATACGGTCGGGGGTGGTACTCACCTTCACCTTCGCAAAGTGTGGCTTCAGCAGCAGGTTCAGCGCAAAGAGCACATCCTCATTATCATCAACGATAAGTATTGTTCCTTGATTCATACCGCAAAGATAATCATTATTCCTATACGCCGTATGTGCGAAATCGCACAAAAATGTGCATTTCCGCACATATTTCCCCAACCTCCAAAATCGCTACTTCACTGTATATCTTCACCTTAACGTTTTGGCACGATTCTTGTAGGCCTTATCTTTAGTATCGCGCCTCTGTCATTCTTCACGTAGTTAAGGATGACATAGCCGAAAAAGTAACAACATAAAGTATCAACCATAAAAAAACTACAATTATGATCAAGACAGAGAACCTTCAGAAGTACTTCCGCACGGAAGAAGTAGAGACACGCGCCCTGCGCGGAGTAAACATCCAAGTGAGCGAAGGCGAGTTCGTCGCCATCATGGGTCCCTCGGGCTGTGGCAAGTCCACCCTGCTCAACATCCTCGGCCTGCTCGACAACCCCACCTCAGGCACCTATCTCCTACAGGGCACCGATGTCACCGCCCTCAGTGAGGACGACCGCACACGCCTGCGCCGTGGAGTCATCGGCTTCGTATTCCAGAGCTTCAACCTTATCGACGAGCTCAACGTGCGCGAGAACATCGAGCTACCTCTTTTATATATGGGCGTGCCCGCTGCCGAACGCGCTCCGCGCATCGAAGAGGCCATGGAGCGTATGGGCATCAGCCACCGCGCCCAACACTATCCCCACCAGCTCAGCGGCGGACAGCAGCAGCGCGTAGCCATAGCCCGTGCCGTAGTCACACGCCCACAGATTATCCTTGCCGACGAGCCCACAGGTAACCTCGACTCTGCCAACGGCCGCGAAGTGATGGATCTCCTGCGCCAGCTCAACGAAGGCGGCACCACCGTTGTCATGGTCACCCACAGCATGCGCGATGCCTCATACGCCACACGCACCATCAACCTCTTCGATGGCGAGGTTGTGGATAAGTTGGAGTCACTCTAATCTCACACAGATATTATTTTAACTTTGTTTCAGGATGACAAAAGGCAAGCAAAAAATGAAATATCAAGCCTATGACAAAAAATTATCATACCTTTGACAAAGTTTTGTCGAGCCTGTGATAAATTTTGCCAAACCTGTAAAAATCCTTGACAAACAGTACGCAAACTAAAAAGCTTAAAATGCTACTACACTACATCAAAATAGCCCTGCGCAATTTACGCAAATACCCAGCGCAAACCGCCATCTCCGTGCTCGGCCTCGCCGCCGGCTTCGTATGCCTCTCGCTCTCTGCCTTGTGGATGCACTACGAGAACACCTACGACACGATGCACAAAGACCATGAGCGGATATATACGTTTATGGATCCGTGGGCATTAGGTCGTACCAAGTATCTTTCGCCCTTTCATCGCCTGAGAGCCCGTCCACAACTATACACAACATTACGCGATGAGTTTCCTGAAGTGGAGGCTATTACCTGTATCTTCTCTTTATATAGCAGCCCTAGGGCTTGTTGGAAAAAGGTGAATGGTATGGATGTCAACCCCATTATGATTGACAGTACATTCCTTCGGGTGTTTGACTTGCCGCTTTTACAGGGCGACTACGACTTTTTCACCAACCCCGACAAGATAGCTCTGAATGAAAAGTATGCCAAACGACTCTTCCCCGATGAAACTGATGTTATTGGACGCAAACTGACGCTCTACCGTGAAAGGGATATGTGGGGGCGTAGAAATACCGAAGGAGAGCGGGAAGTTGAAGTGGGTGCTGTTATCAAGGACTTCGGCGAACACAGTATCTTTGATTTTGACATTGCATATACTGAGTTTGGCGCAAGAGGAAGAGATATGCATCATCTGTATGCAAAGTTGTACGAAGGTGTAGATGTAGAGGCTTTTGCCAAGAAAGTAGCTGACTGGTATGTGACCGGACTGTATAGTATTGAGGAATGGAACAAACCATATGGCACGCAAACGATTCAGATTTCTGATGCTCACAAGTCGACAGGAAAGTACACGCTCAGCCTCACTTGGGAGTATCTGCAGGTATTCTTTGTATGTAGCGTGTTATTGGTAGTATGTGCACTCATCAATTATCTTGTACTCTATCTCATCCGTTTGCGCAGCCGTGAGCGCGAGATGGCCTTGCGTATCGTCAATGGCTCTACCGTGGGCGGACTGATGATGATGTTCCTTATCGAAGTTTCTATCGTGCTCTTTCTGGCAATGGCCTTCGGTTTACTCGGAGTAGAGTGGTTGCACATGCCGTTCTCTCGGTTCACAGCAATTCATACAGGATATGGCTACATTATGAGCCGTGCGCTATGGATAATGCTCATTACTGGATCTGTTTGTCTTACGCTCTGCGTTATTCCGATAGCCATTGTTCGGAATCGTACACTCACGGGGCATAATCTCCGCAACGACAAATCGCGTAAAATCAGTTCGTTCGTTCAGTTGACAGTAAGTATGACCTTTATCTTCTGCTCTGTAGTGATGATACGCCAAGTAGCATTTATGAAGAATACTGACTGGGGACACAATATCAGGGGACGTGCACAACTGCATTTTCCCGAATTGGAGAAAAAAAGGGTGTGGAACGCCAATCCTGCTGCAAGGAAGTATAACGAAATAGCACCCCATCTGCGTGAGTTGCCTATGGTCACGGAACTTCTGGAAGGTTCTATAGACTTGAGTGTGTCATTAGAATATAATAAAGTGGCATGGAATATTCCAGACAAGATAAGTCTTTCGCCTGGAGAGGATGAAGTGTATATAGAAATCATCGAAGGGGTCTGGGATGTTGCTAATCCAAGCAATGGATTTACCGTGCTCGAAGGATCTTTGCCACGCAAAGAGGAATGGCAGGCCAATGAGATTGTTGTTACCGATAAGGTGTGTCGTGACCTCGGAATAGATAATCCCATAGGCCAAACGGTATATACAAAACGTACATACGGAAGTAGTAGAGACCCGAAAGACCGTCGAAATGAGTTTACTATCGTAGCCGTTATCAAAGACATTTATTATAATCCTTTCAAGGATACAGAGGCAACCGCAATACTCTCTCTCGGATGCGCCCTCGCGGAAAATAACAACGAGAGTGATTACCTCACCATCACCTATATGCCAAATGAACGCAAGGAGTTTGAACATCGTGTACACGAAATTATGAAGACGAAGTTCCCTGACGTGGATTATGATTTGGTTTTCTCGGAAGATGTTTTTAACAATCAATTGAGGAGCGAGACCAACCTGATGACAATCCTCGGCATCATCACCGCCGTCTGCATCCTCGTGGCCGTGTTTGGCGTATACTCCATCGTGACACTTGCCTGTGCCCAACGACGCAAGGAGATTGCCCTGCGCAAGATTCACGGTGCCACGCTGGCGGACATCCTCTCCATATTTATAAAGGAGTACGGACTCATCGTCCTCGCCGCCTCGGCCGTCGCCTTCCCCATAGGCTATATGATAATGAAGGAGTGGGTGGCGCAGTACGTGAAGCAAGCGCCCATCGCCTGGTGGATATACGCCGTCATCCTCCTCGCCATCGTCCTGCTCATCGCCCTCTCGGTAGGCTCGCGCGTATGGCGCACCGCACGAGAGAATCCGGCGGAGGTGATAAAAAGGGGAAACTAAAGACAAAAAATTCGCGTAAAACATTAATAGAACCAACATGCTACTACACTACATCAAAATAGCCCTGCGCAACCTACGCAAGTACCCCGCGCAAACCGCCATCTCCGTGCTCGGCCTCGCCGCCGGCTTCGTCTGCCTCTCGCTCTCTGCCCTGTGGATGCACTACGAGAACACTTACGACACGATGCACAAAGACCATGAGCGGATATATTCGTTCCAAGATGAACGATACAGTAACAGCCGTGGCGAGCAGGCACGAGGCACCACTCTGTTGGCTTCGTGCGCTGTATATAGAGCGTTACTTCAAGATTTACCCGAAGTGGAAGCCACATGTGCCATTCAACTGGTCGAGCCGTTAGATGGAATCATTGAGGGTACAACGCTTCGTGTGCTGGATATTGACGAACGTTTCCCTACTGTTTTTGATGTTCCTTTGCTGGAAGGCAACTTGGCCTTCCTTGAGCGAAAGGAGGAAAACCATGTCGCAATCTCAGAGCCACTGGCACGGCTGCTTTTCCCCGAAGCAACGCACTATGTGGGAAACAAGTTCCATTTGATTAACGATATGGAATTAGTCATCGATGCTGTTTATGAGCCGTTTGACGAGCACAGTCTCTTTGCAGACTGCAATATGATAATGTACCGAGAATTCAACCCTGAATGGGGATGGAGTGATACTATGTTCGCAAAATTGTACAAGGGTGTGGATGTGCAAGCCTTCTCCGATAAGGTATATAATATATGTAAGGAGAACGGTGACTCATTGCACACTGCAACCATCCCTTTAGTGCAGGCTCATCGCTATGGTGGCAACAGCCTCAGCCTGCGCTATACACACTTGCAGAACTTTGCCCTATGCAGTGCACTGCTTGTGGTGTGTGCGCTCATCAATTTCCTCGTACTCTACCTTATCCGCCTGCGTGGCCGTCAGCGTGAGATGGCGCTCCGCATCGTCAGCGGTGCCACCACCCGTAGCCTACTGCTGATGTTTGTGATAGAGTACAGTATGGTACTCATCGCGGCAGTAGCCATAGGGGCGCTCGTCATTGAGTGGCTGCGCGAGCCGTTTGTCCGCTTTGCCTCCATCGGCTTGGGCGGCTATTACATACAGTTGCAGTCTTTCTACTATATGCTGGGCATTGCGGTCGTTTGCCTTGTCGTTAGTTTGGTACCAATAGCCGTTGTGCGTCATCGTACACTACATCGCAGCCTTTCGGCTCGTCAGTCTGGCGGTGCGATGCGAAAGGCCAGCCTCTTCATCCAACTCACTACAAGCATAGCCTTTATCTTCTGCACCATTGTCATGCTACGCCAAGTGCACTTCCTCCGCAACAACGACTGGGGCTACACTATCAAGGGACGCGCAATGATGTATGTACAGGGCACACGCAGTTCGCAAGAATTTAATATGGAGTTTTTCTCGATGATGGACCGACAGATAGCGCACCAAATGATGCAGTTGCCTATGGTAACGAATGTGCGCGATATAGCGCGTACGTTCAATGGTATAGGCGGAAGCACCTTTGGCTGCGAGATAAGCGCTATGCCCGACGGAGAGTACACGACAGTTACAATGGAACCGGGGTTTTGGGACATCGGTCACCCCGATTATGGCTTTACAGTTGTAGAAGGCACATTGCCGCGTGAGGAGAACTGGGCTGAGAATCAAATTGTCATCACTGAGAATACGCGCCGTGCCTTGGGATGGGACACTGCTGTGGGACGTATGGTCTACTGGAAGTCACACGGAGGGAGAAAGCAGGGAGCAAACGAGGTGGTGGCAGTTATCAAGGACATTCACACCGAATCACTCATGGAGCTACCGGCCAAGTATTATTTCCTAAGTCGGCAGGGCTATAACAAGATATATGGAGAAAGGAATGATTGGACAAAGTATGGTTATTACCTTACAATAAGTTACGAGCCCACAATGCGTAAAGAGTTCGAGGCTGCCATAGATAAGATGATGAGCAAGCAATTCCCAGAGATTATCTATAAGGTGCGCTATCAAGAAGATTTGTTGGCCGACAAGCTCCGAAGCGAGACTAACCTGATGACAATCCTTGGTATCATCACCGCCGTCTGCATCCTCGTGGCCGTGTTTGGCGTATACTCCATCGTGACGCTTGCCTGCGCCCAAAGGCGCAAGGAGATAGCCCTGCGCAAGATTCACGGTGCCACGCTGGCGGACATCCTCTCCATATTTATAAAGGAGTACGGGCTCATCGTCCTCGCCGCCTCGGCCGTCGCCTTCCCCATAGGCTATATGATAATGAAGGAGTGGGTGGCACAGTACGTGAAGCAAGCGCCCATCGCCTGGTGGATATATGCCGTCATCCTCCTCGCCATCGTCCTGCTCATCGCCCTCTCGGTAGGTTCGCGCGTATGGCGCACGGCACGAGAGAATCCGGCGGAGGTGATTAAGAGGGGGAATTAAGCGCCAGATGTTCTATATTCCAAGACTGGCAATATTCATTTCAAGTCTGGCAATATATATTCCAAGTCTTGGAATATTACTTTTATCGAGGTACTAAATTTTGTTTATTACGGTTACTGTGCCAAATGCGAAGCGTAAGTTAAGGCAGACGCGGTCTTAACTTACGATAAGCCGAAGCGTAAGTTAAGATAAAAAAAAATCTTCTGCGCTCGCTGTGAAAAATATTGAAGTGAACTTCATATTTCTCGCTCGTTTATTACTATCTTTGCAGAAATTTTGATGGAAAAGAAAAAATAGGCATAAAATAATTATAGTATTAACTAAAAATTGAAAATTATGAGAAAGTTTACATTTTTACTTCTTTCGATGTTCCTTATGGTAGGAACGGCGGTCGCTCAGGACGCTGCATTCGAACTTAAAGCGGTTACACCCAGTAGTAATCAGCCTACAACAAGAGTGGACAATGTGACACTTGTATTCACAAAAGATGTAGTAGCAACAATGCCCGAGGGTGGTATTGCAGTAGTAAACAATGAGACCAAGGAGAGTGTCAAGCTTGCCAATATCTACGAGAATCCTTGGATGGACAAGAACATGGTAGTATTCGAGTTCGAGAAGCAAGTAGTAACCGGTAAGGATGGCAAGGAGGAGGAGCGACCTATGTATATTGACACCCCTGGTACTTACAGTTTTACCATTCCTGCAGGTTGCATAAAGAGTGTTGATGGAGAGGAGTTTGCCGAGCATACATTCACATTCTCTATTGTTGGCACATTCTCTATGGTGAACTATTCGCCTACCACGACCGACAAGCTCGAGAAGATCGACATTACATTCGAAAAGGAAATCATCAATGTGGCAATGCCTAACAGTGGTATGATGATAGCAGATCTCTACTGGACAACCTTTGTGAATATAAAGAAAGATGTGGCCATCAGCGAAGACAAGAAGACCGTTACTTTGGAACTGGAAAGCCCCATCACCACCCCTGGACAATACTTTCTGGAATTGTATAACGGTGTTTTCATCAGCGCAGACGGTATCAACGAGAATGCTTCATTGACATTCAATGTGGTAGATTCGAAGCCCTCATTCTCTACCAACTATGAGAATGGAGATAAAGTGAAGGAACTCGGGAACTTGGAAATCACCTTCAACAATGTCAAAGAGGTAAAACTCGTAGAGGGTGCTGATGCTGTGACGGTCTATCTCCCCGGTGGTAGCGAAGGTACAGGAACCGCGACATTGGCCGATGGCAAGATTACCGTAACCTTCGAACAGGCATTTACCGAAGAGGGTGACTATACCTTTGTAATCCCCGCCGGTATGTTTACAATGGACGGGATCCCCAATGAAGCACGCGAACTGACAGTGAATCTCTATTCATTCGAAATCATCCCTCTGGAAATAGTAAGCATTACTCCCGTTGCTGGTCCTGTAGACTCATTGGCCAAGATTGTGGTGAAGTATAACCAGCTTGTATCACTCTACTACGACGAGGAAGGACGTACCCTCTCAAACACTATCAAGTTGACATGCGGTGACAAAGAATACACACTGAACTATGCCCCCTCTGGCTACAACATCACCGATAATATCGAGTATCTTGTAAACGCTTCTTGGAATTATGAGAAGAATGAATGGGAGTCAACACCTATTACCGAGGTAGGTACCTATTCTTTGAATGTAGCAGATATTATTGTCAACTATGGTGCCGAGACATATACCGACGAGTGGGGCTACAGCAACTATAAATGGCATGAGCAGGGTAAACACTGCGAAGGTGTAATCATGTGGACCATCGCTGATGACGGCAGCGCCATTAAGACTACCGATGCTGAGGCTGGAGAGCAAGCCATCTACGACCTCCTTGGTCGCCGCATCGAGAAGATAACCGGTATCGGTATCTATATTGTCAATGGAAAAAAAGTTGTGGTTAAGTGAGAGCCTTCTTACTACATCTATATAAGTAAGGGTGTGTCCGCCGGACACACCCTTCTTTTTGTCTTGAGATAATTCAGATATCTCTTATTCCTTCTGGTCAAGGTAGTAGAGATCGCCGGAAAGGATCTGCTCTATACGCATGACCATCTCGTCCGTCTCCATGTCGAGCGATACGGCGAGACCTTCGGGCTCGATGAGTATCGTCTTGGGGGTAGCGACAACCTTATAGAGTTTGGCCGCGGGAGAGTCAGTGCCCATACCGTCACACGCATGAAGCCACCCCTCACGATTGGTTCCGGCACCGTTCACAATGCTCTTCCATGCCGCCACGTCGCTATCCAGCGATACGCTGATGATGATGTATTGGTCTTGGTGTGGTTTGATGACTTCGTAAAGGTTGTTCAACTCGGCGAGCATCTCGGCAGATTTCTCGCAGTTGTTCTTCCAGAAGTTAAGGATTACGTAACGCCCCCGGTAATCGACAAGGTGCTTGGTGTCTCCATCAAGCAGGTGGAGGGTGATATCAGGAACCTCATTGCCTACCTTCATGGAACTTGCCAACACGCTATTGCGAAGCGACTGGTAGTAAGGGTGAGCATGCAGGGTAGTCGACACAGCATTGAGTACCTGCCCGGCATAGGCCTCACTTAGTTTGGGTAGCAGTGTGCACTCCATCTCAAGAGGTGTCATAGGTGAGGCGTTGTGGTCAATAAGGAAACGTAGTGCTTCCGACTCGGTCTTGATGGTCTCTTGGGCGACAATTCGCTTGGCTGTGCTCTTGCCTTCGGGGCTGTTGAGCCACTGTTCGTCATGTTGTTCCGCCAGTGCGGCAATCTTCTTTTCTGCTTCATCCGCACCGTCACGCAAGATGGCCTTATATGCGGTATAGGCATCGTTAGTGGGTGTACCTGTCGCGGTACTCAGCTCGGGCCGCATGGCCGATGCTGTGGTCACGGAGACTGTCCCAGGTTCCACAAAGAGCCCGATGTCTTTGCCCTCGCCAAAACCCTTGATGGCGTATAGCAATACGTGCTCGTCTTGGGAAAATGGATACGTGAGAGTATACTTCCCTTTTCGCACCTTGGCTTGAGCCACTTCAATCTCTAGGCCAAGTTCGTTGGTGCGTGTCAGGTATACTTTCTTTACTTTCTTGCCGTCACTCAACCGATTGTCAATGATAGTGCCATTGATGGTGCAGGTACCTTGGGCACTGGCTGCAAGGCTGACAGCTATAAATAGGATTGCTGATAAGATTCTGTATTTCATAATTATGTCTTTATTTATCTCCATCCACGATACTCTTGAGTTTCTTTACCATCTCTTCGCCTCTGAGGCCAAACGCAACCACATTGCCATCGGGGTCTATAAGCACGGTGTGAGGTACACCCTTGACGTTGAATAGCTTGACACCTTCGCTACCCCAACCCTTGAGTGTGGAGATGTGTACCCAGTTCTTGTGCGTGAGTTGGTTCTTTGCAATGCAGTTGACCCAGTCGTCCTTCTTGTTGTCTAATGAGTAGCTGAGCACCACGAGCTTATCGCTTCCTTCAGAGTATGAGAGTGCCTCTTTCAAATAGGGTATCTCGCGACGGCAGGGGGCACACCAGCTGGCCCAGAAGTCGATGAACACATGCTTGCCACGGAAGTCAGACAAGGCTATCTCCTGCCCCTCGGAGGTGAGACCACTGATGTCGGGAGCCGCAGCCCCTTCCTTGAGGTTGGCCGAGCGTATCTCATTAACCAGATCCTTGTACATCGCCTGTTTGTGCAGCTCCTGCGGCACAGCACCCAGAAATGTCTGTATCATCTCTGTGGTGAATGTGGGCACCATTGCGTATTTGATGACATAGAGCACCACGGGAGAATTGATGTGCTCGTATATGAAGTCCATGATGGCCACCTTGAAGTGAAGGTTGTTGACATAGAATGTGGGCGAGGTGAATCTCTGTTCAGCCTCCTGATCACCCTTTATCTCTTCAGGGATACTTGCGTAGGCAGCCGACATACGTACCTTACTCTCCTTGATGCATTGATTGTGCAGGTCAAGATACGACTGATATACATCGTTGCAGGGGGTACCACCTATCCGAGCACCCATCGGGTATGCTGCATCGAAAGGCCCTATCGTAACTACCCCCTCCTCGAGGAAAACCTGTATGGCTCCATTATCAAAACCAGTGATGCTGTACAAATCTATCATTGGAGGCACCGTGCCTTCAAAGGTAAACCTGTTGTCCTCAACAGTGGCAGAAGCTATCACCACCGATTGCCCGTCAACGGTCTTTTCCAGTCTCACCTCTTTCACAGAATCCTTGCTATAGCATAGAACGCTGCTACTCATCTCGCCTTTGATGACGAATTTTTTCTCTTGTGCTGCGGCCAAGGTCGTGATAGCCAGCAGGACTAATGTAAGCAGTTTTTTCATATCACTCATTTCAAATTCTCCTCCAAGAAGTTCTTCAATTGTTCGCCACGCAATTCTGACGCAATGATGTTGTTGTACTCGTCAAGTACGAAGAGAGCAGGTATTCCCTTCACATTGTAAAGACGTACAGTCTCGCAGTTCCACCCTTTGAGAGATGACACGTTTATCCAGCTGAGGCCGTCCTTCTCTATCGCTTTCTCCCAAGCCGCCTTGTTATTGTCAAGCGACACGCCAATGATTTCCAGCCCCTTAGCATGATATTCCTCGTATAGAGCCTTCAGTGCCGGGTTGTTGAGGCGGCAGGGGCCGCACCAACTGGCCCAGAAGTCGATGATTTTGATTTTTCCTTTGATACTGCTCATCGTCACAGGGTTCCCCTTGGTGTCTACGAGGGTAAAGTCGGGAGCCTTGGCCCCTCCCTCAGTCTTGGCCAGTTGGTCTATGCGCTCCTTTATCATCCGTCCGTATTGAGAATCTTTTGCCCCTTCTCCGAGCGAGGCGTACATGGCTTTTGTCTCCTCCAGTCCAGCATCACGCATCACTATATTCGAGAATATGGTGTATGCCGCGATAAGGTTGTCATTGCAGTCAAGGTAATCCTTGGTGTACTTACGTAATCTCTCCTGTTCGCGAATCAGCGTATCATTGACAAGACTTGCACTGCGAAACTTTTTTGCACTACGTGCAGCATCATAGCGCCCCTGCAAGCCTGCAATCACCATACGTAACGAGTCATCCACCTTTATATGGGAGGTGTAGCTGTCGTTCAGCCTCCCTCCCTTGATATAGTAGTCATCGTCATTACTGAGGAATGCTCTGTAGGTCGTGCCCGGCTCAGCAAAGAAGGCAAAGCCTCCCGAGAACCCATCCACGACAAGCTGCCCAACCACAGGCTCATCGGCTGCAGCCTTTAGAGTAAACTTACCCCGTTTGAAATCACAGTGCCCCAACGTATCGGTCATCTCAGCCGAAGTGTGTGTGAGCAAGTACAATCGTCCCTTCTTTATACCATCAATCTTACCCGTTACGGTAATCTCCCCAATCTGTGCCCTCGAGATGCAAGTGCATAAGAACAGGAGTGTCAGTAATGTTGTTTTCTTCATAGCTACCATTTTTTACATGATGCAAATATAATGTATGCCAAGAAAAAAAGCAAGGAACCGGAGTCAAAAAAAACTTAAAACAAGTTTTGGTCTTTCTCACGGCTTGTTGTACCTTTGCATTCGTATTAGTTTTAAGTATCAAAAAAGATGACAAAGATTACCAAAGAGGCTGCCTTGCTGTATCATTCGCAGGGCAAGCCGGGGAAGATTGAAGTCGTTCCCACTAAACCTTACAGTACGCAGACAGACCTTTCGCTTGCCTATTCTCCTGGTGTAGCCGAGCCTTGTCTCGAAATCGAGAAGAACCCACAGACCGCCTATGATTACACCGCGAAGGGTAACCTCGTGGCTGTCATCTCCAACGGTACCGCCGTGCTCGGACTCGGCGATATAGGCACACTGGCCGGGAAACCCGTAATGGAGGGTAAGGGTCTGTTGTTCAAGATATATGCTGGCATTGACGTGTTTGACATTGAGGTCAACGAGAAGGATCCTGAGAAGTTCATTCAAGCCGTGAAAGCTATAGCTCCCACCTTCGGAGGTATCAACCTGGAGGATATCAAGGCTCCCGAGTGCTTCGAGATAGAGCGTCGTCTCAAGGCCGAACTCGACATCCCCGTGATGCACGATGACCAGCACGGTACGGCTATCATCTCATCGGCAGGACTTGTCAATGCACTTCAGGTGGCAGGCAAGAAGATCGACGAGGTGAAGATTGTTGTCAACGGTGCCGGCGCATCCGCCATCTCATGCACCAAGCTCTACGTAGCCCTCGGTGCCCGTCGCGAGAATATCCTCATGCTCGACAGTAAGGGTGTCATCACCAGCGACCGACCCAACCTCACCGAGGAGAAGAAGTTCTTCGCTACCGACCGCCGCGATGTACACACTCTCGAGGAGGCTATCAAGGGGGCCGACGTATTCCTCGGCCTCTCACGCGGCAATGTGCTGACACAAGACATGGTACGCTCCATGGCTGCCATGCCTATCGTCTTTGCGCTCGCTAACCCCACTCCCGAAATTTCGTACGAGGATGCCATGGCATCACGCCCCGACGTACTGATGGCTACCGGTCGTTCTGACTATCCCAACCAAATCAACAACGTTATCGGCTTCCCCTATATCTTCCGCGGTGCACTCGACACACAGGCTACCGCCATCAATGAAGAGATGAAGTTAGCTGCCGTACACGCCATCGCCGACTTGGCCAAGCAGCCCGTACCCGACGTAGTGAACGAGGCATACCACGTGAACAACTTCACCTTCGGTCCTGCATACTTCATCCCCAAGCCTGTAGACCCACGCCTTATCACCCATGTATCCATGGCCGTAGCCAAGGCCGCCATGGAGAGCGGTGTAGCCCGCAAGCCCATCACTGACTGGGAAGCCTATGCTACCCAGCTGCGCGAGCTCATGGGCCAGGAGAGCAAGCTCACCCGCCAGCTCTACGACACTGCTCGCAGCAATCCGCAGCGTGTAGTGTTTGCCGAGGGTATCCACCCCACCATGCTCAAGGCTGCCGTAGAGGCCAAGGCCGAAGGTATCTGTCACCCCATCCTCTTGGGTAACGACGAGCGCATCGAGAAGCTGGCCAAAGAACTCGACCTTAGCCTCGAAGGTATCGAAATCATCAATCTCCGTCACGACCGCGAGGCCGAACGCCGTGAACGCTATGCCCACATCCTCACCGAAAAGCGTGCCCGACAAGGTGCCAACTTCCAGGAGTCGAACGACAAGATGTTTGAGCGAAACTACTTCGGTATGATGATGGTAGAGACGGGCGAAGCCGATGCCTTCATCACCGGTCTGTACACCAAGTACAGCAACACCATCAAGGTTGCCAAGGAAGTTATTGGTGTGCGCGACGAGTTCAGCACCTTCGGAACCATGCATATTGTAAACGGGAAAAAGGGTACCCTCTTCCTCGCCGACACGCTCATCAACCGCCACCCCGACACCGCTACCCTCATCGACATCGCCAAGCTGGCCAACCACACCGTGCAATTCTTCAACCACAAGCCCGTAATGGCCATGCTCTCATACTCCAACTTCGGCACCGACACTACCGGCAGTCCTGCTGCTGTACACGAAGCCGTGGACTATCTGCATAGCGAATACCCCGAGTGGGATGTTGATGGTGAAATGCAAGTAAAATTTGCCCTCAACAGTCAATTACGTGACGAAAAGTTCTCATTCAACAAGCTCTACGGCAAGGAGGTCAACACATTGGTATTTCCCAACCTCTCCAGTGCCAACCAAGCCTACCAATTCATCCAGATGATGGGTGACAACAGCGAAGTCATCGGCCCCATCCAGATGGGTCTGAACAAGCCTATCCACTTCACCGACTGGGAAGCTTCGGTACGCGATATCGTCAACATCACAGCCATCGCCGTAATTGACGCTATCGTAGAGAAGAAGAAAAAGGGACAATAACCCCTGCACTCGCTTGAATGATATCCGTATATACCAACATCATCGCAATCAATTGCGATGATGTTCTTTTATGAAGCCACACACGACTATAGCAAAAGAAAGCCGGGAAACCTGTTTTTCTCATCACGATGAACCTTTCATTTGCTAAATTGTCATACATTTAGTTGTGGCACGTTATTTGTGACTAATATATTATAATAGGTGTAGGAAAACGCCATTTATAGTGTTATATTTGCAGTGAATAAGAAACAGTAAGGATTATGGACAATCAGTATTCACAGAAACTATCAGACATACTCGTATATAGCAAGGAGGAAGCAAGCCGCCTGCGTTGCGACTACATAGGTCCCGAGCACCTGCTACTGGCACTTATGAGAGACGGCAACAACGTAGCTGTGGAGCTGCTCACCAAACTGCACGCCGACCTCAGACTCATAAAGAAAGAGATTGAGAACGACATAGAACGCAGCAACAACTTCAACGAAACATCCCAGTCGCTGGCTCTCAACAGCATCGCCAACAAGATTATGCGCCTATGCCTGCTCGAAGCACGCATGCTCAAGAAAAGCCCTGCCGATACCGAACATCTGCTGCTGGCTCTGCTGAAGGAGAACCATAATATGGCGGCTGACGTTTTGACACGCAACGATGTCAGCTATGACAAGATAGCCGAGTTGCTATCCATAAAATCGGATTTCAGCAGCGGAGAGTTCATGGACGATGAAGACGATGATGATGAGTTTCCCATGGATAGAGGACGAAATGGTTCGTCACGTCCTTCCTCTGCCACCCAACAGGCGCAACGTTCCTCAAGCGACACCCCCGTGATTGACAATTTCGGTGTGGACATGACTCGTGCTGCCGCCGAAGGCAAACTCGACCCAGTCATAGGACGAGAGAAGGAGATAGAGCGCATAGCACAAATCCTGAGCCGACGCAAGAAAAACAATCCTGTACTCATAGGTGAGCCTGGTGTCGGGAAATCGGCTATTGTAGAGGGGTTGGCATTGCGTATAGTACAGAAGAAGGTTTCGCGCATACTCTTCGACAAACGGGTAGTGATGCTCGATATGGCCTCCGTAGTAGCCGGGACCAAATACCGCGGACAGTTTGAAGAGCGTTTGCGGTCCATTCTCAACGAATTGCAAAAGAACCCCAATATCATCCTCTTCATCGACGAGCTGCACACCATCGTCGGAGCAGGCTCAGCCGCCGGCTCGATGGATGCAGCCAATATGCTGAAGCCAGCACTTGCACGAGGTGAAATACAGTGCATAGGTGCCACAACGTTGGACGAGTACCGAAAAACAATCGAGAAAGACGGTGCACTGGAACGCCGATTCCAGAAAGTTATCGTTGAGTCGCCCGACGCAGAAGAGACCATACACATACTCAACAACATCAAAGACCGCTATGAAGACCATCATAATGTGCGCTATACAGACGAAGCCATCATAGCATGTGTAAAGCTGTCGGAACGCTACATCACCGACCGTTGCTTCCCCGACAAGGCCATTGACGTGATGGACGAGGCAGGTTCGCGAGTACACCTTACCAACATACAGGTACCTCAAGAGATAGAGTTGCAGGAAGCACGTATCGCCGATGCCCACGAGCAGAAAAACCTTGCCGTGAGAAATCAGGACTACGAACTCGCAGCTAACTACCGCGACCAAGAGCGCCAGTTCGAGAACGAACTGGCAGAAATGAAGCGCAACTGGGAAGCCGGCATCAAGGAGCAACGCGAAACCGTAGACGAGGAACAGATAGCCGAAGTGGTATCAATGATATCAGGCATCCCCGTGCAACGTATGGTACAGTCAGAAGGCATACGCATCAAAGGCATGCGCGAAGCACTCAACAGTACCGTCATAGCACAGGAGGCAGCCATAAGCAAGCTCGTGAAAGCCATACAGCGCAACCGTCTGGGACTTAAAGATCCCAACCGTCCTATCGGAACCTTCATGTTCCTTGGCCCCACAGGTGTAGGTAAAACTCTCCTCGCCAAGGAGCTTGCCCGACAGATGTTCGGTTCCACCGATGCCCTTATCCGTGTCGACATGAGCGAATTCATGGAGAAGCATACCGTATCACGACTCGTCGGAGCACCTCCGGGCTACGTAGGATACGAAGAGGGTGGACAGCTCACTGAGCGCGTACGCCGTCGCCCCTACTCCATCATCCTGCTCGACGAGATAGAAAAGGCACATGCCGATGTGTTCAACCTGCTACTACAGGTGACCGATGAGGGACGTCTCACTGACGGAAACGGACGCCTCATCGATTTCCGCAACACGGTCATCATCATGACTTCCAACGTAGGTTCGCGCCAGCTCAAGGACTTCGGACGCGGTGTAGGCTTCTCTACCGGCATGGAATGGGACGATAAGGAGCACTCACGCAGTGTCATACAGAAAGCGCTCAACAAGACCTTCTCTCCCGAATTCCTCAACCGTATCGACGAGATTGTCACCTTTGACACCCTCGACACCCAGGCATTGCGCACTATTACCGACCTCGAGGTGGACAAGCTCATACAGCGCCTCGCCACTATCGGCATAGAGGTCACGGTAGACGAGCAGGCACGCGACTACATCAGCCGTAAGGGGTATGACCCACAATATGGAGCACGACCACTGAAGCGTGCCGTGCAAACCTACTTGGAGGACGAGCTATCAGAGATACTCATCGAAGACGAACCAACACCCAATGAATGCCTCCAGGTGAGTCTCGACAAAGATGCTGACAAGCTCATCTACCAGAAGTGCTTGAAAACGGATATCTGCGTACAAGAAGAGTAGCTATAAGATTTCTGCCTATACGTGACAAAAAAGAATGAGAGTCGATACCAATTGATATCGCCTCTCATTTTTTACTCGTCAGAATAGTCGAGCATAATCTTGCGATATTCATTGAATATCTTGGAGCGTGACACGAAACCCAGATAGCGCCCCTCCTCATCCTCGACAGGAAGGTTCCAGGCACGGGTCTCGTCGAATTTACGCATCACCACATCCATAGCATCGGTGACCGAGAGACGGGCTACGGGGTCGCGCATGAACTTGTCCACCGTATAGCGACGATATAGTTCACTACGGAACATATAATGGCGGACGTCATCGAGCTGCACGATACCCACGAGGCGGTTATCCTTATTGAGCACGGGAAAGAGGTTGCGGTGCGACTCCGAGATGATGCCCGTGAGCTTGCCCAGTTCCATATCGGAAGAGGCAGACTTGAAGTCGGTCTCAATGACATTCTCTGTGCGCATAAGCGTAAGGATTGACTGATCCTTATCATGCGTGAGCAGCTCGCCCTTCTTGGCCAAACGCATAGAGTAGATGCTGTGTGACTGAAATACGCGGATAGTAAGGTACGAGAACAGTGAAGTTATCATCAACGGCAGGAAGAGATCGTACCCTCCGGTGAGTTCGGCAATGAGGAAGATACCCGTAAGCGGTGCGTGCATGACACCACTCATAAGTCCTGCCATACCAAAGAGAGCAAAGTTGTTCTCAGGCAAATAGACACTTACCCCCATCACATTGCATAAGTGCGAATAGACGAAGCCCGTGATGCAGCCGAGGAAAAGGCTGGGAGCGAAGATTCCGCCACAACCGCCACCACCATTTGTAGCCGTAGTGGCAAACACCTTGAACAGAATCACCAGGGCAAGATACAAGAGTAACATACGCGAATGGCCGTAAAAGAACGACCCCTCCATGGCTGCCCCCCACTCTACCGAATCAGTGCCATTGAGCAGCAGTTCTATAGTCTCGTAACCTTCGCCGTAGAGCGAGGGGAAGAGGAAGATGAGGAGGCTGAGGGTGGCACCACCAATAAGAAGTTTGATGTAGGGATTCTTGAAACGGCGAAAGATATCCTCCAGCTTATTCATTGTCTCGGAGAAATAGAGCGAGACGAAGCCGCATACAACCCCCATCAGTATGACGTACGGAATGCGCTCCATAGCAAACGAATTGGCCAAACTGAAGCGGAACATGGCCTCGGTGCCAGTAAAAATATAAGATACGGTAGCAGCCGTGACACTGGACATGAGCAACGGCATAAGCGACGACATGGTGAGGTCAATGAGCAACACCTCGATAGTAAACACAAGACCGGCAATAGGAGCCTTGAAGATACCTGCCACGGCACCAGCCGCACCACATCCCACGAGGAGCATCATGGTACGGGCATCTACCCTAAACAACTTGCCTAAGTTAGAGCCAATGGCCGACCCCGTGAGTACGATAGGCGCCTCGGCACCCACCGAGCCACCGAAACCGATGGTGATGGAGGAGGCCACGACGGACGAATACATATTGTGTGGACGGATGCGGGCTTGCTTGCGCGAGATGGCATAGAGAATCTTGGTAACACCATGCCCGATGTCGTCACGTACGATATAGCGGATAAAGAGGCCTGCCAGAAAAATACCAACTACGGGATATATGAGATAAAGATAGTTGGCCTCATTGGTGGAGAAATTCTCAGTAAGGAAATGCTGGATAGCATGGATAAGCCACTTGAGCATCAGAGCCGCGAAAGCCGAGAAGAGCCCGACAAGAACCGCCAATATCAGCGTAAAGTTCTTGGCACTGATATGTCGCTCACGCCACTGAGTGAAGCGGCGGAACCAGGAAGAATATTTTGTAGTAGTATGCATGTTCTTAACTGTTCTGAGTGCGACACAAAAGCCTACTCCCGTATTACCTTAACCTGTCCGCCAGCCCCAAGTTTGACTATACTCGATGGTGTGGCACAAGACGACTCGTCTCGCCGCACAGCCACCACATAATCTACCGCCTGCTTTATCTCATCGCTAATCTCGGCAAACGAACGTGGCGAAGGTTCGCCACTGATATTGGCCGAGGTGGAGACTATGGGCTTACGGAAACGGAAGCACAGCTGCCTGGAAAACTCCTCACGGGTAACGCGCATCCCCACACTGCCATCTTCGCCCAAGAGGTTGGGAGCAAGGTTACGTGCCCCGTCATAAATGATCGTAAGCGGCTTCTCAGACAACTCTATGAGATCCCAAGCCACTGCAGGTACCTCACGAATGAAGCTCTGCACCTTTACATCACTATCGACCAAGACCAACATGGCCTTACTGTCCGCACGGCGTTTTATCTCATACACACGACGTACGGCCTCCTCGTTCGTGGCATCACATCCTATACCCCATATTGTATCGGTAGGATATAAGATAACCCCACCATTGTGGAGCACATCGCATGCCCGCTTTATCTCTTCACGATAGATTTCGTTCATATCTTCCGTTATTTTAGAAGTGCAAAGATACGAACAAACGAGCAAGAAATATCAAGCTTGCTTGAATATTTTTTACAGCGAGTGCAAGTATCTTCGAGGTTTACCGCAAATACAATGATATACGAACGAAAAACATGAAGCATCCTGGACAAGCACTAAGGCTGGTCCTCAAGATCCTTCACAACGAGCACATTTTACGATACAAGGTACGCTTCCCATAGAATACAACAAGCCTATAGCATCTTGAAAAGGTAGCCATACAGGCCTTGCGATAAAGCATCTACAGGTAAAGAATTAAGAACCTTTCCGTCCGCGGACAGTGGCTACATCTACTCCTCGCCGTTCCACAGGTCTCCCCACGAGCCACGGCGACCGTTGGAAAGAACTTCCAGGTTCTTATCGGCACTTTCGTCCGTATACTTCAGCTCCGAAGCGGCCAACATAGCATTGCACTCACATTCTACAACCACTGCTTGCGGGTGTATATATTGTTCCTTTTTTCTCATTCTAATGAAATATTTACAACTTTAATAATATCAAATACATTCACTGCGCCATCACCGTTGAGGTCATATAGCGAGAGGTTCTCATCCGTCTCGGCAAGGCTATAGTTGACTACTGCGATGATGTCAAACACATTCACCACACCATCCTTGTTTACGTCGCCGACGGATGTCATCTGAACATTCTCTTGTGAGCTATTCGGTTCTGATGGATTCTCCGGATCAAACAAGATTCTTGCCACATTGGCCGTGAGCGTTACCGCCCCGTCTGGCATCTGGTAATTAAACTTGGTACTGCTGCTGATGAGCGTAGTTCCGCTATACCAACCCTTGAACTCATAGCCTTTGGCAACGAGCGCCTCCAAATCGACCCAAGTCTCTGCCTCGTATTCATTGCCGCTCGCTTGATTGAAGGAGCAGGCTCCTTCTATATTTGTCACCAAATATAAGGGGCTTACCTTTATTTCGGGCAGCGGGTCGGGCTCTATGGGTGAGGACGGAGCAAACTCGTAGTGTGCCACGAAATCGGCATCAGCCTGCTCTACCGTATAATTGAACGACCTGTTTCCCGAATACCATTCGCCATTCAAGGTCCAGTGCGAGAATACATACTTTGAATTCTTCGATGAAGTGGATATATACTTTCTGGTTCCGCTCGTAAACTCCCCGCCACTCGACACATAGGCTACAGAAGCAGGACTTGAGCTAATCTTCACCTTATAATATACTATCGGCTCCTCGTAGCCGTTGTCAGGCTCGGCAGGGTTCTCCGGATTGAAGGGTGCCTTGGCCACGCTCCGTTCCGGAAGATTGGCCTGTGCATATATGGCCGGTGTGCTCCCCAGGATGAGAAGCAGCACCAGCACTATTCTAAACAATTTTGCCATAGCAAACAATCTTTACTTGACAACCACCTTCGTGTTATTCTCGCCTACGCAGACCACGTATGTTCCGGCAGGCAGCTGCACCATTCCTGCACCGTTCTGCACGGCTACCAACATACCTGAGGCATTGTATACATTAGCTATAGCATTACCCTTGAACAGGATGCCGCCCTCTACAGTCTCTACGCCCTGTTCGATGTCAAGATTCTCCACGCCCGTAGTCTCTTCGCTGCGTATGCCGAGCGAGAATCGGCGATCAAATGTACCCTTGTCACTATAGAACGTATATGAGCCCTCCTCGAGGTTGTGCGTAATCTTATTCTCCGCATCGTAGAGGAACACCTTGGTATCCATACGTGCCGCCTCAATCGTATAGTATCCGCTGTTGGCCGCGGTGTAGCCTATGGGCACCACACCATTGCCCACAGGACGCTCGTTGATGGCGTAGTGCACACCCTCATTGTCGAGTGTGTACAGCTGCGGTACACCGGCGCTCTCAAATTTGGCGGCATCGCAAGCCGTCTCGTAGCTGTGCGACTGGCGGTCGTTGAATACCACACGTGTGCGGTCGCTTACCGAGTCACATCCGAGCACGAGGTTGATGAGCAGACGCTGCGGGTCGATGCCGCGTGCACGGCGTGCCTTGGTTTTCTGTGCCATAGCTGTTGCGGCCTGTGTCTTGGTCATCTGGTCATCGCCACGGAAGCCCACATTATCCTTCCCTTCGGGCTTCTGCACGAAGAAGGCCTCATAGGGAGCAAACTGGTAGTCATCGTCACCGGGGCGAACGGCCACATACTTCTCGCCATCCCATACGGTCACGGGAGCGGCATAGTCCATGGCGGCCATGTCGTAGTAGCTCAGGTAGGGGTTACCCATCAGGTTCCAGCTGGCATCGTTGAGGTTCTCGCTGGCGTGTGTCACCAGTTCGTTGTACTTGTCCTCCTTCTTGAACTTCACCTTCTCTATGGAGATGACAAGCACATCATCGGCCGAGCTCTGGAAGATATAGCCCCTTGCAGCTTTCAGGTGGCTCTCGTTGACATCTTTCCATCCGCCCTTACCGTTCTTCGCACGCTCCTCACCGTCGTAGTGGCGGAACACGTAGTCGTTGCCGTTCTGCATAGAAATCTTGCTGAGGTCAACATCCCACGGGAAAGCGAAGAAGTACCAGCGGCCGCCCTTGACATTGATCTTGACGTTCAGGTTGTCGATGTACAGGTTCTCGTCGCCGATGATGGAGGCACTGTTACCTTCACCGTCGCTGCCTATATTCACATCGCCCAGATTCTGCTTGGGCTCTTCACTGCTTTCGTCACCCTCAACTACCAAGCCCGAGCCAGGACGAAGGTCTGCATCGGGAGTTCCCTCGATATATCCAGTGCTACCATTCAGATAGTAGTCGTTGTTCAGATAGAAGTATTCGTACGGTTCATTGAGCTCCTGGAAGTTCTTGTATTGAATCTCGACCAGCCGATATCCCAATAGTAGTTCCAGAAGCTGGTGGCAGGCACATATAGCGTCGCCGAAGCAAAGGTACTGAATGTGGTCTCCGTGATCTCGGTTGGCTCTACGGTGTAGGTATACACCGAGTTCAGTTTGCCGCAATATGCAAACGCACCGCTTCCAATATTTTCCACAGAACTGGGTATATGCAGTTCAGCAAGGGCGTTACAACTCTCGAATGCAGATGTCCCGATTGTCTTTATGGTAGGAGGAAGCCTCAGATGCTCAAAGCCACAGTTCTTAAAGGAGTATTCTCCAATACTGGTCAATGCTTCAGGGAAAGTTACGGTCTTCAACCCCGTGCAAAAACAAAAGACACCATTTGCGATGCTTGTTATTCCATTGGGGATGGTGACACTCTCCAAAGAACTACAACTACCGAATGCCGACTCACCAATACTTGTCACACTCTGCGGCATCGTAAAGTCGCTCAACGACGGACAGTTGTAGAATGCCTCCCTGCCTATGCTCTGCACACTTTGTGGCAACGTAACTTTTTTCAGGGTCGGACGGGGGATATTGATTTCGTCTACACCACCCCACGAGTTTCTCACCAATTTTATCGCATAGAAAGCCCGATTGGCAACCTCCGTTGTCCCTTCACCTGCAACAAAACTCTCCAGATTGTCAGAAAGTACAAACAATCTTGATCCTATCCTTGCCGGACCATTCTCAAACTCTACACTCTTCAGTGACTGGCAGTAAGCGAAAGCCTCATCTTCTAAGTTGCCACCTATCGTCCCCACCTTTATATCTTCAAGACCAGAACAATAGTGGAAGACATGTTTCTTCATATCCCCACCGATGGAGTTGATATCAATAGTCTTCAGTTTGCTACAGTAATCAAAGGCATTTGTTCCGATAGAACCTGCGATGTCACGCAATTCAATACTCTCAAGCTTTCTGCAATTAGCGAAGGTATAATCACCTACCTCACTTATTTTCTCAGGAGAAACGAAATTCGTAAACTTTACACATTGATCAAAAGTATGAGAGCCGATATTCAGTTCTGCTGTAGCTGAAGCATCTACGTACTCTAACTTATCACAACCCATAAATGCATAGTCGCCCAGCGTCTTGAGGTCTTTGGGGAGTTTCACCCCGACAAGCTTGTCCAAATCATAGAATGCATAGCCACCCAACGAGTTCTTTCCCGTGCAATAAGTCTGATAGAAGGGCTTGCTGCTGGGCACTACGGTAGCCTCCGACAGGTCCACTTCGTTAAGCAAGGGCATCTTGTCGCGTATCACGGTGATGTCGTAGCTGTTTATCTCGCCCTTCACCTTCAGCTTTACCACCTTATCGGCGTCATTAAGCCCCACCTCGTTGAGAATGCCCGACATACCTTCGGTAGACCACACCTCAATCTCCTTCTCGGCCATTTCGGTAGTTACAATTCTGTCTTTGTAGTCCTTCCATACATCTGCATTGCAATAGGTGTCGTATGCAGATGCAGGGACATACACTGCACCGCGACCAAAGATGTCGCCACCGATTGCGGCTGGGGACTCAGAATCAAAGTACAATCTATTGAGAGCCTTAAAGGCATTCACCTCAATTGACGATACAGTAGTAGGGATAGTCATATTGAAATCGACACAAGCATCAAAGGCTCCACTCGCAATCGATGTCACACTTGACGGGATGAATGCATTTACAGATGCCAGTATATATTTGTTACTTGCAGTTTCGATGATAGCATTGCAGTTGTCACGACAATCATATACGGTGTTATCTTCATCGATTATTATGTTGGCCAATGCTGTACATCCATAAAAGTGAGAGCCATCGATATGCTTTACCTCCTTCCCTATTGTCAACGTTTCCAAGTTGGAGCAACCATAAAAACTACCTGTCGTTTGACCATTGATTACAGCATTCTTCAATCCTGTGCAATAATCAAAAGCACCAGATCCAATAGACCTTACACTACTGGGAATTTCAATGGCCTCTAACCCCACACAGCCATTAAATGCATTATATTCAATCAGAGTCGTACCCTCGGGGATAATCGTAGAGGCACAGCCAGCTACAAGAACCGTCTCAGCATCATTTCCGTTGTACTGAAAAACCGCGTTGGAGCCGTTAATGGTATATAAGAAATAGTCATCCTTGGCCCCTCCGTAAACATCCACCTGCGTCACCTTCGGCAATTTGGGAAGCAACTCATATCCTGTAGCATCATGAGTGAAAACCACACTCGTTACATCTTGCAATTCAACCATAGCGGAAGGATCCCAAAGCAGAGCCTCGGTGTTTCCAAAAACATACATCTTTTGGTTATCAGTATATTTTTCACCATCCCATTCGGACACCATGAAATACTCCTTTTGTGATTCGAATTCAAAAGCATAATGAGGATAACTGTTTGCACCTTTAGGGATACAGAAGGGAACATTATTCATATTGCCAATATAAGGGGCAGAAAAACTATTGAAGACCATAATACCTTCAAAAGCCCCATCACCAATCGACGTTACCGACTGTGGTATAACGACAAACTCGATAGGTGTACAAGAAAAAGCATAATTCCCAATAGTTTCCAAAGATCTTGGCAGGGATATGCTTTTTAAATTTGGACATCCGCTAAAAGCATAATCCCCTATGGAAGTGATAGAATTTGGAAGATTTATATATTTCAGATCTTCACAACCACCAAAAGCACCATCCCCTATGGAAGTGATAGATTCAGGCAAGTAAACTTCTTCCACAGAACCACCAATACTGTTTATTGTTGTGAAACCTTCATCTATATATGCTTTTTTGACTTTCCAATTACTGTTAAATCCCCACAATTCCCCTGATCCGTATGCATACGCAGTGCTATCAGTCTCATCAAGAAACCATCCACTGTAATACTGATAATTGCGAACGTTAATGAAAAACTCAGCAAATCGCATATATCCCTTTGCTCCTTCCGGGTAATTCAGCACATCGATACGAGGTGTGTTGTAGAAACAGTCATATCCAATCGTAGGTGCTTCAAGCGCATTTATTGTAAATTCTTTAAGGTTTTTGCATGCTTGAAATGAAGCATAGCTTAACTCTTTTATTACACTTCCAATTGTCACACGGGCTAAATTTGAGCATCCTAAGAATGATTTTGCTCCAGTACTTCGAACACTGTTGGAGATAGTTACCTCGGTCAGATTGGCATAACTATAAAATGCTCCCCTTCCAATTTCTGTCACACCTTCTTCTATGATTACCGAAGTTATCTCAGATTGTTTTGACCACCATGGATATGCACCTTCTGAATCGTAGTAGAAATCTTTCCAAACCCTCAGATGCCCATCGGTAATACCCCAACCCACGGTTTGTTCTCCATCATTCCATACCAACGATTTAATCTGCAGTGTATGCCAGTTGGTTCCTCCACCTCTAACAAAAATACCCAGTCTCAGGGTACCGTCGACAACCACCACATTTTCGATGGTGTATTCACCATTTGTTGCTATTGAGGTTCCAATATGGGCAATTATTGGGCTCTCTGCGTCATTGGCAAATACATAAGCCACATCGGTGGCTCCATCGGTCAAGTCTGACTCAAATCCACGGTCAGGAGTATACAGCGCATTGGCATACAGAACCACGGTATATATGCCATTGCGCAATCCCGAAATATTTTGTACGAGTTTTGTCCCATAATTATTTACCGTTGTCTCATATTTCTCCACCATCGGAGCTGTACGCCCATCGGAGGTGGTTACGGTCGGTGCAAAATCAGTGCTACATTCCCCACCACCATAAGCTGCGGCATCGACACTGACAAAACTTGTCATATCAATATCATTTACGTCATCGGTTGCGTAAACATTCATTGTTGCTATGCCACACCATAGTAGCAATACTGCAAAAAGATGTCTAAATGTTTTCATAATCGTATGTATTAGTTTGTTACTTTATTACCTTACGTCCATCAATGATGTAGATGCCGCGCTCGGCAATTTTGCTGACGCGACGGCCCGTGAGATCATAAATCAGGGTTGAGGGTTGAGAGTTGAGGGTTGAGGGGACAATGCCTGTGGTACCATCGAGACGGAAGGCTATGCTACCCTGCAGGTCAGCAGGAATAGTAAGCCAGCACTTGCCGGGCAGGATGGAGAACGAGGTGTCGTTGACCTTGTAGAACATAGGCCCTTCGCCCTTGTTCTGCATCACGTAGTGACCTTCACCACCGCCAATCTCTTGCGCCACCACGGTGCCGGTGAGGTAGCCGTCGGTAACCGTCTCGCTATACTTGGCGGCATCCACCTCGCCGCTCAGCGTGCCTTCAAAACCGTTGGCAGCGTGGAGAATGTAGGGAGTATATGCCTTGATGCTGGCCTGCCGCTCCAGCACGAGGTACTCGCCATCAGTGCTACGGCAGCTGTATACCTCAAGCTCGGCGGGAACTTCCGCCACATCGAAAGGAAGGATGGCCGTGCTGAACTGGTTGGTGGCAGATACCTTCAAGGTGAGGGTGCTCTTTGCCGCAGCCGTGATACCCGTGAGCTTCATCTCGCTTGTCGTGTTGCCCGTGGCGTCAATTTTAGAGAAAGAGACATCGCGCAAGGTGACCTCCATATCGCCAGGTTTCAGGTAGGCGGTGGGTCGGACATACACTTTCAATAAGTCGCCGCTCTTCTTGGTGAAGTAGCGCAGGTTCTCATCTTTATCGGCAGAGTATACGATAACGCGGACAGCATCGCCCACCTCGCTGAGGTTGATTGAGTGAGGATAGACTGTAGTCTCTACCTCTTCGCCATCTTCATTCTCGCTATACTCGATGTAGCTGGGGTATATACCGGGCTTATACAATATGATGCGCGGCTTGCCCGATTTGGTATACTCTATCTCCAGTCCTTCGGGTAGCACGATGTCCATCTGGAAGCCTGCAAACGGCTCTTCAGCCTGTTCGGCATCCAATGACAGGGTGAAGTAGATGTTGGTTTTCGATGTTCCCGGCTCTACGGTGAGTGGGGATTTGATGTAAACGCGCTCTTGAGCCGTTGCCTTTGTAGCAAGCACAAAGGAAAGAATGAGTATTCCAATACTCAACAAACGATTTGTTCTTTTCATATTCCTTAATATTTATAGCATCCCTATTTTATTAACTGTTGCAAAGTAACCCAAATAAAACTAAACGCACGTTGTCCATTTTGTCCTTGTTCCCTCGCCACCGTATTTTTTGTTGACGAACGTTCCTGATTCGGGATTTTATACCTAAATTCGCGACTCAAAACCGAAAACTGGACAAGATGGACAACACGGAGAAATATATCGACACACTGAAAGGAGACGTAGAGGGGCGTATGGGCAAGAGGCTGTATGGGCACGGTGACTTCAAGGAACTCGCGGAGAGGATGTACCAGGAGAGCAGGAACATGATAAGCCCCACCACACTGAAGCGCCTGTGGGGATACCTGAAGCAGGAGTCGCCCACGCCACAGACCCGCACACTGAACGTATTGGCAGCATTCGTGGGGTTCACCGACTGGCAGCAATATTGCAACTATCAGGAACACAAGAACAACTACTCGAGCGAGTTTGTGAAACACCACACCCAGCACTGCTTCCTCATGCAGCCCGGAGAGAAGATACAGATAAGCTGGTACCCTGAGCGCGAACTGGTGTTGCGCCACGAGGGCGACGGCGACCTCTTCACGGTGGTGACATCGGTGAACAGCAAGCTGGAGGCGGGCATGACACTGCACTGCGAGACATTCACCGAAAAGGAGCCGCTGCTGCTCAAAAACGTGAAGGGTGGCTCGCTCACCGAATCGTGTGACTATATATGCGGCAAGGTGGGTGGCATAACCTATGAGATAGTAGGGAAATGACAGACGCTATGCAATCATCGGACTTCGTCAAGGCCAAGGGAAGCATCCCCACGACAGACAGAGAAGGAAAATCGGTGACCACGGTGGTGGTCATCGACGGCGAGGAGTATTTCAAGAAACAGCTGACGGCCGAATCTCGGGACGACCTTCGCCTGCGCATGGCGCTGTACAAGGAGTTCAATGTGGGCAACCGGATAGACTGCCCCTACATCGTGAAGTACAGAGGCATCTACGAGGATGAGCAGGGTGTGTATGTGCTGATGGAGCACATCAACGGCATGAGCCTGGCCGAGAAGATGGAGGCCGAGCCAGCATACTTCGGCAACCTGCACCATACGGTGAGGCTGCTGCGCCAGCTGCTGAAGGCACTGAAAGCGCTGCACAGCCAAAATGTCGCCTACCTGAACCTGAAACCCGAGAACATCATGCTGACCCAGGTGAGCAACGACATCAAGCTGGTAGACCTCGGAGGATGCTTTGCCGACAGCAACAGCTATACGGCAGAGCGCACCAACGAATATGCTGCACCCGAGCTGGCCAAGGATGAGATAGACGAGGTGGACGCGCGGACCGACATCTACGGCGTGGGCCGTCTGATACAATATATAGAGGAGAAGGCCGGACTCTACCTGCCCAAATACCTGCAACGCATCAAGCGGCGGTGCCTGAACGAGGACAAGACCCGACGCTACGAGACGGTAGACGAGGTACTCAGGGCACTCGACAGGCGAGGAAAAACCGTGAGAAGCGCCATCTGCTGCCTAATGCTAACAGTGGCCTGCGCCATGGGGTGGCAATGGTATGCGACCACGGAGCACCATCGCCGCACGGCACTACGGCTGCAGAGCGATGCCCTCATCGAAGGCGTATGCTATGCCATCACGTCGGAAGACAGCGCCACCTGCAAGGTGACAGGCCTGACCGACTGGAACAACCTCTACATCCGTGAGAAGGTCACGATCGAGGGAAAGGAGTATGCAGTGACGGAGATTGCCGACAGCGCCTTCAAGGGATTCGACAAGGTGGAGAGCGCCAACCTCCCCAAAAACCTGAAGGTGATAGGCGAACAGGCATTCTTCGGGTGCCAAGGTTTAGTGACGGTGACCCTGCCCGAAGGATTCACCACACTGAAACACGCCTGCTTCAAAGGCACAGGCATCAGAAACGTGAGCTTCCCGAAGAGCCTGAGGTCCATCGGGCACGCCTCGTTTGCCGAGTGCCAGAACATCACGGAAATAGTGATTCCCGAAGGAGTGAGACCTTGGAGCTCGATGCCTTTGCCTGCTGCCACAACTTGAAGAGTGTGCAGCTGCCCTCCACGCTGCGAACCATCGCCCGGGGCGTATTCTGGGACTGCCCGAGCATAGAGGAGATAACCATCCCTGCCGGTGTGACCACGATAGGCGAATATGCCTTCTTCTACTGCACCGCCCTGAAGCACGTATACAACCATGCTCCCGAGCCGCAACCCGTGTCGGTGATATTCAAGAGGCCGGGCATCACGGTACATGTGCCTGCCGCATCGGCAGAGCGGTACCGCAGAGCCAGTCACTGGAAAGAGATGAACATCGTGGGCGACCTGTGACGCCAGCCTAAATGCGCGGGCGGGACTCGCCCCTGTCGAGAACCTCCACGGCCTTCAGCACAGTGGGGTCGGCGAGGTTGAGGTATTTCACGTACTCTTGCATGCCCAGCACATTGTAGATGATGTTCCCGTAGAGGATATCCTCCATCAGCCCGCGCGACTTGCGGATGAGGTTGTTGCGGCGCTTCACCCCCTTCAGCGTGGCATAGTCGACCAACTGCCCGAGCAGGTCCTGTGTCTGCAGATAGGCATAGAGGCTCTCCATGGTGGTGTATTGCGAGAGTTCCGCGCGATTCTTGTCGGTATACTGGAAGGGATACTGCGTAAGGAGTCCGCGCTTGGCCACCTCGGCATAGTACGATGTGTAGCCTGCCGTGTCGTGGGGGATGAAAATGTCGGGCATGATGCCTCCGCCACCATATACGGTGCGGCCGTTCTTGGTGGTGTAGACATTGCTCTCGTCCTGCTTGATGCTGTCCTGTGTGAAAAACTCGCCATGCTCGTAGCGGTTGAGCAGGTCCAGTTCGTACTCCTCGCTCTTGCCGTTCGTGTAGGGCTTCTGTATGCATCGTCCCGACGGGGTGTGGTAGCGGGCTATGGTGAGGCGTATGGCCGAGCCGTCGGCGAGCTCGATGGGCTGCTGCACCAGTC